>ENA-OSEO01003839-OSEO01003839.1-sediment-metagenome-genome-assembly--contig:-NODE-3839-length-16754-cov-10.134017_pt1 | contig 16754 bp, 16 predicted proteins | sample MGYA00237883_ERZ534232 | MGnify/ENA metagenome assembly ERZ534232 | reverse complement strand
ACGGATTTGTAGGTCAGCGAGATATTGATTACCTTGTCGTCGCTGAATTTGCCCCAGATGGTCCCTGAGGTGATGTCGTGTTTGGAACTTTCTATCTTGCAATCCATCCGATTCAGGGCCGTCAGGGACGCATCCCAGGTTTTCTGGAAAGGGGCCTTGTAGAGGACGGTCAAGGATCCCTGGTAATATTTGTAGCCTGCAATGCCGGCCGCTGCACCGGCGCCGGCCACGATCATGGCGCCGCACCCGGTCAAGAAAAACAGGAATATTGCTAAATACGGCCACATTATCCTGATCGAAGGTCTTTTCATCCGCATGTTTTTCCTTTCTTTGCACATAGATCTTCTGTTGGGTGAGATCCTCATCGGCGTTTCATGTATTTTGTGTCAAACCCTTTTATCTTTCTTTTGACGCCTCATTGATGTCTATAATCTTTTTCCCCTGAACGTAATCCATGCTTTCATAGATGGTGATACCCTCCATTTTCTGGGTGATGGACTTGATCCGGTCGCACTGTTTTCTGATTTCATGCAGGTTTCTGTTTTCCGGATATTCGTTTAAGAGTTCATCAAGCAGCAGGCACATATACTGGAGGGGTTGGTTGACCTCGTGGCATGTGGCGCCAGCGATTTCCAAAATACCCTGGAGCTTCTCCCGCTTTAGTTGTTCCTGCTGGGCCCGATGGCGGGCGGTAATGTCGCGGGTAACCGCAATCAGGCATTTCTCTTCGCCATAATCGATCACTTCAGCGGACCAGAGCACATTGCGGATTTCGCCGGACTTCATGCGGAACTCGACCTCCATGTTCCGGACCGCACCTTCCTTCCGGAGAGTGTTAACCATCTCTGACCGCTTTTCGGGGTCTGCCCAGATGCCCAGCTCCACCGAGCTCTTGCCGATCACTTCCTGCCGTTCATACCCGGTGGTGCGTAAAAAGGCCTCGTTCACATCAACGTAAAAACCGTCCTCCAGCGTGCTGATGACAAACCAGTCCGGGCTGGAACGGAAGACCTTTTTGAACTTGTCCTCTGAGATCTGAAGCGCCTCTTTGGTATGGACGCTCTGGGTGTTATCCATGAAATACCCGAGGGCGGCCCTACGACCTCCATAGATAATGGAGGTGACGGTCTCGATGATCCACCGGATCTCACCATCCTTTGTGATCACCCTGTGCTCATAGGGGCTCATATTTTCTCTCTTCAACATCTGGATGGACCTTTTTCTGACCATCTCCCTGTCGTCAGGGTGTACGATGCTTAGCGAGCTGATGCCCAGCAGCTCCTCCTCCTCATAGCCCGAGATCCTCAAAAATTCGGGATTGAAAAATGTGAATCTGCCATCCTGGGCGATATAGATGCCGATGGGTGAATTGATGAACAGGCTGGCAAAAAAATCAGGACCTTGGTCGCAACCGTTTCTGGAAGCTGTGGATCGATTCTTTGCGCGTTTTGTCAGTTTTCCTATGTTCATTATCGTCTACATATCTCCTTCGTTCATGATTTTCCGAATCGTCCGGATCAGTTTATCAGGTTCAATCGGTTTATCCACCAGGCCTTCCGGGGTCGTTGAACGGACGCTGACGCCATTTCCGGATGGATCCATCTGTCTGCCGATGAAGGTGCTGACATCGACCCCCGTGACCTGGGGCATGCCGCTCACCACTACCACAGGGATCTGTTTCAGCTCGGGGTCCGCCTTTAATTCCCTGAAAAGACTGATGCCGCTCTTTTCCGGCATGAACAGATCGAGAAGAATAAGGTCCGGTTTTTCGGACCGGGCCGTTTCAAGGGCCGTCAGGCTCGACAGGGAAGCGATGCTGTCGTAGCCCTGATCCTTCAGGATGCACTGGACAAAGGAGACGGCATCATGATCGTCGTCAATAACAAGAATCTTTTTTGGCATAGGCATTTCCCTCTTGGCTACTCAAGAACTTTCTTATCCTGTTATACATAGCACAAGCCCGGCATCTTTGAAAGTACAAATGTTTGCCGACAAAAATGCTTTGTTTTATTCTATTCAATCATGATATATGATGATGGACCCTATGGAGTCCCATCAACCTCTCGTTAACCCTCCGGAACCCCGACGGGAGATATGCCTGTGAAAAGACACCCTCCAATTATTTTTGCCTCTTCCCGGATCCTGATGCTCTGTCTTCTGGTCTGTTTGTTCCATGCCTGCGATCGGACGCGAACGGGTACGGGAGAATCGGAGACGCATGGCGTTACCGATTCCGAGATCCGGATCGGCTCGTCCTGTGCGCTCAGCGGGCATGCCAGCTTCTTGGGGACCAACACTATCCGTGGCGCGGAATCATATATCAAAGAACTGAATGAAGAGGGGGGCATTTTCGGTCGAAAGATTCGGCTGATTGTTTACGATGACCGCTATGATCCGCCCCGGTGCGTATTCAATACCCAGAAGCTCATTAACGACGACCGTATATTCGCCCTTTTCTGCTATGTGGGGACCCCCACCTCGGTTGAAATTCTTCCCATTGTCAAGGAGGCCAGGATCCCGCTTGTCGGTTTGTTAACGGGGGCAGACGCATTGCGCAGGCCTTTCAGTAAATATATCTTCAACATCCGGGCGTCTTATTACCAGGAGATCGCCGCCATGGTCAAACATATTGTCGAGGACCGAAAACTCTCCAGATTTGCTCTGTTCTATCAGTACGATGCCTATGGCCTGGACGGGCTTGCCGGGGCGGAGTTGGCACTCAAGAAATATGGTCTGGAACCGGTGGCGCACGGGAGCTATATCAGGGGCACCATGGACGTGGAAGATGCCCTGAAGTCGATCATGGCCAGCCATGCCGAAGTGGTGATCATGGTGGGGACTTACGATCCGAGCACAAAATTCATCAAAATGGCCCGGGCAAAGGGGTTCAATCCGATTTTTTACAATGTCTCGTTTGTTGGCGGAAACGAACTCGCCCGGAAACTCGGTCCGGACGGTGAAGGGGTTATCGTCACCCAGGTCGTCCCCTCTCCGGAGGCCCGGGCCCTCCTTTCCGAGGTGGACAAGTATTGTCGATTGCTTGAAAAATACTATCCGGAAGATCAACCGACGTTTGTCGGCCTCGAGGGCTTTATCAATGCTGTGGTGCTCAGCAAGGCACTTGAAAGGGCCGGGAGAGACATCACCCGTGAAAAATTCATCCGGGCCTTAGAAGGGATGAAAGATCTGAGCCTGGGGATCGGGCTCGGACTCAATTTCGGACCTGAGGATCACCAGGGGTTTGATGCCGTCTATTTCACCCAGATACGAGATGGCAAACTGGAGCTGGTAACGGCATGGGACTCACAAAGATAGGGACGTCTTTTGAAAACCTGAGCATCAGACAAAAGGTCCTTTACAGCACCATTGTCATGTTCCTCCTCTTGGGCACCCTGAGCAGCGTTGCCTACTGGCTCATTTTCATCCCCACGTTTGTCGATCAGATCCAGCAGCACGGGAAGCAGGTCGCCTATTCTCTGGTGGCCAGGAGCGGTCCTCATATCCTTACCCGAAACCAACCCGAACTCACGTTCATGCTCTTCCAGAAGAAGAGGATCGAGACAGATCTCTCCTACATTTTTATCACAGATCCCGAGAATAGAATTCTTGCCCACACATTCATCAATGCCGTACCCGATGGGATTTCAATGGCCCATCCATTGGGTGAGAATGAGGTTGAAGGCATCCAGCTCATCCATGTTGGGGAAAATTCAATCTATGATCAGGCGGTTGCCATCAAGGAGGGGCTTAAGACCATCGGCATTGTGCATATCGGGATGGACAAGCTGCCGGTCGACGCCCTGACCACCAAGATCGGGCTCATCCTCTTGGCCGTCTTGATCGTGATTGTCATCCTGGCCTCGCTCCTGAGCAATCTGGTGGCAACCTATATTTCAAACCCCCTCTCAAAACTGGTGCAGGCAATGAACGATCTCTGCGTAGGCGTTATTGAAAGGCTGCCTGAGACTTCAGACTCTCCAGAATGTTGGGAGGTCCTGAAGTGCCACCGAAAGGACTGTCCGGCATACCGGAAAAGGGGACTGGCCTGCTGGTTTGTGGATGGCACCCTATGCCACGGCACTGCCATGAGCAGTGCCACCGACAAATTGGGAAAGTGTTACCAGTGCAAGGTCTACCGGAAGCTGACGAATAATGAGATTAAGCAACTCTCCAGCTCATTCAACCAGTTTATTTTGACCCTCCAGCTCAAGACCCGAGAGATAAAGGCCTCAGAGGAAAAATACCAGCTCCTGTTCAACTACGATCCCAATTCCAGTTTTTTGATCGACATGCCCCATGGGAGGGTTCTCGACCTTAACGATCCGGCCCTCGCCATGTACGGGTATGAGAAACAAGACCTCATCGGGGCTCCTTTTGTAAGGCTGTTCCATGAAGACGACGGCATATCCTTCCTGAAGAAGGCCAGGGAAACGGACGAAGCCTATTTTTTCATGCCGGTGGTGAGGGCCGTAACCAAGGAAGGCCGGTCGTTTGTGGTGGAAATACATGCCAGGTCGCCTAAATTTCGAGATTCGGGCATGCCGTTTTTGATCGTCAGCACGGTGGATATTACGGAGCGTCTGGATCAGGAAGCCCAATTGATCCAGGCAGGGAAGATGGCGATCCTCGGCGAAATGGCCACCGGGATCGCCCATGAACTGAACCAGCCCCTGAGCGTCATCCGCATGGGCGCCGATTTTTTTCTGAAGATGATTTCAAGAAGAGAAAGGGCGTCTGATGCGGACGTAGCCATGGTGTGCCGGAATATCAGCGCCCAGGTGGAGAGGGCCAGCACCATCATCGATCATCTGCGGGATTTCGGGAGGCGGGCACAGCCTGAATTGAAGGAGGTGGACATCAATCAGCCGATCCGGGACGTGTTCGGGCTTGTGGGAGAGCAATTGAAACTGAGAGAGATTGTGGTGGATCTGGACCTTGGGAGAGCGCTTCCCCCCATCATGGCGGACCACAATCGACTGGAACAGATCTTCCTGAATCTGGTGAGCAATGCCAGAGATGCCATGGATACAAAGGTCACAGGGAAGGAAAAACGTCTCACCATCAGGAGCTATGCAAAAGGGGGTCATGTGATCGCCTCTGTGACAGATACCGGAAAGGGGATGCCAAAAGAGGTCCTGGAGAAGATTTTTGAGCCCTTTTTTACCACCAAGGAGATAGGAAAGGGGACCGGTCTCGGTCTTTCCATTACCTATAACCTGGTAACCAAGTTCAACGGCAGCATCAAGGCCGCGTCAGAGCCGGGGGAGGGGACGACGTTTACACTGAGTTTCCCCATCCATTAAGAGGAGGCAACCCATGGAAAAAATCTTGTTGATCGATGATGAGCGACCGCTCCTGGAGATGTTGGAGATCTCTCTGAGGAGTGACGGATATACTGTTTTTACCGCGGAGAACGGGGCGGTTGGCCTGGATATCTTCGAAAATGAGAAGCCGGAACTGGTCGTTACCGACATCAAGATGCCCGGATTGGATGGCCTGGAGGTGTTGAAAAGGATCAGGGAATCGGGGCAGGAGGTCGAGGTGATCGTTATCACCGGACACGGAGATATGGGCACTTCCATCGCTGCGCTGCAATTGGGAGCTTCCGACTATATCACAAAACCCCTCAGAGAGGCAGCTCTGACGCTTGCGCTCGAAAGGGCGAGGAACAAGCTTGCCATTTCCAGGCGGCTGAGGGAGTACACATCGAACCTGGAGCAGATGGTGGAAACCCGTACCGCCGAGTTGAAGGCCGCCCAGCAGGAACTGCTGCGCAATGAACGGCTGACCACCATTGGCGAGACGGTGACAGGTCTTGCCCACTACATCAAGAATATCCTGAACGGGCTTCGCGGGGGGATGTACAAGATAAACTCGGCCGTTATCCGTGACGACAAGGTGCTTCTCAAGGACGGATGGGACATGGCCAACCGAAACCTGGAGAAGATATCCCAGTTGGTCTTGGACCTGCTCAGTTATTCCAGGGGTGCCAGTCCTCAATACAAGGCGCAAGATCCTGGTTTGATCATTCAGGATGTAGTGGAATCGTTGCAGCACCGAGCCGACGAAACCAACGTGCGGTTGAGCTGCGTGGTGGATGAAAATTCCGTTCCGGTCGTTCTGGACCCTGACGGCATCTACCGTGCCTTGTTGAATCTCGTGGCAAATGCCATCGAGGCGTGCATCTACGACCCTGACCGGCCAAAGCGGTTCGAGGTGATCGTAAAATGGTTTAGGGAGGCGGATGAAAATGGTGGGGAGACCCTGGTCCTGGAGGTGTCAGACAACGGGTGCGGCATGAGTGAACATGTGAAGGGAAGCCTGTTTACAAGGTTTTACAGTACCAAAGGAGAGCATGGGACCGGCATCGGACTCCTGATCACCCAGAAGATCATCCAGGAGCATGGGGGCGCGATCACGGTGGAGTCCCGGGAGGGAGAGGGGACCCGATTTCAGATCAGGCTTCCCTTAAAAAGGAAAGCCTCCTGATCCGCCGCAGTCAGATCCATTCTACGTCGCTGTCGCTATTTTATTGCAGGGGTCCCCCGGTCTTGCATGGGGACGGTATCCCCTCCCGTAAAAACACCAGCGCTGATTCAAATGAATCCCTTCTTTTTCACCCTGTCCGGACTGGAATCTTCTTGATTTCTTCCCGGGCAGCGGCCGATTTGGGCAGGGTTATCGATAACACGCCATCCTTGAAAGTGGCATCCACCTGATCGGGTTCCACTTCACAGGGCAGATAAAAACTTCTGTGAAATGATCCATAGGAGCGCTCCAACTTATAATATCCCTTTTTCCTCTCTTCCTGTTCCTCCTTTTTTTCGCCTCGGATGGTGATTCTGTCGTCGGTCACCGAGATATCGATGTCGTCCTTGTCCACACCGGGCAATTCCGCGGTCAACCGAATGGCTTCATCGGTTTCATCCATGTCCACACGGGGCCAGTTTGCCCCCGCAATCTCCGTTGTCCAACCCCATGGACTTTTCCCCCCGGTCAGGGGCCATCTGCCCCCCTTTAAGAAATCTTCAAAGAGGCGATCCGAGGCCTTAGGAAGTTCCAGAAAGGGCTGCTCCCAGACGTCGGGTCGATATTCCGGATACCGGTCAACACGTACGGGCAATTGACGTTTTCTTTTGCCCTTGGGAATGAGATTCCTGACCCGTTCCGAGAGACTTTTGACCTCTTGAACAAGCTCCTCGGCAGACTCGCGCACCTCCTCCCCGGTACCCTTGAGTTTGTCTCGGACCTTACCGGTGAGTTCCGTGACTTCCTTCCTGAGACTGTCAACAGCCTCTCGTATTTCTTTACCCGCCTCATCCAGCTTTTCTTTTGCCTTTTTGGACGCAGTCATAATGGTCACCTCCTTTAACCGTAGAATAACAGGAGTTAAAAGAGCGATTTTTTATGTGGATGTGTCCCCCAGAGCGGCGATGGGGGAAGGAGTTGAGCTGAAGATTATCCATCGACCCGCCGCTCTGAGGAATTGAAGGCTTGGTCAGCTCTTTACTGCGATCCTCCGGGGCGTCGCGGCCTCCACCTTGGGAAGCCGCAACCGAAGGACCCCCTCCTTCAGCTCGGCATCGATTTTTGCCTGGTCAATCACCTGCGACAACGTGAATTGCCGGTAGTATTTTCCGGTCCGGAATTCCCGAATCACATCGACCTCGTCGGTTCCTTCAGGCGGTTTCACGTCGCCGTCCAGGGTGAGCATGTCGTCGCGAAGGTCAATATTTAAGTCTTTGGATTTCACGCCAGGCATATCGGCCAGGAGGGTGATCTCCCTTTCGGTCTCAAAAATGTCCACCGCCGGCGTAAACACCAGACCCGGCCGGGTCTGCTCTGCAGGAGCGGCCACTTCCGCCTTTTCCTTTGCCTGAAGCGCTTTGCTGTCCGTATCCGCCATGTCGTATCCCTCCTTTCCATCTCAGGATGCTTTGATAGTGATCTGCCTCGGCTTTGCCACTTCCGCCTTGGGCAGGACCACCGTGAGGACGCCGTCCGTACAACTCGCCTCCACCTTGCCCGTATCCAGTTGGGCAGGGAGGCTGACGATCCGGCTGAATCTGCCTGCTTCCCTCTCCCTGCGATGATACTGGGCCTTCTCGTCTTCAGCGGGGATTTTTCTCTCACCGGAAATGGAGAGGGTTTCCCCTGTCACAGAGAGTTCCAGATCCTCTGCCTTTAGACCGGGAAGCTCGGCTCGGACGTAGTAGTTGTCTTTATCCTCTGTGATGTTCATGAGAGGAAAGACACCGGCTGCAGATGTGCTCCACAACCTCTCGCCCGTGCGGCCAGCGGAAAGCAGTTCCATCTGCCTCCTCAACCGTTCCATCTCTTCAAACGGACTCGTCCAGTCCCATGCGGGCCAACTTGCTCTTCTTCTCAATAACATGAACCATCCCTCCTTTCATCCTACAATTGGTTAGGTTGATTGATGGTGAAAAGTCCCAAAAAACAGCATCGTCTTCAGGACTCTTCCGAAGGTCCACCGATCCATGAATCTTATAAAATAAGTAATTCGAAATTCGAAACTGTCAAGAGGAAGTGTTAAAAATTGTTGACCTCCATGTCTGAATAAAAGGGCCCAAACGATTCGTACGAGACCTTAGAGAGGACGCATCTCTCCATGCGAGCAATCGGACATGTCTTGCAGGGGGAAGTTCTCATTGCTTGCAAAAGTCTTTCTGATGGTTTTTTTCAGTTCCCTGAGGTTCGAACTCTTTTCCAGATGACAATCATTAGGCGTCGACCCTCGATCGGGCTGACCGTTCGAATAGAGTGTGGACATAATAACCGGCAGATCATCGTAAAGGTTCCGTATGTCCTGGAAGAGATCACGGCCGTCATTTTCACGGGGAGTAATATCCACCACCACGAGATCAGGTCTCTTTGCTTCAATCAGTTCCAGCAGTTCCGCTCCGCCCTGCCTCGTTATCACATCGTATCCTTCTTCCGAGAGTTCATCGGTATATAGCAGCCGGATGGCGACGTCATCGTCTCCGTCGACAACAAGAATCCTGTTCACCTCACCCTCCCGTGGAACACGATTAAGCGGAATATCGAATCCTTTGCGGTTCACCCCAAACCGCTCTTTGACCGCTGACAGGTGAATATTCTCTTCGGATCTGCGCTCACTCCCATCTATCTTCCAAATGCATAGAATGGACCCAAGAAAGCGATTGGATGTTTTGATGATTTAACCAGTTGAGATATCTAAGGAAGTTTTAATCGGAGATACGTTTTCAGTAGACAGGGTTGGGACCTTTCCTGTCGAAAATTTTTACGAATTGTAAAACTCTCACGTTTCGCACCCCTTCGGGATCCGGGCAGGGACGCCTATCTCCAAATTGAGTGCTAATCGTCCCGTATGGACGTATCGTGCCAAATGTATTGAAACAAAAGCCACATGAAGGATGCGAACCCTGAGCTTTTAACTTAATCGTGGCTATGCCCGTGCGATCCTAAAGGTAGTGGTTGCATCGAGCTGAACCTCAAAATGTGAGGTTACCAGTCCTCCGCTTGGAGATCCGGGTCGATAAGAACCAGGATGTTGACATAAGAACCCGTCAAGCCGATATCTTCCATGGATAACCGCATTTCTGTCCCGTCTTTTACGCGGGGCGGGATGCTCACCGAAAAACTTCTTTCAGACCTCACGCTTCCATATCCGGAACAGACCGGGCAGAAAAAATCGTCCCAAAATCCTGTTTTGCTGCATCTCGGGCAGGGCTCAACGACGGGGACCGACACAGGAAACAGGCCGCCCTGAAGTGCCTCCCTGGGGGAGAGAACGGCCTCAAAATAGAGATCCTTCTCAGCTTGCCTCCCCCTGTCTATATCAAAGAAGCCAGGCACAAATCCTCTGAAAAAGTCATCGGTGAAAGAGAAATGGCGTCTTTGCGCCTCGTCGAAGAGGATTCTCCTTTTTTTCACCGCTATGGGCGTCTTTGAGATGTTCGGTTTTGATCGCTGTTCAGAAAGTGCCTCGTCGTAGGTTTTACGCCTTTCTTCATTGCTCAGGGTTTCATAGGCTTCTCTGATCTCCAGGAATCTCTGTGTCGTGTCCTTGGATCGGGTGATATCGGGATGGTGTCTTTTGATTACCGTTCTGTAGGCCTTTTTTATTTTGCTGAGATTGGCCCCCCTGCTCACGCCCAACACGATGTAATAATCTTTAGGCATACTCCTCCTCCAAAAGTCCTTTAAAGCAATGCCATGAGATATCCCCGGTTCCAACCTCCCACATTTCCTTTGGTACAAAGACCTGCCTCTGGCGCGGCGAAGAAACCGCTCTGACTCCGGGGCAGGTTAGACGTACCCTGTCATGGCGTCCGTGCGTGTTGAAGACATTTTTCGGTGAAATCCGCAGTGACGCCTTGGGTCAGAAGGGCCGACAATGTTCTGATTGCCGCCACGTGAATGGGCTCTCTAATAAAAGCAGGTATTCTCCCTCATGTCGCGTCCCTCCTTTCGTCTTTTGTCGCTCAGAGTGGCAATTGGCCCTTCAACGTCTCAACTATACACCCCCCCTGGCTTTATCTTACGGTTTAGCCATCTCTGGACTTCGCGGAACGCCCACCCTTTTGCGGGCGTTCAAAATAAGTAATTCCCAATTCAAAAGTGTCAAGAGGGAGTGCCTAAAAAACGGGGAATCAGGGCTTGTTGATCAGAGAAGGCGGGTTTGTATGAGACACGGTTTCCTCTATTCTGTGCCGGATTGACGCTGGGATGCTCCATGGTGCGCGACTGCGTGTTTTCCCTTCCTGGAAGATTGGATGCTCGACAGGGGTTCCGGATGATGGCTCTCCTTGCTCCTCAAGTCCATCCTGCATGTCTTCCAATGGGTATCGAATTTGCAGTAGGCCCAGTTGCGGGCGATCAGTTCCAATCGCTCAGATTGCCTTAAGGGACACATGGAGTACCATTTGAAGGTCATCCGGATCGTCATTTCAGGGCTTCTCCTTGAACCATCGATAGAGGGCCTGCTCCAATTCCCATCCGGCCGCAAGCTCTTGACCGACTGCTGCGAGCGTGAGGTCCATCGCGCCGGACCCGAGTCGTAGCTTAAGCGCGGGGCAGAAATAGTTCAGGCAGAACGAATAGCGGGCCCGCAATCGGCACCCTTCCCTGCCAAGGAAGAGGCATTGTCCCGGGACCTGTCGGGATCGGGGGAGATCCGCACGCAACAATAGGTTGATGAGAAGGAGCATCGGGTCGTACCACGTCTCCACCTCCTGAAAGCAGCAACTCCCGCTCTCTACGGCGCAGAGACCGCAAATATCCGCTATCCCGGCATGCCGCATGGTCGCCTGCGTGTTTTCTATGGCGGCATCATATCGGTCCAGGAGGCGGCGCATCTCAGGGATTGTGAGAAGGCTTCCCCCATTTGCCCGGTGGAGTCTCAAGGCCTCCTGAACCTGCCGGTCAACGACATTTTCGTCCTGCTTTGTCATTAGGATTTGCCCGAGTTATCAATACGACCTCATTTTCCAGGATCGGCGCGGACTGAAAGAACCCTCAACATCTTGCGTGGGAGATCATCAGAGTGCCTATTGTTCAACCCCGCAGAGGGAACCCCGTAGCCTGTGAACCCTTACGCTGTTTATATTTAGCCCCTCCATAAGTCAACGCAAAACGGTTTACGGTCTAGTGCGGCAGGATGGGGGTTCCCGTTTGCGGCCCCTGGATCATATCTTTTCCAGGGTGCTTCCCATGGTTTGAAGCCTCTTGAGTTGGGCGAGATGGAAGGAGCCGACTTCCAGAGAGATCTTCATGACGCAATCCTTGCCGTTTTTTCCCCATGGCTTTCGAAATATCGGATTTTCTTGGGCACCTTTTGGTGTTTCGCAGCGCTTCAAAAAGATGGATTGAGGTCGTATTTTTTTGTTTTCGAGAAAATCAAAGTGGGATAGTATCAGCTACCTGGAACTCGCCGAACGCGGTGCCTTATCAAACCATACAAGAAGGAGCCCCTGAAGATGGAAGACAGAAAAAAATTGCTAATGGTGACCGTGTCCGGACCTGATCGGTATGGAATCACCGCGACCCTGACAGCCGTCCTGGTAAGGCACGGGGCTGAAGTGGTGGACGTCGAACAGGCATCGCTGCAGAACCAGTTGGGGCTCTATTTTCTCCTTGACCTGGGTCGCGTTGAGATCGGCGAGGACAGCGTCATCAAGGACCTTCTTTTCGAGGCCAGCAAACTTCACCTTACACTGAATTTCCGGCTGTTTTCCGAGGCTGAGGTCCGGGCCGTCAGTGAGCGTAATCTCTTTGTGCTGACGCACTTCGGGGGCACCCACGGGCTCTATGAGCTTTCCACGATACTCGGCGAAGAACGGGTCAATATTGAAACCATATCCACGGTCACCCATCATGGTGAAACATCCATGGAGATGGTCATCAATGTCAATGAGGCCCCGAACCTGGGCCGTCTCAAAGAAAGGATCATGCTCACGAGCCGGAATCTCGGCATTGACCTCGCCCTCCAGAAGATGGAGGCGTACCGGAAAAACAAACGGCTCATCTTTTTTGATATGGACAGCACCCTGGTGGACATGGAGGTTGTCGATGAGATGGCCCGCAGGGCAGGGGTGTACAATGAGGTGAGTCGAATTACGGAAAAGGCCATGAGGGGAGAATTTGATTTTGAGGAATCGCTGAGGCAGCGTGTGGCGCTGCTGAAGGGGCTGACCATCGATGATCTCAACGAAATCAAGGGCCATATCCCCCTGTCGGATGGTGTGGAGGAGCTGGTCGCCACGCTGAAGTGGCTGGGCTATAAGCTGGGCGTGGTTACCGGGGGATTTGATTTTTTCGCGGACCATCTCCGGGAGCGGTTGGGCTTTCATTTCTGTTATTCAAACCGCCTGGAGATCAGGGACGGGGTCCTGACCGGTGCAGTTGCAGGCGAGGTCATTGACTCGGCACGCAAGGCCCGGATCGTCAATCAGACCGCCTGCGATGAAAAGATCCTTCTGGACCAGACCGTGGTCGTGGGAGACGGAGCCAACGATGCCTTGATGTTGGGGCAGGCCGGCTTGAGCATTGCTTACAACGCCAGAAAGGGTCTTGAGAGATCGGCCGGGGCGTCGATCGGAAAATCAAGGATGAAGAATATCCTCCATTTCCTTGGTATCACCGAGGAGGACATTACAGAGGCCTTAAGCTGTCAGGAGTAATATCGGCGCTTTTCGAAATTTTGCCGAATTTCGTTGAAAATTCCGAAGATTTCCGTTACAAAACCGGGGAAGGGGTCTGTTGTCTGAAGCCGGGGAGTCACTCCCGGTCGCGGGGGGTTTTCGGGGGCACTCCCTGAGACCCGATGTCAAGGGCGTAGAATAGCGCCTGGTTTTTCCACAGGGGAGGGGAATATGATCCGCGTTACGCTTGCCGGCGCTGCCGGTCGGATGGGGCAACGAATTATTCATATGATTCATCAGAATCCGGAAACAATACTGAGCGGTGCGTTCGAACACCCCGAGCACCCGTGTGTCGGCCGGGACGCGGGCCTTGTGGCCGGCGTTGGGGAAGTGGGGGTCACGATTTCAGGCGCGATGCAGGACTCGATCGAGCAGGCGGACGTGCTGATTGATTTCACCGCTCCCCAGGCGACTCTCAAGAATCTGAGGGTTGCTGCCGATAAGGAACTTGCAACGGTCATCGGGACTACCGGCATCGTCGGAGACGTGCTGAACGAGGTCGAGACCCTGGCGCGAAAGATCCGGTGCGTCCTTGCTCCCAACATGAGCGTCGGCGTCAATGTCATGTTCAAGATTGCCGGCGAAATGGCCCGGATCCTGGGGGCCGATTATGACATGGAGATCCTGGAGGTGCATCACCGGCTCAAAAAAGACGCCCCGAGCGGGACGGCCATGCGGCTTGCCGGGATTTTGGCCGATGCCTCCAACAGGGACCTGGAGCGGGTAGGGGTCTACGAACGGAAGGGGATGATCGGTGAAAGGACGGATGAGGAAATCGGCATCCAGACCTGGCGGGCCGGGGACATCACCGGGGAGCACACGGTGATGTTCGGCGGGATCGGCGAAAGGCTGGAACTGATCCACAGGGCCCACAACCGCGATAATTTCGCCCGGGGGGCCGTGAGGGCGGCCCTGTGGGTGGTCGGGCAGCCGCCGGGACTCTATGACATGCAGGATGTGTTAGGTTTGAAGTGACGAATGTTAAGTGACTCAAGCGGATAACCGCAGCCAATCCCGCCAAGACGCAAAGACGCCAAGAGTTAAAAACGTTCTTGTTTTTTGCGACAGAAAACCTGGGAATAAGGTCCTGAAGTGAGTTAAAGTGCCTAAAGTTGCGCAAATTGGGGAATGAATAATATGAAATTGTTTGATAAGGCCGAACGATTAAAGCAATTGCCGCCCTATCTGTTTAAGGAGATCGACCGGAAAAAGGCCGAGATCAAGGCGAAAGGAGTCGACATTATCGATCTGGGCGTAGGGGATCCTGATCTGCCCACCCCGCAGCATATTATTGAGGAGATGAAGCGGGCGGTTGATGACCCGGCAAACCACAGGTACCCGTCCTATTCCGGCATGAACGATTTCAAGGACGCGGTCGCCGACTGGTATCAGGAGCGGTTCGGGGTCGACCTGGATCCGGGGAAAGAGGTCGTCTCGCTCATCGGGAGCAAGGAAGGGCTGGCCCATCTTCCCTTGGCCTTCATCGATCCCGGCGATATCGCCCTGGTCCCCACCCCTGCATACCCGGTGTACCATATTGCCACCCTCTTTGCCGGGGGCGACTCTTTTTTTATGCCGTTGTTGCGCAAAAACAAGTATCTCCCTGATTTAAAAGAGATTCCGGAATCTGTGGCACAGCGTGCCCGGATGCTGTTCATCAGCTACCCCAATAATCCGACGGCCGCGGTGGCTGACCTTCGATTCTTTGAAGAGGTGGTGGCCTTTGCGCGGAAATACGATATCATGGTCTGCCACGACGCGGCCTACACGGAGATGGCCTTCGAGGGTTACCGGGCGCCCAGCTTTTTACAGGCTGAAGGGGCTAAAGAGGTCGGCATGGAGTTTCATTCCCTCTCCAAGACCTACAATATGACCGGGTGGCGGATCGGGTTCGCAGTAGGCAACCCCAGAGGGATGGAAGGCCTGGGCGCCATCAAGAGCAATATCGATTCCGGTGTCTTTCAGGCCGTTCAGAGGGCCGGGATCGCGGCGCTGAAGGGAGAGGATTCGTGTGTGAACGAGATGACGCAGATCTACCAGGGGCGTCGGGACATCATGGTTCAGGGTCTCCGGGATGCGGGATTTGAGGTAACGTCTCCAAGGGCGACCTTCTACCTCTGGGTAACCGTGCCTGAAGGTTACACCTCTGCACAGTTGGCCACCCGGTTTCTGGAAGAGGCAGGGGTCGTGGTGACCCCGGGCAATGGGTTCGGAGAACCCGGAGAGGGGTATTTCCGGATCGCACTGACCCAGAAGAAAGAGAGGCTGACGGAGGCCCTGGGCAGGGTGAAAGGAATGAGGTTTTAGGTGTCTGAGGGGCCTTCATTTGCCGCGGAAACGGCCTATATCGGGATCGGTTCGAATGTGGGAGACCCGCTGGATAATTGCCGTAAAGCAATCGATCTGATTAATCAGCTTGATGGATGTACGGTGACGGATAGATCCGATTTTTATCGGACGGAGCCGGTGGGTGCGACATCTCAGGAGTGGTATGTAAATGGGGTTATTCGGATTGAAACGACCCTCGGCCCGCAGGAACTGCTGAGGTCTCTTCTTTCCATCGAGTCCGGGATGGGGAGGGTTCGACGCCGGAAATGGGAGCCCCGTATCATTGACCTCGATATCCTCCTCTATGGGAATAAGGTCATCGAAGAGACGGAGCTGAGGGTTCCGCACCCGTTGATGCACCAGAGAAGGTTCGTCCTCATGCCGATGGCGCAATTGAATCCGGGATTGGTTCATCCGGTTCTGGGGAGGAGCATGGCTGATCTGATGGAGGATCTGCCTGCGGAAGGGCAGGCCGTGGTCCCGTCGAGCGATACATGATAAAGTTCCTGATACTCATATTTATGGCGTATATCGCCTATCGCCTGGTGCGAACGTATCTCGGCCCAGGTCAAAAGGCGGAACCGCCTACCGAGGCCGGATCCGTCGACGAGATGGTCCAGGATCCCTTCTGCAAGGCCTACATCCCGAGGAGGACGGCGTATAGAAGGATCGTGGCAGGCAGGGAGCATTTTTTTTGCAGCGAGGCGTGCGCGGAGCGATTTGAGAAAGAGGCGAAAGGGTAGTGACATTGAAGCGGGGTGCCACCGCGATTGAAGCGTTAGGGCAGCAGGCATAATGGGGGCGTTTTTCAGTCGGCAATGGAAAATCGAAAATCGAAAATGAATGCGGGGGAAACATGAAATTTTTTATCGACACGGCAAACATCGAAGAGATCAAACAGGCCAGTGCACTGGGCATGGTGGACGGCGTGACCACCAATCCGAGTCTGGTGGCCAAAGAGGGAAGGGCGTTCAAGGGACTTATCAAGGAAATATGCGACATCGTGAATGGTCCAGTGAGCGCGGAGGTGGTGAGTCTCGATGCGGAAGGGATGGTGAAGGAGGCCCAGGACCTGGCCCGGATCGCCGATAACATTGTGGTGAAAATCCCTCTGATTGAAGAAGGTCTCAAGGCCGTTGCCGTGCTGGCCCGGGAAGGGATCAAGACCAATGTGACCCTCTGTTTTTCACCGGTCCAGGCCCTCATGGCCGCCAAGGCCGG
>ENA-OSEO01003838-OSEO01003838.1-sediment-metagenome-genome-assembly--contig:-NODE-3838-length-16761-cov-35.496823_pt1 | contig 16761 bp, 17 predicted proteins | sample MGYA00237883_ERZ534232 | MGnify/ENA metagenome assembly ERZ534232 | reverse complement strand
ATACCTATGTATATAGTATCTTTTCGGGTTTCGGAGGAGGCAAAACTTTTCAGTGTTTTACTTAGGCTTCGAAAGTCATTACAGGCAAAATTCACCTCGGATGCTTCCGCAATCCTGGCACATCTTGATTTTAAAGCTCTCTGTGCCTGAAGTGAAAGCGAACTTTTCATCATGAGTACGGTAGTAATAAAAAAGGGAGAGCCGATAACTATCTGAATAATAACAAACAGAATAATAAACTTAATGCCAACACTTAAGTTTGACGGAATGGGCTCACGAAAAAAGTTTTTTATTTTAGTTCCCTTTTTTGCTGTCATTGTTTTCCCATCAGCTAATTACCCGGATTCTTCGAAAGCGGTGGTTCTGTAAACCTTTCAATGCCCAGATCGGACAATACTTTTTTACCTTGTTCATCGGTATTCATATTTAGAAGTATTTCCTTTAATTGTTGTTTTATTTCCGGGTTACTGCTTTTTCTAATAGAGATCGGAGCCGGTAATGCTGATTCATTTTTAAATACGGGAACAACGAGAGGTTCAATATAGTCATTGTTCGCTGCTGTTGTATAAGTTTCCAGATCTGTGAAAGCAAGATCGAATTCTTTCTCGGATAATACCGCTTTTGCCTTAGCCGGAGTTAGCCGCTGGACCGGAACAACTTGTTCTTGGAGCTCTTCTGATAGGTATGCCAACAGGCCGGTTTCAATGGGGCTTTTATTGTCTACACCTAATCCTGAAATTAATAATGCGCGTACGGCATCTTTATTGTTGGATTTAATGTCTGTTTGTCTTGATATTGTTTTTTCGGCCAGGAAGAAAGTGACAGAGAAGTATACAAAAGCGGATGTAACCATGATTGCAGCCAGGATTGAAAGGAACATAATGGTATTATATGAGGGCAGCCATTTATATTTTTTTTCTCTCATACCTGTCTCCGGGTTTGATTAATTGCCGGGATTAAAGGCACTCTTAGTTATGGAGCTGTTTTACTGAAAATAGCTTATGTTAATTAAAATAATTAAGTTTATATTTTAACATGTTTTATAAGACCAAATAAGTTAAGCCAAAAAGTTTACTCCTCCTTGTCTGCAAACGTAGGTTTTGGTAGGATTAAATGCACAAACTAGAAAAATGAAGCAAGGGCTATATTTTAGCCGACAAGGGATTGATTTATGGAACATTGGCAAGAGGAAACCTCTTCGGAAGCATCAATTCTTTCCAAACTAATGGCGTCTCCCTGGACGAGGATATCCAAACCATTCAAGCATCAAACAATGCTCTACCCCCTTCTTTTAGGGACCGTTTTGGCTTGGTTTGAAATCCGTACCTTGAATTGGGCGGTTTTTCTGATATCCTTAATTGCTATAGTTTTAATGGTAGAGTCTTCATATGTTTCAAACGATTATTTTGATTACGATACAGACAAGAAAAACGTCAGCGATATTACCGGAGGCAGCAAGGTTTTGGTCGAAGGATCGCTGAATAAGAAGCAAGTTCGCAATCTTGCACTTATAAGCTTTTTATTGGCGCTTCCATTGGGAATTGTTTTGCAGTTCTACTTTAAGACCGGTGTTTGGACACTTCCATTGGGACTTACCGGAATGCTTTTAGCATATGCATATTCCGGTAAACCCTTTAGGCTTTCATACCGGGGCTTGGGTGAGATATCGCTGGCAATCAATAATAGTTGGACACCGATATTTGCAGGGTATTACCTGCAAACGCATCAAGTAAGTTGGCTCCCTACTATTGTTAGTCTTCCCTACTTGGTAGGGGTAATGAGTCAAAAGCTAATTCGGGAATTCCCGGATGAAGAAGCGGACAGAATGGCAAATCGGAGAAGTTTGGTAGTTATTTTTGGCCGTAAAAGGATGGCACCGGTATATAGCGGGCTGCTCCTTTTAATGGTTTTGTTGTATGTTCCATTTTTGTCTTTTGATATTCGAAAAATAAGTTTGCTGCTTCTCCTTGTTCCCATATTTTTCTTTGCCAAGAATTTTTGGGCGATGCAAAAAGGTGCTTGGAAGAACGAGGAAGGTATAAGGTTTCTTAACGCGAATGGTTTTTTGGCTATGTTTATGGTCCCGGTGTCGATAATGGGAGTTTTTCTATTAGGAGGTCTATAGAATGAAAAATAATGTGTTAATAAAGGAAGCAAGAATGTTCCAAAATGATGCGGTGGGAACAGGGTGTTTCAGTTATCTTCCCGGCGAGGTTGTATGGGCGGTTACTAATGCGTGTAATCTTAAATGCAAACACTGTATGCTGGATTCGGGATTAGAAGTCCCTGATGAATTAACTACCGAAGAAGGAAAGAGACTTATTGATGATGCGGCTAAATTAGGTGGTGTGAAGTTTGCCTTTACCGGTGGCGAGCCGTTGATGAGAGAGGATATTTTTGAACTGGTAGAGTATGCAAACCAAACGGATGTACAGGTTTGTATGGCGACTAACGGCACATTGCTGGATGATGAAATGGCCAGGCGTCTCAAGGAAACCGGCCTGTACAGCTATGGAATGAGCATTGATGGCGTTGGAAAAAAGCATGATGATTTCAGAGGACAGGATGGAACCTTTGAATTGGCTATGAGGGGTTTTGAGGCAGGTCGAAGGGCTGGTCTTAGATTTCAATTTCATACAACTGTCGGCAAGTATAACATTGATGATATGGCTAAAATCGTTGATTTAGCTGAAGAACTGGGTGTATACCGTATATATCTGGTGCATCTCATTACAATCGGGAGAGGAACTAACGAACCTGATATTGATAAGGAAGAATGCCGCGAGCTTTTCGATTTCCTGATTGACAGACAAAAAAATACTGATGTTTGGTTAAAACCGATATGTAATCCTCAATTCTGGATTTATCTCAAGTCGAGGATGGATTTGGATTTTGAGATAACCGGCTGTACTGCAGGAATTACCCGGTTTCATATTTTCCCTAATGGAGACGTGGCTCCCTGCGCGTATTTGCCGGTTGTAGCGGGAAATCTTCGAGAGCAAAGCTTCTATGAGATATATAAGAACTCGGAAGTATTTAAAAACTTGCGGGAACGCAATTTCTCAGGCAAGTGCGGTTCTTGCGACCACAAGATGATTTGTGGTGGCTGCAGATCAAGGGCGAATGCCAAATTTGGTGATTATCTGGCTGAAGACCCTCTTTGCATCATTGAGTAATAGCTGTAAAAATAAAAGATAGACCTGAAGAACATCGTTACTAGATAAGAACAGGTAGAGAAGAGGACATATGGATGTAAAAATTGCCGTAACTAAAAAGTGCAATTTGAGATGCAAGCACTGTCACTATAGTGCCGGAGCGCCGGCAGCCGATGAGTTCACGACCGAGGAAGCGAAAAATGTTATAGATCAAATCTCCGGGCTATGGGATGAAGTAAAACTTACTTTAACCGGGGGAGAAGCTCTTTTAAGGGCGGATTTATTTGAACTTGCTTCCTATGCTTCTGCTAGAGTCGGTCATGTCGATCTGGCATCTAATGGTGTATTAATTGACGATAGTGTAGTTAAAAAATTGAAAGACAGCGGTGTCAAGCAGGCAATAATTGGTATTGATGGTGTCGGGGATGCTCATGACAAGATCAGAGGAGAAGGTTCGTTTGTAAAGGCGGTAGAAGGGGCTAGATCGGTAAAATCCGGAGGCCTTGATCTCTTAATTAGCCATTGTATTACTACGGAAAATCCCGATGATTTCAAGGATGTTTTTTCATTGGCCAATGATTTGGGAGCAAAAACATGTATTACTTTCCATTATATCCCGCTAGGAAGAGGAACAGAGGATCTGCCTGATGCCGGGCCGGATGAATTTTTTGCCGAGAATTTGATGGAGCTCTACAAGGAGCAACAGAAGTACGGAAATATAGAAATCTGTACTACTACCGGTTCACAGTATTGGGTCGTGCTAAGGAGAATGCGCGAACAAGGACTGGACGTGCCGGACTTTTTTGATAAAGTATTACCAGGTTGCCGTGCGGGAAAGGGTCTTATAAGCATTCGGGACAACGGAGATGTGTTGCCCTGCCCACTTCTTCAGTTAGTTGTTGGCAACTTGAGAGAGTCAAGTCTCTCCGATATTATGGAGACAAGGGTAATGCGTGAGATTTGCGATCACCAGAATTACAAGGGAAAGTGCAAGGAATGTGTTCATAATGATATCTGCGGTGGTTGTAGGGTCAGAGCTTATGGATATTTCAATGATTACCTCGCCGAAGACCCTTTATGCAGCGATTTTTTCTTTGAGAAAGTGCGATAATCGTAAACTGTCTGAAATATAAGGATCATAATTTAGGTGATCTTGGGTTTTGCCTATTTAAAGGAGCCATCCTAAAACCTTGCAAGTATCTGCCGAAGCAGGTCAGGCCCTATATGGAGCATTGAGAAAGAATGAAGTTAACTTCGTCGTTACTTTTCCCTGCAATTGGACAAGTTGTTTATTGGACCTTGTGGCAGACGATCAAAGCATAACTCATATTCCGGTAACAAGAGAGGAAGAAGGAATAGGTGTTGCAGCCGGAGCGTTCCTGGGCGGGAAAAAGCCGGCTATTATTATGCAGTCATCAGGAATTGGAAATTCACTTAATGCTCTAGCTTCCCTGAATTTAACCTATAAGATTCCGTTGCTCGTTTTAATTAGTCATCGTGGTGATGAAAGAGAAAAAATTATTGCTCAAAGAGGAATGGGTCAAGCCTTAAAGAAACTCTTAGAAGGAGTTGGAATCAGGTATTTTGATCTTACGAATGTAGCGGAGACAGATAAAGTGATAGCAGAAGCCATTGGCTCCAGCTATACGGAAGGGAAGCCGGTAGCCACAATACTCAGTCCTTTTCTTTTATTGGAGGAATAAGAAGAAAAAAATCTAACTCAGGGAGCTTTAGTTGAAAAGGGCAGAGGCAATAAAGCATATTGCAGAAGATCTAGAGGATGAATTAGTAGTATGTAATTTGGGTTTTCCTTCTCAAGAACTATATTCTGTTAAGGATAAACCAACCCATTTCTATATGCTTGGTTCAATTGGTTTAGCCAGTTCAATTGGCCTAGGGTTGGCGCTCTCAACGGAACGGAAGGTTGTTGTTCTGGACGGCGACGGATCTTTATTCTATAATCTAGGCTCGTTGATTACGATAGCTACTCAAAAGCCGGAAAATTTATATTGGATTGTGTTGGATAATCAGTCGCATGGGTCTACCGGTTTTCAGCAGACGTATAATCCGGAGGTAACAAGTATAGAACAGCTATCTTTAGCAGCAGGTTTTAACAGATTGATAACAGCAAATAATCGAGAACAAATAAAAGAAGCGATAAAACGATTCAAGCAAGAAGGTCCCCTTTTTGTGGTTGTTAAGATAGAAAAAGGTAATGCGAAGGTCAGTCCTATTCCTTTTTCGCCGGAGAAAATAAAACTTAGATTTATGGAGGAGGTTAAGGAAGGTTGAGATTTCATCAAAAGTGTTTGAACTGTGGTAAGCAGTTTCCTCCTAATGCTCATATTACTCAATGCGAATGCGGTGGATTGATAGAGTTCTTATATGATCTATCGAAGATAGATAGTTTTGTAGATGAGAGCTATGACAGTATTTGGAGGTATTGGAGGCTTCTTCCCATAGAAGATCTCAATCAAGTTGAAGACATCGGCGAAGGAATGACGCCGCTTTTTAGAAGCAACAACCTTGGCAAACTTCTCGGTATGTCTAATCTATGGATTAAAGATGAAAGCAAGAATCCAACTGCGACTTTTAAAGATAGAGAAGCAGGGCTTACCATATCTCGCTTTAAAGAATTGGGAATAGATGAATTCGTGATTTGCTCTACGGGCAATACCGCAGCCAGTTTTACAAGAGCGGTATCACTGATGGAATCATTCAAAATGCACCTTTTTATTCCCAAAGCGGCTAAAGAGAGAGTGGATTTTGAGATTCCAGAGTCAGTTTTGGTCGAACTCGTTGAGGGCAATTATTGGGAGGCTATTGATTATTCGTCCAAATATACCAAGGATAAGAAGCTTGTCTCTGAAGGTGGATTTAGCAATCCTTGTCGTATAGAAGGAGTCAAGACACTGGCTTTTGAAACCGCAGAGTGCGGCGTCCAGCCTGATTATTATATACAAGCTATAGGAAGTGGTGTCGGTCCCTGTGCTTTCTATAAAGGTTACGAGGAACTGGTTAATATTGGCGCAGCTAAGAAGATTCCCAAGATTGTTTGCATTCAACCAGAGCTCTGTGCACCGATAGTAAGAGCATACGAAGATAAGAAAGAAGTATTTGATCCTGCATATGTAGTTGCTGATCCCAAGACACATGTAACTACACTGGCCAATGGAAATCCTGCTTTTAGCTATCCCTATGTAAGAAGAGTGATAAAGGAAACTGGAGGAATGGTCGAAGCGGTTTCCGAGGAAGAAGTAAGAAGAGCCGTTGAATTGGTGGAAAAAGAAGAGAATCTTTCTTGTGAACCGGCAGCAGCTACAGCTCTTGCCGGACTGATTAAATGTGTGGAAAAAGGAAGAATTGAAAAAGATGCAGTCGTTCTTCTCAATCACTCCGGTGGTGTCAGAACAAGAGTAAAAGTTATATCTTAATTGCTTAAACAAACACTCAATTTTCGTTTGATAATTCTACTTCGAGACAACATTATTTTCTTGTATTTTTAAAATATAAGTTGGATTTACTGCCATAACGATTTTATTCACAAAGTTAATTAATCTACAATCCCAGCTTTTGTAGGCGAATCCTCAAAAATTCACAATTTTTACTTCCATATCTTGCCAAAAAACGCTAAAATAAGGGCGGACGTTAATTTGTATGTGAATTATTGCACGTATCATATAGTAATATACCCTGCAAGCTGGGTTTTATTAATAGCGAAGGACCTTTCATTCTACTTATTGTCTGTGCCTCATCCTTCAACAGGTAAGTGTTTTTGTAGAATTTGCTTGTAAGGCTGATATTTTTTTGGTATTATTTTGGCTGCTTTAATTCCAGCAATTTGACAAAAAATTAAGTGGAAAGGGGATGAAACTTGCAAATGGGACAAGACATCCCAGAAGAAAAAAGAGATCCTGATAATCTACAACTTTTCAAAGAAGCTGTAGATGAACTGGATAAATCAGGTGCTAAAAAAGAAGACTCAGCGGAAGTAGATACTAAAGAAGCTGAGTCTCGTATTGAGGATATAAAAGCTCATCAAGAAGTTTTGGGAAAAGAAGCTGATGACGGAGCTTCGCCATTGCGCTTTTTGAGGAGAAAAGAGCTAGAGCTAAAAGGAGAACTCCTTGAAGCTGAAAAGAAAGCAGAGATAACTATTGCTGATGCTAGAAGAAAAGCAGCAAAGATAAGGTCAGATGCTGATGTAATAGCAGCTGATGAAGCAAAGAAATTTTTTGATCAGGAAATTGAGAAAGCTAAAAAGAAAGCAATTGAAGTAAAAGAGTCTGTGGAAGGTGAGATAAAGGAAGCTACTTCAGTTGGTGAGAAAAATAAAGACAAGGCTACAAAGGTTATTATAAAAGCTGTTACTCTGGCGGAGTAAGGATAAGTTAGATTCTCAACTTAAAAGTTGAGGAGGAGGTTGCCATGTTAGTCAAAATGTCAAAAGTAGAGATAATCGGCCCCAAGAAATACTTCTTTGATACCGTGAGTCTCCTGCATAGAATGGGAAACTTACATGTTGAAGATGTAGCAAGGGGAGCCGGAAAGGGCGATATGGGGGTATCGCCGGTAAAGGCAGACAGCGAGCATTCTGAACAGGTTGCCAATCTGAATAAATTGGTAGCGAGGGTAAGTACTATCATTGATACTCTAAGTTTGGAGGCAAAAGAGCCTAGTGTGGAAGAGAGGGAAAAAGCTTACGCAGAGATTTGGCGAGAAGATATCAATGAACTTACTAGAGAAGTGAACAATCTTATCGCTGAGGTTGAAACTAAGACCAGGGAATTGGCTGATTCCAAAAGCGAGCTACAGATTGAGAGTTCTTTGTTGGCCAAGTATGAACCGATTGTGGAGAGAATACAACCTCTGACTAAGCATATTTGTACTACTGAGGGATTTGAATCAGTGGCTCTTTTAGTAGACAAGAAGTATAAAGCTGGTTTAGATGAACTCAGAAAAGAACTGGAAAAGATTTCAAAGAATCAATGTGAGATTGTAACCGAGGACGTTAACGAAAACACCACCGCGGCCATTGTCGTTTTCAATAAGATTTATAGCAAACAGATTCATGAATTCTTAGCATTTGAGAATGTAAATCAAGTGCGACTCCCCGATGAAATGGCCGGAAAGCCTTTTGATGTTGTCTACGAACAAATGAAAAAAAGGCGTAAAGAAATTCCTACCGAGCGAAGAGAGATAAACGAAGAACTGAAGAAATTATCCCAAAACTGGTATATCAGGTTGGTTGCCATAGGCGATGTATTAAGAGACCGGTTGGAGCAGTTGAAGATAATGCCTCAATTGGGTGAGACTGATTATACTTTCCTTATGACCGGATGGTTGCCCAAAGAAGATCTTGATAAGACAAGAGAAGCTTTGGACTCGGAATTTATGGGCAACGTTGTTATCAATGAATTGGTTGTAACCCATCATGATTTAGAAGATGCCCCTGTTGCTTTGAGCAACAAACCTTGGGCAAAACCATTCCAGTTGTTCTATCGGTTTTCCAAACCACCAAAGTACGGGACAATTGATCCCACTCCTTTTGTAGCTCTGTTTTTCCCCATTATTTTTGGAATGATCGTTGGGGATGCCGGTTACGGTCTGTCAATGATGCTGCTGGCACTTATAGTTAAGAAAAAATTTAAAGATAGTATCTTTGCACAGTCACTCGCAGATATCTTGGGAATTGCCGCGACTTCGGCTGTTGTGTGGGGGATCATTTATTTTGAGTTCTTTGGCGACATTCCGCTTAGAATCCTAAAAGCTGTGGGTTTTCTCAAACACCCCAGCTTCCATGAATTTATTACGAAGGTACCCCATATTAGTTTCGGTGAATTAATGGGCCAGCCTTTTGGATTTCCAATGGATCGAATTGAGTCACCTGTTCCCTTGCTGATTATGACATTGGTTCTTGGTATTATTCATGTGGGCATAGGGCTTGTCTTTGGAATGATAAATGCATATCGAGAGAATGAAATGAAGCATCTTTATGAGAGACTTGGTTTATTTCTGGTATTTTGTGTGACTCCTTTATTCGGTCTCTTAAGTGCAGTCGCTAGTTTCTTTGGGTATGTAGCGGTTGCTTCGGTAGTATCTGGAATTTTCTTTGCCGCATATGGCGGTAGCATAAAAGGTGTTATTGAGATCTTTGGAACTCTGAGTAATATTTGTTCTTATGCTCGAGTTATGGCCATTGGTCTCGCGGGAGTCGGATTAGCGCTTGCTGCTAATGAGCTGGCCGCCGGAATGGGAGAAGTAGGAGGAGCAGTTGCTCTTATACCAGGCATTTTACTTGCTGCTGTGCTACATACAGTAAATATAATCATTAGTGCTTTTAGTCCGTCAATTCATTCTTTGCGTCTACATTTGGTGGAGTCATTTGGGAAATTTCATGAACCCGCCAAAGTCGAATATACACCTTTTCATCAGAAAACTGGAAGTAAGTAATTTAACAGGAGGTGAGTGGGTTTGAGTGGAGCTTCAATGGTAGCTATTGTTAAGGCATTGAGCGCTATGTTGGCAATTGCTCTTAGTGCATGGGCCACAGCTTTTGCTCAGTCTAAGATCGGAGCAGCGGGCGCTGGCGCAATGGCCGAGAAACCAGAGGTGGCAGGTACAGTATTTATTTTGGTTGCTATTCCTGAAACTATGGTTGTTCTTGGATTTGCCATTGCATTAATGATTATGATTTTAATTAAGTAAAAGTGTTAAGTAAGATGAAAGGCGTGAGCCAACAAGTATGGCAATAGAAGATATTCTTGAGACTTTAGATGGCGAAGGTACAGAAGAGCGAAAACAGGTTGCTTTGGTGGCCAAAGAAGAAGCCAAGCGCATAATAGACGTAGCTAACGAAGACGCTGAGCGAATTAAGCAGAAAGAGCTAGAAAGAATGTCTCTTTCTGTAAAAGGCGAGACGGCTAGGATTCTTAATCAGGCAATGCTTTTTAAGAAAGAAAAATTGACAGAAGCCAAAGAGAAGATCATTAGCGAGGTCTTTGAAAGCAACAAAGTTCAGCTGAACAACCTTCGTAAGAGTGCAAGCTATGAAAAGGTTTTTGAGAACTTGGCGCATGAAGCATTATCACGTACATCCGGTGATATTGTTATTCTCATAGATAAAAGAGATGAAGCAGTAGCCCGGAAAGTTCTTGATAAGCTTTGTAAAAACTACGAGCTACGCACCGATCTTGATTGTCTCGGTGGCTTAATTGTAAAAACTTCAAACGAGAAAGTCACCTACCTCAACACAATAGATGCGCGATTGGAAAAAGCTGCGCAGGTTTTGAAATCTGAAATCACCGAAGCTCTTTTTGGCTCCTAAGGTGTGTGGTGCTTAGAGTATGGAAGCTAACATGTCAGATTATGGTTATATTAATGCTCGAATCCGAGGGATGAGGAGTTACCTCCTGCGCCGTGATTTCTATGAGCAGCTTATTAAGCTTGATGATCTTAATTCCATGATCGGTGAATTAGAGAAAACACCTTATAAAAAAGAGCTTGATGAGTGTGTTGCGCGAGAACAGGTAGGGACAGGAGATATTGATGAAGCTTTAAAGAGAAACCTGGCCAGAACTTTTCGAAAGATACTTTCGTTTATGGCTGGCGAGCCGAGGAAGCTTACGGGCATTCTTCTGGCCAGGTGGGACCTTCATAATCTTAAAAGTATTCTTAGAGGAAAACATATCGGGGCAACGGAAGAAGAAATATATAAAAGTTTAATCCCCGGTGGTGAAATAGCTATCCCTTTCCTTGCCGAGTTGGCAAGGCAGCCTGATGTAAAAAGTACAATTGATCTCATGGTTACCTGGGATCTTCCTTATGCTAAGCTTCTTCGCAAAAAATTACCTCTTTATCTGAAGGCAATGAAGAAAAAGAGGCTTATAGAAGTAGAGAGTGCCGAGGATTCTCTTCAAGAAGAAACGAGTGAGATAGAGAGCTTTGAAAAGGATCTCTCAATATTGGAAACGGCTTTAGAGAAATTCTACTACTCTTTTGCCTTGAAAAACACTAAAGGTAACTCTCTTAATTCAAAAATAGTAAGAGAATTAATCATTTCTCAGATTGATATTACTAATATCATTTCTCTGTTACAGATTCAGGGGATTGATTTTCAGCGAGAATATATTCTAATCAAAGATGATGCCAAGAGAGCCGAGAAAATCAGAGAAAAGAAAGAAGAGCTTTTTATTCCGAGAGGAAAAGAGCTCAGTCTTGAAAAGTTTATTGCCCTTTCTGATTTAGGTAAGATTGATGATGTGGTAACACGACTATCTGATACTTCCTATGGCAGGGCGCTTGCGGAAGTTATGCCCAGGTTCTATGATTCGGGCAGTATTGCTATCTTACAAAGAAAAATGGAAGAAATCGCATTGGAAAAGGGCGTACATATGGATAAAAAAGGCCCACTTTGCATGGGAGTTATCGCCAGTTATATTTGGGCTAAATTTAATGAAGTAGTTAATTTGAGAATTATTGTCCGCGGGAAAGCAATAGGCATGTTGGAGAGAAGAGTTCGAGAGGAGCTACTTTTTGTATAAGTTAGTTGTACTCACTGATCCGGATAACGCACTGGGCTTCAGACTAGCGGGTGTCGACGTAGTTGAGGCATCTTCCGAAAGTGAAGCAAGAGAAAAGCTTGTTGCTTTAATTAATGATGATACCAGCGGGATAATTGCTATAAATGAGGGTTTTATGGGAGCTATCGACGAGCGAACAAGACAACGAATTGATACTTTGTATCGCCCGATTGTAGTTCCTTTGCCGTTTAAAGAGAAGTTGATTGAAGGCGGGGAAGGTCGTCGCAAGTACCTTTCCAGGCTGGTAAGACGGGCAGTTGGGTTTGATATTACCTTAAAGAGATAAATTACGGAGGTTGTTGGGCAATGATAGAAGGAAAAATTAGTAAAGTCTCTGGGCCGGTTGTTATTGCGGCAGGAATGAGTGGTTCCAAGATGTATGATGTTGTGAAAGTTGGCGATCTTGGACTTATCGGAGAAATAATTAGATTAGAAGAAGACAAAGCGGTTCTCCAGGTATATGAGGACACGTCGGGTCTGAAAATCGGCGAGAAGGTTGTTTCAACCGGTGAACCTTTGCTCATGGAGCTAGGACCAGGGCTTCTATCCTCGATTTTTGATGGTATTCAGAGAAGGCTCCCCGAACTATCGGAGGAATACGGGGAATATATTCCTCGTGGTGTGACCGGACTATCTTTGCCCTGTGATAAAAAATGGAATTTTGAGCCTAAAGTAAAATTTGGAGATAAAGTAGAAGGCGGAGATGTGATCGGCATCGTAATGGAAACCGAGCATATCGAACATAGAATCATGGTTCCGCCGAATATGACTGGCAAGATCACCAAAATTGAAAAAGGCGAATTTACAATTGATGATCCTATAGCGGTTCTTGATGGGGACAAAAAGGTTTGTATGAAGCAAATTTGGCCGGCTAGAGAACCGCGTCCGTATAAAAAGAAACTTGATCCGGAAGTTCCGTTTATTACCGGCATGCGGGTTCTGGATACTTTCTTTCCTATTGCCCAGGGTGGAAATGCGATTATACCGGGAGGATTTGGAACAGGAAAGACAGTTACCGAACAGTCTTTAGCCAAATGGGCTGATGCAGACATAATTGTTTATGTGGGTTGCGGAGAACGAGGAAATGAAATGACTGAGGTTTTGGTGGAATTTCCTGAGCTCATGGACCCGCGTACCGATGTTCCTCTGATGCAGAGGACCATGCTGGTTGCCAATACATCGAATATGCCGGTTGCTGCCCGTGAGGCCTCGATTTACACCGGAATTACCCTAGCCGAGTATTATCGGGATATGGGATATAACGTAGCCATGATGGCTGACTCCACTTCTCGATGGGGTGAGGCTTTACGTGAGGTTTCAGGTCGACTGGAAGAGATGCCGGGAGAAGAAGGTTACCCTGCATATCTTGCTACCAGATTGGCTAATTTTTATGAGAGAAGCGGAAGGGTAGTTTGCTTAGGAAAAGAAGAGAAGGTTGGATCGATTACCGTAGTTGGTGCGGTATCGCCGCCAGGTGGAGACTTTTCCGAGCCAATGACCCAGAATTCGCTACGAATAACCGGTGCGTTTTGGGCACTTGACACTGATCTAGCTCATAGGAGACATTTCCCTGCTATTAGCTGGATCAAGAGCTATACTCTTTATCTGGATCAAATAGAAACCTGGTATGTTGCTCAAGTTGGATTTGATTGGAAGCAACTAAGAGATAAAGCAGTCTTTCTTTTACAGAAAGAAGCGGAACTTCAGGAAATTGTTCAGCTGGTTGGACCGGACGCTCTCCCGGAATCGGAGAAAGTTATTCTTGAAGTTACCAGAATGATTAGAGAGGATTATCTGCAGCAGTTTGCTTTCCATGAAATAGATGCTTTTTGTCCTCCCAAGAAGCAATACCTAATGCTAAAAGCGATTCTTACTTTCTATAATGCTACGGTAGAAGCTTTCGAGCGAGGAGTGGTTCTGAGACAGATTATGGAGCTTCCTATCAAAGAGGAAGTTGCCAGAATGAAAGAGATTCCGATGGAAGAATCGGAAGAACGATTAAATGATTTGATTGATAGAATTGAAAAGGAAATTGTTTCATTGGAGGTTGTATAAATGGCTGATACAACAAAGGAGAAAACAACTCCGCTGTTAAGCGTAAATTACGAAACTATTAATTATGTCACCGGTCCGCTTGTTTTTGTAGAGAATGTTCATGGAGTTGCGTATGGTGAGATGGTTGAAATTATCTCCCCTAACGGTCAGGTAAGGAACGGTCAGGTTCTAGAAATAGCGGGCAACATAGCCGTTGTTCAGGTTTTTGAGGGAACTCAAGGAATTGATGCCGATAAGACAGCGGTTAGGTTTAAAGAAGAAGTTGCTAAGATCGATGTCTCAGTTGAACTATTGGGTAGAGTGTTAAATGGATTGGGCCAGCCGATCGATGGTGGCCCGGCTATTTTACCGGAAGCACACCTGGACATCCAAGGTTCGCCAATTAATCCGTTCTCCCGCGCCGAACCGCAAGATTTTATCCAAACCGGAATATCAAGTATAGATGGTCTAAATACACTGGTTAGAGGCCAGAAGCTCCCGATATTCTCCGGAGCCGGCCTACCGGCAAACGAGCTTATTGCTCAGATTGTTAGACAAGCGAAAGTAAAAAGCGGAGAAGAATTTGCTATCGTTTTTGGCGCCATGGGTATTACTCATAGAGAGGCTTCTTTCTTCGAACAAAGTTTTAGCCGTACAGGCGCTTTGGAAAGAGTTGCTTTCTTTTTGAACTTAGCCGATGATCCGACAATTGAGCGAATTGTTACTCCACGCTGTGCTTTGACTGCAGCGGAGTTCCTGGCTTTTGAGCACGATATGCAGGTATTGGTTATCTTAACTGATATGACTAACTATTGCGAGGCGCTTCGTGAGGTCTCAACAGCACGAGAAGAGGTTCCGGGAAGACGAGGATATCCCGGATATATGTATACTGACTTAGCTACTATATATGAAAGAGCGGGAAGAGTAAAAGGCAAAAATGGTTCAATCACTCAGCTGGTTATATTAACCATGCCTGACGATGATATGACCCATCCAATTCCTGATTTGACCGGATATATTACCGAGGGACAAATAGTACTAAGTAGACAGATGCACAGAAGAGGATTATTTCCTCCAATTGATGTGCTTCCCTGTCTTTCGAGACTAATGAATTCAGGAATCGGAGAAGGAAAAACAAGAAAAGACCATCGTGGAGTTGCCAATCAGCTTTACGCCGCTTATGCTCAGGGTCGTGACCTAAGAAGATTGGTGGCTATTGTTGGTGAAGAAGCTCTTTCCGAGCTTGATAGAAAGTATTTAAAATTTGCAGATGATTTTGAGCAGAATTTTGTTTCCCAGGGCGATGAAGACCGAAGCATCGAACGTACATTGGGGATTGGCTGGGAACTTCTTTCGGTACTGCCGAAAGAAGAGCTTAAGCAGCTCAAGAAAGAGTATATTGAAGAGTACCTCCCGCAGCAGTAAACATAAAAGAAGCAAAAGTAAAGATGTAAATTTTGAAATCTTAAAGGACTTTTTGGCTGCTTGAAGCTTTTTGTATATTTCAATTTGCATTTTAATGTTAAGGAGTAAATAGATGGAACAAGTAAGTCCCACAAGGATGGAATTGCTCCAAAAAAAAGCTCAAATAACTTTGGCAGAGCAAGGAAAGGACTTGCTTAAGCAGAAGCGCGACGCATTACTAATCGAGTTCATGTCTGTAATTGATGAAACGCTTCGTCTAAGCTCCCTCCTAGAGAAAGCAACTACCAATGCTCAGTACTCCCTTGCAGTCGCCGAAGCAGTTGATGGTGCCGTAATGGTAAAATCAGCTTCTTTTGCTACCAAAGGAGAGGTAACGGTAAATATTTCCGGAAGTCATATTATGGGAATCCCCATACCGGTAGTAAAAAAGAAGAAAAGCCATATTCGTTCCTCGTTGAGCAGAGGTTATAGTATTACCGGGGTAAGTAGCCGAATCGATGAAACCGCAGAGAACTTTGAAAAGATAGTTGATGTATTGATTGATAGTGCTGATATCGAAACCCGCTTAAAAAGACTGGGTGAAGAGATACAAAAAACTAATAGAAGAGTAAACGCTCTTGAGCATATAGTTGTTCCGGACCTCAAAGCCCAGGTTTCTTATATCAAAATGACCCTTGAGGAAAGAGCCCGGGAAGATCTTTTCCGCTTAAAGAAAGTTAAAAAGGCTCTTGAAAAGAAGAAAGCCGAGCGAGTCTAGTTACAAATTCCATCCACCCGGCATTTATCGCGATCCCAGCTTATTGATTATTAGTAAAGCTTCACTAATATAATCTAAGTCCACTACTCAGATGATAATTTCTTGATCATTTTGTTTATTTCGTTAAGTCCCACAGAACCGATTTTCTTGTGAGCTATAATCTGACCTGCAATGTCGATTATCTGGCTTATGTCAGCAAAGGTAAGCTCGCTAAAAGCAATGTGCTCCCATTCGCTTCGGGCAACAAATGCCCATATCTCGCCAAGTACCCACTCGAGCAATTCGATTTGTTCGCTGTTTAAGTCACGCCATTCGTTTCCAAGATTAAAGCGTATTTTCTCGAGAGCAAGCTCTGTGGCTTTTTGTTTCTTTAATTGGAAAGATCGCATACCAATTTCTTCATCGGATACATCTGGTCGCATTTAATCTCCTCCTCCTTGATAATCCTAAAAGATTTTATCACGATAAGACCTAGAATGACAGGTAAAGAAAAATAATTTATTCTGCTTGAAATGATATGTGAATATGTATTCTTTTTTGGATATATGGGTGTTTTCTATTCAGCATTTGTTTCAGATGTGATAGTATCAATTAATGTAAAACCTGGAGGTGAAAGCATGTTCGAAGATGAGAAAATGATGAAGCAATTCCAAAATGGGGACACAATTATTAAAGAAGGAGACCCAGGAAAAGAATTATTTATTATTGTGAAAGGCAAGGTCAATATAGTAAAAGAAAGCGATGATGTTAAGACAACTTTGGCCACACTAAGCGAGGGCGATATTTTTGGCGAAATGGCTTTGGTTGA
>ENA-OSEO01003835-OSEO01003835.1-sediment-metagenome-genome-assembly--contig:-NODE-3835-length-16771-cov-3.867018_pt1 | contig 16771 bp, 16 predicted proteins | sample MGYA00237883_ERZ534232 | MGnify/ENA metagenome assembly ERZ534232 | reverse complement strand
AAGCTTATCTATCTCGGTCGTGGCCTCGCCTTTGGAACTCTTGATCGAATCGATGCCGCGTCCCACAACCCCCCGGGTCGTGGCGTATGACAGGGCCGTCTCCTCGGTAATGATCCCCTCCCGGTACAGGCCGATAATATAATTGTCGAAGGTCACCATGCCAAAGGCCTGCCCCGCCTCGATGATCTCCTGAAAGGTCCGCCCCTCCCTCTCCCCGTGAAGGATGGCATCCCTGACCCGGAGATTGGTTTTCAGAATCTCAAAGGCGGCGACCCTCCCTCCGCCTATCCGGGGAAGGAGCCGCTGGCAGACTATCCAGCGGACCGTGTCGGCAAGGCGCGCCCTGATCTGCGTTTCTTCCTCCAGAGGAAACATGCCCACGATGCGGTTGATCGTCTGCCCCGCGTTCATGGTGTGGAGGGAGCTGAAGACAAGGTGCCCGGTTTCCGCCGCCGTGAGGCCGATTTCCATGGTCTCCCGGTCGCGCATCTCTCCCACCAGGATTACCTTGGGCGCCTGTCTCAGCGCGGCGCGAAGGCCGCTCGCGAAGCTGACAAAATCAATGCCGAGTTCGCGCTGATTAAAGGTCGCCCGCTTGTGAGGATGTTTGTATTCGATCGGGTCTTCAAGGGTGATAATGTGCACGGGAAGCTTTTCGTTTATTTCATCCAGCACAGCCGCCAGCGATGTGGTCTTTCCGGTTCCGGTGGCGCCCACAAAGAGGACGAAACCGTTTTTCTCGCCGGATACTTCCTGGAGCGCCTTCGGAAGACCCAGCTCTTCGCAGGTGGGGATTCGGTCCTCCAGCTTTCTCAAGACGGTTGAAAAGGTATCCCCCCGGGAAAATATGTTGACCCTGAAGCGGGCCTTTCCCTGCAGTTCATAGGAGGCGTCGCAGGAACCCTCGGTAACCAGGGTCCGCAGAAGGGGGCGGTTTCGATTGATGAGGTTCAAGGCGAATATCTCCGCCTGAAAGGGGGTGATCTCAGCCGGAGAGAAATCCGCCTCGACGGTTTTCAACTCGCCCGAGCTTTCCACCTGCAGCGGCTTCCCCACCGTGATGTTCAGGTCCGAGATGTCCTGATGGGAATCGAGCATACGGGTAAGGAGATATTCAATTTCCTGCTTTCTCATGCTGTCGTTCCTCGGTGATGGTACGTTCACAAGCGGGGTTTCGAGCGAATACCGCTCCCTTCAGACCTATACCTCCGTAAAATCGGCGGGCGGCACCTTCAATAAGGGCCTGAATTTCGTCTTGTCGTTGGCCTTCATGTACGCCTCTTCGCTGCTGATCCATCCCTTCTGGAGAAGCTCCATAATGGAGTCGTCAAGAAGCTGCATGCCGTATTTTCGCCCTGTCTGTATCATGGAAGGGATCTGGTAGGTCTTTGATTCTCTGATGAGATTGCGTACCGCCGGCGTGGCGATCATGATTTCAAGAGCCGGACAGCGGCCCACCTTATCCGCGCGCCTGAAGAGCACCTGTGCCAGGACGGCTCGAATGCCGTCCGCGAGGGTCGACCGTACCTGCATCTGCTCGTTGGCGGGGAATACCTCGATGAGGCGGTCGATCGTCTTCGCAGCGCTCGATGTATGAACCGTCCCGAAGACGAGGTGCCCCGTCGACGCCGCTTCGATGGCGAGAGAGATTGTTTCAAGATCTCTCAACTCGCCCACCAGTATGATATCGGGGTCTTCCCGCAGGGCGCCGCGGAGGGCGGAGGAGAAGGATGCGGTATGCAGCCCCACCTCTCTCTGATTGACGATGCATTCTTTGTTCTGATGCACGAATTCGATGGGGTCCTCGATGGTGATGATATGATCCTTGCGCGTGCGGTTCGCCTCATCGATAATGGCGGCCAGCGTCGTGGATTTACCGCTCCCCGTCGGTCCCGTCACAAGGACGAGCCCCCGCGGAAGAGAGGCAAGCTTTGCGGTCACGGGGGGAAGGCCCAGCCGCCCCGGTGTGAGAATCTCGCTGGGGATCTCTCTGAAAACGGCAGCCACCCCCAGCCTCTGCTGGAAGAAGTTGGACCGATACCGGGCGAGGTTTGGTATCTCGTACGCGAAATCAACATCCCCCGTCTCTTCGAATTCCTTGATCTTATGCTCCGGCGTTATTTCATAGAGCATCGCCTTCAGCGCGTCGTTTTCCAGAGGCTGATATTTTACCCGTTCGATCTCGCCGCGGATCCTCAGAGCGGGCTGCTGCCCGGCAATGAGATGGAGATCTGACGCGCCCTGTTCATGCATCAGTTTGAAAAAAGCGTCTATCTTTGCCATATTCTCACCCCCTCTCCCCTCTATCGGCACGACAGGGACAAAGCTACAGAAAAAAAACGGTCCGTGTCAAGGAATAAGCACTGCGTATTTTCAAGAATCCGGAGCGGACCCGTGCCTCTATCGTACCGGGAGAGCGACAATACACGGGGCCTTCCTTTCCTATTCCACCCGCTTGAATATGAGCGTAAAGATCGCCCCTGTCGGTTCGTTGGTCCGGACATGGACATGCCCCCCATAGGTTTCCATGACTCGTTTCACGATGTGGAGCCCAAGCCCGGTATGTCCGGTTTCGCCGTATATGAACCCCTCTTCGAAGATCCGCTCCCGGATCTCGTCGGGGATGCCCGTTCCGTTATCGGCGATCAGCACCTCGCACGTATCCTCCCGCCGGTTAATGCTCACCTCGAATGTGTCGGCCTTCCCGTGGATAACGGCATTGCGGACGATATTGTCTATAACGGAAAACAGAGAGCTGTCCGCCATGACCAGGGCCTTGCCGGTGATCGTAAAATTCAGGAAGGGATATCCCTCGGCCACTTCGCGCACAACAGTCCTTATCTCGCAGGCCTTCAGTTCCTTGTGCAGGGCGATAAAGGATTCGAGCTCTCTCATCCGCCCGATGAGGGCCATACTCTTTCTGACGCGCTCCGAGGCCTCTTTCAGGAGATCTTCCTCGGGGGACCGCTCATACAGTTCCAAGGCTTTCTGCGTGACCAGGAGATCATTCGTCAGGTCGTGGCGGAGTATCTGATTGATGAGGGCAAGGTGCTCCCGGTACGTCTGTATCTCTTCCTCCGCCTTCTTCCGGGGAGTGATATCCCGCGACACACCGCGGAAGCCCACCGGCTTCCCCGCAGTGTCTGTCATCAGCGAAACGGACAGTTCAAGGGTTGCTCCGACGCCGTCTTTTTTGACAATCCCCACATCAACAAGGGAAGCGGGGATGCCCGTCCGGTATACCTCTTTGCATACGGCGAGAAGCTTCCGGGCCGTTTCGGGGGAGATGCATGCGCGATAATCCATCCCCGTCAGTTCCTCCGCCGGAATTCCCGTCATCCTGGACAGGGCATTGTTGAAGAAGGTCACCCTCCCGGAGAGGTCAACCTCCCAGTACCCGTCATCGATCTCTTCCATGATGCGGCGGTCACTCTCAACGTTCATAACCGGCGGGCTTTTTCCCATGTGTCCTCAAAGAAATCGTTTTTCGAGACATCTCAGCTGAAAATACCTACCATATTTCCCCGGGGAACAGTACACGAAAAGAGCGCCTCATTTGTTTTTTTCTCTTCCATCGGATATAATGAATCCCAATGTATAGAGAGATCCGGGGGGAGTTTATTATGTCGAAAAAACCGTTTACAGCAGAAGATCTGCAAACCATCAGGGATGCGGGCCTGACAGAAGAGAGGGTGCTGTCTCAGCTTGAGACGCTCAGCGGCGAAACGCTCCCTCTCCCGCTGGCCAGGGCCTGTTCGATCGGTGACGGGATCGTCGCGATCCCCGGTGCCGATCACCAGGGATTGATCGCCCTGCATGACCGGGCCGCTTCACGGGGAAGGATGACAAAATTCGTCCCCGCCTCGGGGGCCGCGAGCCGGATGTTTCAACAATGGTTTGAATGGGAAGAAATGGAGGAATTCAACGCCACGGAAGACGCCGGGGTCCTGCAAAAACAGATCCCGCGGTTTGCTTTCTACGATGACCTTGCGCGCCTGGCCGCGCGGGACGGACGGGACTTCAAAGACCTGCTGAGTAAAAATATCCGGGAGGTGCTGGAGTATGTTCTCACCCCGAAGGGCCTGGACTACGGCCATCTCCCCAAAGCGCTTATCAAATTCCACGCCTATCCCGATGGAAGCCGCACCGCCCTGGAAGAACATCTGGTTGAGGCGGTCATGTACGTACAGGATGAGCGGCATGTCTGCCGGATGCACGTCACGGTGTCCGAAGAACATCGGACCGCAGTTGAACAATACATTGGGAGTGTCCGCGGTCAATATGAAACCTCCTACGGCGTCAGCTTTGATCTGTCTCTTTCCGTTCAGTCCCCCGCAACACATACGGTGGCCATCGGCGAGAACGGTCGCCTCTTTCGAGACGAAGCGGGACGGATGGTCCTGAGACCCGGAGGACACGGCGCCCTTCTGAAAAACCTGAACGAAATCGAAGGGGATGTCATCTTTGTGAAAAACATCGATAATGTCGTCCCTGACCGGCTGAAGCCGGAAACCGTATGGCACAAGAAAATCCTCGGGGGCTGTCTCCTGAAACTCCAGGAGGAGATATTCCGCTATCTGCGGTTTCTCGATGGCACCGTACAGAATAACGGTTCTCTCCCGGAGATAGCCGACTTCTGCCGCCAGCGGCTTTCCCGCTCGGTCCCTCCGGAATTTGAAACACTCTCCGATACTCGAAAACAAAAGATCCTGTTCGATATACTCAACCGTCCCCTGCGCGTCTGCGGCATGGTGAAAAACGAAGGGGAGCCCGGCGGGGGACCCTTCTGGGTGGAGGAAGGGGACGGAACCCGGTCACTGCAGATCGTTGAGAAGGCGCAGGTCGATCTCGAATCGCGGCGGCAGAGGGCTATCTGGGAATCATCGACCTATTTCAATCCCGTTGATCTGGTGTGCGGCATCAAGGATTACCGGGGGGAGAAGTTCAATCTGGAACGGTACGTGGACCGGAAGACCGGGATCATTTCGCGTAAGTCTCATGAGGGAAAACCCCTCAAGGTTCTGGAACTTCCGGGATTGTGGAACGGTTCCATGGCGGGGTGGAATACGGTCTTTGCGGCGGTGCCCTCCGCGACATTCAATCCCGTCAAGATCGTGGGAGACCTGCTGAGGAATGAGCACCGGGGGGACTGAGCATGAACAGGCCGGGTTTCCATACCGACAGGATACCCGGCCATCGGTAAGAAGGAGGCTGGAGCCTCGACTATTCGGTCTTTTCAGAAGAAGACTTTGAACCCTCTGCGGTTGCTTTCTCCGCCGTCGAGGAAGCGGTTTCATTCGCGGCTGTTTCCTGGGCGGCGGGTTTCTTTCCGCCGTAATCGGTCACGTACCATCCCGACCCTTTCAGTTGAAATGAGGTCAGAGACATGAGCTTGCTCACCGGTCCTTTGCAGAATTTGCATCTCTTGATCTCCGGATCCGCGATGCCCTGCAGAACCTCGAATTTCCCTCCACACTTGCTGCACTGATATTCATAAATCGGCATACTACCAAAACCTCCACCACGTAATATCTCGCTCGCCGCTCCGTGAACTGTTCATTCCCGAAGGGCGTCAATTACATATATCCCCTATGCGATAGCGGTTGCTGAAACAGTCGAGGACCAGATTGAGATCCGCCCCCGCCATCGGCTTGAGCATGCTTCTGGTGATCGCGTGTACCTTCTCTTCCTCGGCCATCTTCTCTTCCAGAGGCGCGTCGAAATCAATCTCCCTGTTGTTGAACCGGATAATGTGAGCGAGTTCATGGGCGGCGATGTAGAGCATGAGGGGTTCCAGCTTGACAAAGGGTTCGCTCCTCTTCACCGCGTCAAGGATCCGGTTATCCTGGAGACAGATCGTAAAGAAATAGAAATTATCCGGATGATCCTCCCTGCCATCCTTCTGATACATGTACCGGCACAGATGAGCGAAAGCCCTCTCGTCCGTCTCGTGATCGCTGAGATGGGCGAGGGTCTTGACTTTGTATCGGTGATCCTTCAGCCCGCTTCTGCCCAGATAAAAATAGTCTTCGGCCAGCTCCCCGGCATGCCGGAAGGCATTCTTCACGAGGGATATTTCCGGTGGACTGAAATACATCGATTCATCTCGCCCCGTCGCTTGATCGGGTTTAATATATGAACCCATCAGACAATGTCAAGGGAATCAGCCCGTCAGCTCCTGGCTGTTCGCTGGTGGCTCATCAGCCTGCCGGCCTGCCAACGTACCGGCCCCATTACTTCGGTATGGGGACGCTCCCGAGAAGGTACTTGAGGTCCTCATCCTCGAACCTGATCGCGAAACCGATGAAGGGAGATTCCCGGCCCTCGTTGCTGATAAAGTCGTCCCACCCGGCCGACAGGTAGATATGTTTCAGGAGCCGGTACTCGGCGTATGTCTTGAGATGGGCGTTCCGGTCGCTGTCGAAGTCGAAGGCCTCGAAGGTGAGCTTCAGCCGGTCGTCCAGGGCGAAGTAGTCCACCCCCACGCCCCCCGTCGATTCAAACACCCCCCCTCTGAGGGCGACATCCTTGAACCGCTTGCCGATCTGGGCGGTAAAGAGGAGTTCGTCCTTCTCCCACGATTCGGTCCGCGTCGTCACACCGTCCGTCGTGGAATCGGTCACCGTCCGCTCACCCCGTGGATCGGTCACCAGACCGAGAACGTAGAAATAATCCTCTTTCGGCCGTATCGTCAGATCGAGGTAGCTCTTTCCGTCGCCGCTGTCGAAGAGGTATTCTCCCCGGTAGCCGAGAAAGGTCCTGAACTGCTCGCTCTTCGATACAAACCGGTCGATCCCCTCCATACTCTTTTCGAGGCTTTTCAGACTCGCGTTGAGGTTTTCGACGGTATCCTCGTCATTGACCAGCTTTCCGATGGAACCCTCTCCCCGGCTGATCTTCCCCGTGATGTCCCTGAGCGAGACAAGGGACTGGTTGAGATTATCGAAGGCCTCCTTGTTCTCAACCAGCTGGCCGATGGTTCCCTCTCCCCGGTCGACCTTTTCCACAATGCTGTTCAGCGTCGCGAAGGCCCTGCGCATTTCCACGGAAGCCTCGCTGAGGTTGTCGACCATCAGGCTCAGCTTCGCGTCGTTCTGACGCACGATACGGCCCAGGTCCTCCGTGATGACCCGGGTGTTATGAATGATGGCCCTGATGTTTTCCTCGCCTTCCGCGCTCCCCACCGTATTTTTCAGTGAGGCGGTTACCTCCATCACATCCCCGGCAATGGCGCCGAGTTCGCTGAGGAGTTTATCGATATCGGCCTGCCGTCCCGTTCGGGCAATCTGCCCGCCCGCCTGTATCCGCTCCTCTCCCGGCGTTCCGGGAGCGATATCCACATACTTGTCTCCCAGGATGCCGTATGCCTTGATCGTGGCCTCGGCGTCCTCCGCCAGCGTGACCTCCGGAATGATCCGGAGCGTCACGAGGGCCTTGCCATCCCTGAGAGAGATATCCTCGACGCGTCCCACCTCGACCCCCGCGATCTGCACGGAGGCGTCCTTTTCGAGGCCCGTGGCGTTGTCGAACATCACCTGCACCGGATAGCCCTTCTTCTTCAGGCCGAACCCCTCTTCGCCGACCCTGAATGACATGTATCCCAGCAAGATCAGCGCCACCAGAACGAACAGGCCAACCTTTGCTTCCGTGCTGATTGAGGACATCTTCTTCTCCGTTCTTCTTTGTCGGGAGGCGCGCGGTTCAGCCTTCCCGTCATGCTCCTTACATCACGCTGATCGGGCCTTCAAGGCTCCCTGAGAGGAACTGTCTGAGTACGGGGTTGGAAGAATGGTGTATCTCCTCGGCAGTCCCGTATTCCACGATCCGCCCCTCATAGAGCATGGCGATTCGGTGCCCCACCTTAAAAATCGACTGCACGTCATGGCTGATAACGACACAGGTCAGGTTGAAGTTCCTCTGCGTTTCCATGATCAGTTCGTTGATCGCCTCGGTCATCACGGGATCCAGGCCGGTCGTGGGCTCGTCAAAGAGAACGATCTGCGGATGCAGGGCGATCGCCCTGGCCAGGCCCACCCTCTTTCTCATGCCCCCGCTCAGCTCCGACGGCATCTTCTCCTCGATGCCGGAAAGTCCGACCGCCTTGAGCCGATCGGCCACGATCTGACGGATCTCGGCATTTTTCTTTCCGGTGTGTTCCCTGAGGGGAAAGGCGATATTCTCCATCACGTTCATGGAATCGAAGAGCGCCGCCTCCTGAAAGAGCATCCCGAATTTCTTCCGCACCTCGTTCAGATCCCTGTCGTTCAGAGAAGCAATATCCACGCCATCCACCAGGACCTGACCCCTGTCGGGGCGCAGGAGGCCGATAATATGCTTAAGAAGCACGGACTTCCCCCCGCCGCTCCCGCCGATGATGACGGTGGTTTTGCCGTCCTCTATGTCGAGATTGATGCCGCCCAGAACCTTCTGCCGCCCGAACGACTTGTGGACATCCACCAGCTTGATCATATCGTTCCCCGGAAACACCTTCTTAAAACATGATGGCGGTCAGGAAATAGTCACTGATCAGGATCGAGATCGACGCGAGGACAACCGCCTCCGTCGTCGCTTTCCCCACCCCTTCAGCCCCGCCTGTTGTATTGAATCCCTTGTAACAGCCGATAAGGGACAGGATGAGACCGAAAAACGCCGCCTTGATCAGACCGTTATAGATATCGTTCAGATCCACCATCTTGGTGATGTTCTTTACGAAGGCACCTTCGTTGATATTGAGGATCGGTACCCCCACAAAGTAGCCACCCAGGATACCCATAAAGTCGGAAACGATGGTAAGGGCGGGGAGCATGACCACCCCCGCGATGATCCGCGGGACAATGAGATGCTTGACGGGATTCGCGGCCATGACCGACAGGGCGTCTATCTGCTCGGTCACGCGCATCGTTCCCAGCTCGGCGGCCATGGCGGAACCCGCCCGGGCCGTCACCATCAGCGCGGTGAGAACCGGCCCCAGTTCCCTGGTCATCCCCAGGGCGACGGTGGACCCGACCAGGCTCTCCGCGTTGAACATGCGGAACCCGTAATACCCCTGCAGCGCCATGACCATCCCGGTGAAGGTGCCGGTAAGGACCACCACAAAGATGGACTTCACCCCCACAAACTCCATCTGTTTGAAAATCAGGCGCAGCTTCAGGGGGGGGCGCACCATCCACATGAGGACGGAGAGAAAGAGGATAAGGATCTTCCCCATCTCCTCGATGTTGTCGAGGACGGCCCTTCCGAATCTGTCAATGGCGGTGGAGATCCTGTTCATGTGCCACCCGGTTACAGCGGACCCTTCTTCCGCGCGTGCGCGTCGAGCGACAGCTCTATGATCCGGCTGATCAACCCCGTTTGTGTGATTCCGGCGGCCGCCGCCTGATGGAAAAGAACCGTTGAGGGGGTCATCCCCGGAAGGGTGTTCGGTTCGAGAACGACAATCCGCCCGTCGCCGGGAACGAACATGTCGATCCGGGCGTAGACCTTCAGCCCCAGGATCCGGAAGGTCCTGACGGCCGCATCCCGTATCTTGTTCAGGACATCCTCCGGCAGCCGCGCGGGGGTCTTGTTCTCCCCCTGGCCGTACAGAAACTTGTCTTCCAGCGAAAGGATCCCCTGCGTCGGTATCGTCTCGGAGGGAACAAACGCGTCGGGCAATTCATTCCCGAGAACGCCGCAGGTGACCTCCGTCCCGGCAAGAAATTCCTCGACCAGCGCCACCGTGTCCCACGCGAAGGCCGCCATGAGGGCGCTCTCGATTCCCTCCGCCGAAACGACCTTTTTCACCGTCGTGCTGCACCCCTCCCTGGTCGGTTTCACCACACAGGGGAATCCGATATTCTCCTCGATACCGGCGAGCACCGCATCCGGGTTATTCTCCCATTCCTTAAGGGAGACCGCCTGAGTGCGCGGCACATCCAGCCCACCCATGGCAAGCATCTTCCGGGAGACGTACTTGTCGGCGCCGAGCGCCGATCCCAGCACCCCGGAACCGGTATAGGGAATCTGCAGGAGCTCCAGGACCCCCTGCAGGCAGCCGTCTTCACCGTACTTCCCGTGCAGACCGATATAGACAAAATCAACGGCGGCCTTCAGATCCTCATAGAAAATCCTCTTCGCGTCCGTTCCCAGGTCAGCCTCCACATCACCCGTGGAATTGCGCATGAGCAGCTTGATGGGGATCTCCCATAACAACCCCCGGCTGTCCATGAAGAGGGGGGTAGGGTCGTACTTTGTGCGGTCCATCTTGCTGAAGATATTTCTCCCGCTCTCGAGGGAAACCTCCCGTTCGGAAGACATCCCCCCCATAATCACCCCGACTCTCATCTTCACCGGCTTTCCGTTCACCACAACCGTTTCCGCTCCGTCATCAATAATACCTCTGAGAATCGCTATTGCAGCGGCCCTTTCTTCTCCTCATGGATTCTGAGGGAGATCTCTATCAGCTCGGACAGGATCATGGACGGGAGCATCCCCGCCTCCGCGGCCTGTTCGAAGAAGAAGGATGAGGGCGCCATCCCCGACGATGAGTTGGGATCGGTGATCAGGACCCGCCCGTCGGTCAGGACGAACCCGTCGATGCGGCCGTACGATCTGAACCCCAGCGTCCTGAACGCCTTGACAACCTCTTCCCTGATCCGGTCAACCACGTCGGCCGGAATAGTACGGGGCGGGGTGAATTTGCTGCACCGCCCGGGCATGTACTTGTCGTCATAGGAATAAAAATCGCTCTGGGGATGGATCTCGGTGACCCCGAGGATCGAGGGGCCGCCCTCTTTTTCCAGAACAATGCACGAAAACTCGGTCCCTTCGAGGTATTCCTCGACCAGGGCGACTCGATCCCACGCGAAGGCGTCCACCATGGCCTTCTCCAGCATGCCGGCCTCCCGCACGATGGTGACCCCCATGCTCGACCCCTCTCTGATCGGCTTGATGACGAAGGGGATCGAAAAGGTGTCCTGCACCCTCTTCGTCACGGCATCAGCGTCGCGCAGCCACTCATCTTCGGTCACGGCCACGCTCTCGGGAACATCGATTCCCGCCGCCTTCAGGATCTTCTGCTGCGCGTCCTTGTCCATACCCAGGGCGGATGCCAGCACGCCCGGGCCGGTATAGGGGATTCCCAGGATCTCCAGAAGTCCCTGAATGCACCCGTCGTCGCCGTACTTCCCGTGAAGAGAGATGAAGGCGAAGTCGATCTCGTCTTTCAGCCCCTCATAGGATATGCGCCGCGCCTCTTTTTCCAGATGATCCGCGATATCGGTGGTGGTGTTCTGCGATACCAACTGCCAGGGGATGACCCACAGCCTTCCCCCGCCGTCCATGAAGATCGGAACCGGCTCGTAGCGCTCCCGGTCCAGATTATCGTACACATTTCTCCCGCTGTTGAGTGAAACCTCCCGTTCGGAAGATATCCCCCCCAGTATGACTCCCACGCGCAATATGTTCATCAAGCCGTGCTTTCCTGGTTTGTACCCCTTAGAGATCCCAGACAAAGGTCACCCCGCTGTTCGGGAAGACCCACTCGTCGTCATCGATCTTCACTGCTATGGATCGGCCCTCATCCACGTTCACCTCCGGATAGGGACGCCGCCCCGCGAAGAAGCTTACCTCTCTCACATTTCTGAGCCCCGTCCCCGCGTACCGGAAAGAGATGCTGAGCCCGCGGGTGGGGTATGCCAGATAGACAGGGAACATCCGGTTTTTCCGGTCATGTTTTGTTTCTATATCGATCTCGATCCGGACCTGCCGGTTCAGGCATGCTTCGAGTCTGTTCCCTCCGCACAGAACCTCGTAACCCCGTTCCGTGTTTCTTGCGCTTTTGATCGGCGCGTCAATGCCGTCCACCCTGACGCGGGTCACCCTGAAATCGTCCTCCCTGAAGGGACCGTCCGTGCCGTTCAGAAGCCAGCGGTATTCGCATTTTTCCTCCTCGAAGAGGGCTGAGAGCTGCGTGTCATTCCGGGCGCAGCCGATGATGAAGAGGGTGTCCCTGAGCGTCTTGACATATTCGATATGGGTTGTGACCCTGAAATACCTTCCGTCCCGCCCGGCATCTTCGCTGAGTGTGATATCATACCTGAAACCCATCCTCAATTCCAGCTGGCGGTTTTCCCTCCCGAAGAGCGTTTCGAACATCTCATAGTAAATAGCGTCGGCAAACTGCGGGTCGGTGGTCCTCGCCTGGAGACAGCCGCGTATCATGCTGTCGATCCGGGCGATCGACTTCTCCTCCCCCGGGATGAAAATCCTCCGCAGCTTCGGCTCGACAGCGTCCGGTTTCCCCTTGTCCACGAACACGCGCGGCGCCCGTTTCCCCAGCGCGCAGAGAATTTCATAGCTGATCGTCCCGGCCTTTTCCGCGATCTCACCGGCCGAGATATACTCGCCGCCCTGCCTCCCCAGGAGAACGACCTCATCGCCGATCTCGCAGTCGGGAATATCCGTTACATCCACCGTGCACATGTCCATGGAAATCCGCCCCACGATCGGCGCGCGCCTCCCCCGTATCAGGGCTTCACCCCGGTTCGACAGGACCACACCGTACCCGTCCCCGTACCCGACGGGTATCGTGGCGATCCGTGAAGGGCGTTTGGTAACGTAAGTCCTGCCGTATCCGATGCTGTAGCCCGCAGGGAAATCCTTGAGGATCAGGACCGTCGTCTTGAAGGTCATCACCGGGATCAGATTCGCCTTCGTCGTCGTGGCGGGGCCGGGATAGACCCCGTACGTCATGATTCCGGGGCGTACCATATCCAGATTGAAAGCGGGGAAATCGAGCATGCCGCCGCTGTTGGAAATATGGCGCAGGGGGATGGAAATCCCTTCCTTTTCCAACCCCGTAAGGATCTCGCTGAAGAGCCGCCACTGGCGGGTGTTATACGGATCGTCCGGCGCCTCGCTCACGGACAGGTGAGAGAATATTCCCTCCACTTCCATATTGGGGAGCTCGAAGATATCCTTCACCAGGGTGATGGCATCCCCGGCGATGGCCCCTCCTCTTCCCATGCCGGTATCCACTTCGATATGGACGGGAATGCGCTTCCCCGTTTCGACCAGCTTCGAGCTCAGCTCGACGGCAAAGCGCATATCGGACACCGACGGAATGAGCTCGTATTTGAGAATCTCATCGATCTCCGCTTTGGTGGATGGGCTCAGTATGATAATAGGCGCCTTGATCCCTCCCACCCGGAGCTGCACCCCTTCGTCCGCGTTTGCCACCCCCAGTGCGTACACACCGTTTTTCACCGCGGCCCGCGATATCTCGATCGCCCCATGGCCGTACGCGTCAGCCTTCACCGCCTGAAGCACCTTGACGCCGGGCCCCACCAGTCTCTGTATCTCCCTCCAGTTATGCCTGAAACCGTCAAGGTCGATTTCCACCCAGCTTCTGTATCTCTGCCCCTGCAAAGTCATCGCCGCAACGACTCCATATCTCTTGAATTCGCGATCCCTTACCAGCTCTTAAACCGCGAAGATACTACCAAAACAAGGGTGAATGTCAAGGTAAAGGATGAGAATTCCAAAAGGTAATGAAATAAGTCCTTGCGCGGGGGGCGAGGGAAACCCTTGCCCGGGGGGCGAGGGAAATCCGCGCTCCGTCGCCGCTCTTCTCCCTTCAGAATGGACAGCACAGGAGGCGGCGGCTAATCTCTTGACAACAGGGGAGTGTTGCGATAGAAAGGCACCTTCCCAATCGTCCGGTATAAAGGCCGATGTAGCTCAGCCGGTAGAGCAACTGATTCGTAATCAGTAGGTCAGCGGTTCAAATCCGCTCATCGGCTCCAGATCGCGGGGGGCGCGAGAAATCGCGCCCCTTTTTTAATCGCCTTTTTCCACGCACAGATACCTCCCGCCATCGAAGTCTCCCCTTCCGTCCGGTGAATCACAGGTAGGACACGTCCATGCCCTCAGGTAAGGCAATCTCTCGTGCGCGCACGAAAGCGAACCCATCACGAAAAAAATAAACTTTCCTCCCATTATGCCGATTACACCATTGTGCAAATTCCCGTCTTCTCCTGAGGACACGGCGCGGGGGAAGACGCTCGCGGGCACCCGTGGTGAAGCCTCCCGGTCGGACCGGTACGGCCGTGCCGGGAGAAATACGTATGCCTTCTCAAAACCGTCAGGAGCGGATCATGGAAAGAACCTGGGAAGAGAAGAAGACGAAGCTGCTGGCCCAATGGATCGCCGATTTACGGGAAACCGCCAAAATCGACATCAACGAAGGGCTCGTCCATATCGGGCGTCACGGATATGACACACTGCCCCTTCGACACGCTGAGCGTCGAGCCTCGCTCCACGCCCGGAGGACAACGTACAGGCTTTCTCGTCTCCGTTCGAAACAACAGGCGCACTGAACGGAGTGACAGAAAAAAGGTCGACGCAGGAAGGTATGAACGGCTCGCGCCGTCTCCGCGGAAGGATAGTAGACGCGGTCACAGTCAGAGGCGGACCTATTCTGGCCATGAAGATACACGCTTTCATACGCGCATTAACCGTCGCCGCCTTACTCGGGGCGGCGTTCGCTGCGCCGCATCCGTGCGCCGTGGCACACACGCGCGCGCCCGGCGGCGTCCCCGGAGAGAGCATAGAGACCCGGTACGCCATCATACGCTATCAATCACCGGAGGATCTGGAACGGTTCAATGACAGGATCGATTATTCACCCGGCGAATGGGGTATTACGCGACTCTTCTCCCGCGACACGTCCGGTGACCTGCCGGACAGAATAACAAAAAAGGTGGATGCTCTGTACGAACGGGTCATGGACATGCTGGATATGCGCAAACGGCTGAAAAAGGTCACCATCCATATCTGCCGCGACAAGAAGGAACTGAACGCCACATACCGGCGGCTCTATAACGCCGAATCCCCGTACCGGGCATGGTACATATACGAAAACAACACCATCTACGTCAACGTGGACGACCTGAACGAGGGGATACTCGCCCACGAACTGGCCCATTCGATTATCGATCATTTTCTTATCATCCGTCCCCCTCACGCCACGGCTGAGATCCTCGCCCGCTACGTGGACAGCAACCTATTCGACTCCGCCATTGCCTCCACCAAAAAACCGGAAACCGGGGAACGAGTGGCGAAGACAGCGCCGCCGGCTCAACCTCCGGCGAATGTTGCCGTCTCCCGCGATACCGGCTTCTCTCATATCAAAGGCTTTTCCCCGGCCGGGGTCTCATTCCCGGCTTCTCCCATTGGAACACAATCCTTGCCCGGAAGGCGAGGACAATCCTTGCCCGGAGGGCGAGGACAATAATGGCATGATCGTTGCTTGAAACCGTTATGATCGCGTATCGTGCCGCAGGGAACAGAACGCCCGTCTCCCCTGAAAAAGATGGAGATTCCGGTGCCCCTCTGCTACGATACCGGCGATGTCAGAGCAATCCGCTCCGCCATATCTGTGGCGTCCCACGGTTCGCGAGGAGGTGCCCGGCAGCCATGAAAAAAACATTTCTCTGTATCGGCGTGGTGTTCCTGTTTATGTCCCTCCTTTCATGTTCCCCGGACCAGAAGACAGACGATGAGATCGTGGCCAGGATAAACGACCGCGCCCTGACGCTCAGCGAGTGTCAGCGCCGGATAGCCATGGCGGTAGATCTACATGAAGATTACAAATTGACGAAAAAAGCGCAGAGAGAGATGCTGGAAGAACTGATCCGGAAGGAGATCCTCATTCAGGAGGCGAAACGGCTGCACCTGGACCGGAAAGAGAACTTCGTCAGGGCCATCGAACGGTACTGGGAGAGCACGCTCATACGGAACCTGATGGAGCTGAAAGGCGAGGAATTTTCACAGAGGATTCTCGTTTCCGAGGACGAAATCAGAGTTGTCTACAATGAAACAAAAAACCGTAAGGGACAGCTTGAGCCCTTGGACGAACTGCGGGACGAGATTGTACGAAGAATCAGGGAAGACAAAAAAACCGCGATGCTGCGTGATTGGATAGACGATTTACGAAGAAAGGCCGCCGTAGAAATCAACGAAGAACTGCTCTATAAGCGGTAACGGGGGGAAGGGACATGCGCGGGCAGTCACCCATGTACAAGAGAAGAAACTATTTTATCAAAAAAGATTTTCAGCTCAGATTCATTCTGAAGTTTTGCGTCATTGTCCTGGTCGGCGGGGCGCTCTCGGCTTCTCTGATCCTTCTCCTGAACCGGGATACCCTGACATCCTCCTTTACCGATTCCCGTCTCACCATACAGAACACGTGGACAGCTATTCTTCCCGATGTCCTCATGACCGGCATTATCACCCTTATCGTGATTACCCTGGCAGCGATCGCGGTGACACTCTTCGTATCCCACAAGATCGGCGGACCGCTCTTTCGTCTGGAACAAGAGGTACGAGAGATCGGGGAAGGAAATCTCGCCAGGAGAGTACGATTCCGCGAAAAAGATCAGATAACTCCTCTGGCCGAAGGAGTGAACCGGATGGCGGAAAATCTGAACAAGAAAGTCTACGGAATCCAGACCGGGCTTGAACGTCTCATCAAATCGGCGCGCGACAGGAATGCGCCCCGGGAACTGATTGACGCCCTGAACAATCTCCGGCAAGAGATCCAGGACAACTTCACGATCGAAGGCGGCCCGACGGAATCATGATCGATATTCACGTCCACATACTGCCGGGAATGGATGACGGCCCCGCAACCATGGAGGAAGCCCTGGAGATGGCGCGCGTGGCCGTTTTGAACGGCATCGGAACCATTGTTGCCACGCCGCACTGCCTCAACGGCGTGTATGACAACTAG
>ENA-OSEO01003834-OSEO01003834.1-sediment-metagenome-genome-assembly--contig:-NODE-3834-length-16771-cov-6.188691_pt1 | contig 16771 bp, 10 predicted proteins | sample MGYA00237883_ERZ534232 | MGnify/ENA metagenome assembly ERZ534232 | reverse complement strand
ATTGGAATCCCGAAGCGTTTAATTATTTCCGCCGGCCGGATGGTGTTATAGTTGGGTTATGGAAAAAACATAAAAACGCACTCAGCATTGATGAAGGGAAATCGTGGACAGATTTTGCGCTATCAAATACATTTAAAACTTGCGGTGCAAAAATGTGGGGTCAAAATACAGATGACGGAAGAATCGCGATTGTTTATAACCATTCACTAACAGGCAGTAATCGTTTCCCGATGGTGGTTATGACAAGCGATGATGGTTACGAGTTTGATAATATGTTGTGCCTAAGCGGTGAAGTTCCCCCGATGCGTCATTATGGTTGGGCGAAGAATAATGGCCCGCAATATATTCGCGGTATTTTTGAAGGGAACGGAAATCCTCCGGGTGGCCATCTGTGGAATGTCTTTAGTGTTAACAAAGAAGACATGTGGATTACAAGAACACGTCTTCCAATAACCGGGGTAGTGAAGGAACATGTAAACCAAGACTTTGAAAATGCTGTGTCGGAATCTGATCTTGAATTCTGGAATATTTATTCTCCGAAGTGGGCACCGGTTGATGTTGTAAAAATCCCTGGAGAAAATAATAAAGTATTACAATTACTTGATGAAGAACCATACGATTACGCATGCGCTGAAAGACATTTCCCGCCGAGTGGTAAAGGTACTATTGAGTTCAGTATTTTCGTTAAGGAGATGGGAAAGGATATGCTGGAGTTTGAACTTCACAACGAAAATGATGAACGCGCGTTGCGTTTACGGTTTGATCCCAGGCTCGAAGGTCTTAACATGGATGTTGGAAGAGTTGAACCCAGACCGGTACCGTTTGATCAAAACAAATGGTATGATGTTAAGATTTCATTCGATTGTGAAAAAAGTAAATATGATATTTGGTTGAATAACAAACTTGTTCATGAAGGAATTAAATTCAACATGAGTACTGCTACGCTAGAAAGAATGGTTTTTCGTACAGGTAGCTGGCGCTCTGATGTTCGTCAATATTTTCTTGGTGGGGAGGCCGCAGGCCCGGGGCTTGATACAGAAGATTTAGCCGGTGCAGATAATAAAGTAGCACAGAGTATAATTTGGGTAGATAATGTCAAAACTTCCGGTGAATAATTAAAATTTAGAACAATTTTTGACTTTTGAAAAATATTTTCATCAAACTTTTCGAAAAGTGCACGATTCATGATAGGATATAAAATCTTATTATAATATAAAACGATTTTTTTTTAGAAAGGGAGTAGAAATATCTTGACATTTATCAATGGAATTACTAACTAGAAGATACTTTCATAACATTAGAAAGTATATTCTGATTCTTCTCAAGTTCCTTGATTTGTTGGATTTTAGATATGAAAAATGACGATATAAATAATTGTCTTTACAGTTCTGATATATATCTAATTTGGTCGATTCTTAATAAGAGCTACAGATAAAATAAAATCTTAGTTACGAAAGTTTCTTAAGAAAGTTTTACATTTTATTTAACCTATCATTTATTGATATCAACAAAAAATAGAAATGCCTTATAAACAAAATTAACTTAACCAACATTATAGGAGAATTAATCCATGAAAAAATTTGCACAAGGTTTATTATTCATTTTATTGGTTGTTTTATATAACAACCAAGTAGCTGCCCAAACATTCGGTATCTATACAGATACTGATGCGTTTAAAACAGCAGGTAGTCTTGCAACCGATGCACGTACACCAAATGGTGGATATTTAGCTGATGGTGCTGATGTTACCCCAGTCACTGATCCCGCACTTACTTATAACGGCACCGCAGAAGCTCTTCACGTTCAGATGTATGGTTTGGGAGATGGAAGATTGCGTCTTAACGCGGACATTACTGATCCCCAGGCTATCACTGCAGATTTTAATGAGTGGAATGCTGCTAATGCTTTCTTAGTATTCTACGTAAAACTAAACGAGCCAGTCGATTTTCAGATTGCTATTGAAGGGCTCAGAAGTACTGGTAGTGTGGATGAATGTGATGAACCCGCTTCGGCCCATGGTTTAGATACAACAAATACAGAAACATGGCAAAAGATTATTCTGTTGCTTAACGATGGTCTTGAAGGCAAGACATTTGATTTTACACAATTTGTTGGTTTCAACTTTAGAGATCGAGATTTCTTAGCAGATTTTTATCTTGACGAAGTTTATGTCGACTATCGCCCTAAAACTACTTTTGGTCTTTTCGCAGACATCGCTGAAAATCAATTAGCAGGTAGTTTTGCCACAGACGCCAGAACCCCAAACGGTGGTTTATTATCTGATGGTGCTGATCTGACTATGGTAGATGATCCATCATTAACTTATGAAGCAACTGCTGAGGCTGCGCATGTTCAAATGTACGGATTGGGGGATGGTAGATTACGCCTAAATGCTGATATAACTGACCCTGAAGCTATCTTTGCAGATTTCTCAGAATGGAATGACATGAATGCAGTTTTTGTTTTCCATATTAAATTGAATGAACCTGCAAGCGATTTTAGAGTTGCTATTATGAGTTTAAGAAATGGTAGCAACATTGATGAGAGTGATGAATCAGCGATGGCTCATGGTTTAGATATTACCAATACTGAGGATTGGCAAAAACTTCATTTAGTGCTTGAAAGCGGTCTCGAAGGCAACTTACATAGCTTCTCACAATTTGTTGGTTTCAATTTCAGAGATCGGGATAATGTAGCTGATTTTTATTTGGATGAAGCATACGTTATTTATGCAACTGACGGCACTACTGATGTTGGTGATGAAGAATTAGTACCTAACAATTTCTCACTTAACCAGAACTATCCGAATCCTTTTAATCCTTCAACAATAATCAGCTTTAACTTAGCTGAATCAATGCATGCTACTTTGAAGGTTTATAACTTATTAGGACAGCAAGTTGCTGAATTAGTTAATGGACAAATTAATGCCGGTTATCATGAAGTACAATTCGACGCTGGTAATCTTACTTCAGGTATATACTTCTATAAATTAGAAGCCGGTAATAATACACAAGTACAAAAAATGTTGTTATTGAAATAGCATCATAGATTTTTGAAAATATATTCTTGTTGTACATTTAGCTTTTTACAGGAGATAGTCTGATAGCTATCTCCTGTTTTTATATAAAGTAACAGCTATATCTGTCTTCAGTTCTAACCAATTTGTCAAAACAGTTTTATTATTTGGAGGTATTCATGTATGGACATACACTGCATTATCTGGATTACATAGTCATTACAATTTCCTTAGCAGTCTCACTCTATGTAGGTGTGTATTTTGCAAAGAAACAAACAAGTACTGCTGCTTATTATACTGGAGGCCGGTCTATTCCATCTTGGGCGGTTGGTATGTCCATTTTTGCAACACTAATTAGCAGTATTACTTTTCTTGCCTATCCGGGTGAAGGTTTCAAATCAAATTGGATTTTACTTGTTCAGGGAATAATGGTAGTGATTGTATTATCCGGCTTGATTTGGTTTGTTGTCCCTCTTTACAGAAAAGTAATTGGCATCAGTGCGTATGAATATTTTGAAAAAAGATTTGGTTTTGCAGCTAGAATGTATAGTTCATTGGCTTTTACTTTAACACATTTTTCTAAAATGGGAACAGTGTTTTTCTTGATGGGTTTGGCTCTAACAAGCATGACAGGTGTAAACTCTTATCTTATTATTTGGATAGTTGGGTTCATGATAATATTCATTACCCTTAAAGGAGGCATAGAAGCGGTAATATGGCTTGATGTAATTCAAGGATTCATGTTGATAGGAGGGGGCTTACTTTGTTTGTCAGTACTACTTTTTAGTGTTGAAGGTGGACCGGTGGCTATAATTAATTTAGCGGCAAAAGATGGAAAATTCGGGTTTGGTCCATACGATTGGGATTTGACGAAACTTACATTCATTGTAATGGTGCTTAATGGTATATTTTATGGAATTCAAAAATACGGTACCGATCAAACTATAATTCAAAGATACTTAGCCGCAAAAAGTGATAAAGGAGCAGTAAGGGCCGCTTTAATGGGTGTATTTTTAAGCTTACCTGTATGGGCTTTGTTTATGTTTATCGGAACTGCATTGTACTCTTATTATCAGGTATCGGGAGATGTTCTTCCTGCAAATATAAATACAGACGCAGTTTTCCCATATTTTATAATGACCAAATTGCCTATTGGTCTGACAGGATTGGTTCTCTCTGCATTACTTGCCGCGGCTATTTCCAGTTTGGATTCGGATCTAAATTGCCTATCCGCAATTGCAGTTGATGATTATTACATAAGATTAAAACCTAACAATACGGATGCGCAAAAATTAAAATTCGGTAAGCTAATAATTATTCTTTCAGGCTTAGCTGCGTTGGTGATAGCCTCGTTGTACGTTTATTTCCAAGGGGAAGGAGTTTTGGGAATTGTCTTCGGATTATATGCAATATTTTCTGGAGGTATAGCGGGTATTTTCTTACTTGGGATATTTAGCAAAAGAGCAAATAAACAAGGCTTATATGTAAGTCTGGTTGTTTGTGTATTATTTACTGCTTATGCGGTGTTAACGCGCACCAAAATAGGCGGAGAATTTATTTTAGATTTGGGCCAGTGGAATTTTAAACAACATAGTTATATGCTGGGAGTTTATACTCATCTGATAATAATAATTGTAGGATATTTTGCAAGTTTCTTTTTCAAGTCGGCTCAAGTTCATGAGGACTTAACAATTTATGCATGGTGGGATCAATTAAGAGCCAAGAAATAAATTATTTCTTAGAAGCATAAGTTTAAGTATTATGATAAAGATTTCGGATGAACCAAAAGGTTCATCCGAAATCAATATTAAAGGGTTCGTTTTTGGGAAAGTTTAAATTCAACTCATTTACTATTTCTTCTGGAAAGTTGGTTTCAAATTGAAGTTACATACATCTCCGAAAGGAAATTATTTCTATTGGTAGAAAAAAAGAGAAAGGAAACAATCATGCATGGCACTAATTCAGAAAAACAGAATTTAGAATCAATTGCCAATAGACTAAAAATAAAAGTTATAGAGATGATTGCAATCTCAGGTAATGGGCATGCAGGAGGGTCAATGTCTATCGCCGAAATTATTACTGTTCTTTATTTCAAAGTGATAAGACTTAATCTAAAAAATGCATTGGATGAAAATAGAGATAGATTTATTTTATCAAAAGGTCATGCCTCAGCAACTCAATATGCGGCTTTAGCTGAACTAGGATTCATCCCGGAAGAAGATTTGTGGACGCTACATCACATTGACAGTCCTCTTCAAATGCACCCTGAACGCGGTATGTGCCCAGGTATCGAAATGAGCACAGGTGCATTGGGACAAGGACTATCTGCCGGAGTAGGGATGGCCTTAGGGGCAAAAATTCAAAAGAAAGATTTTAGAAATTTTGTTTTATTGGGTGACGGTGAACTTATGGAAGGACAAGTATGGGAAGCCGTCATGAGTGCTTCTAAATTCAAACTTGATAACCTCACGGCTATTGTGGATTATAATAAATTTTCACTTACCTCAAGTATAAAAGAGACAATGCCTTTAGAGCCTCTAGCCGAAAAGTGGATTGCTTTCGGCTGGAATGTAATTGATGTTGACGGACATGACATATCCCAACTTATGGGTGCCTTCGATAAAGCGAGAACCACTAAAGGTAAACCTACCGTGATTATTGCGCATACTATTAAAGGGCATGATATTCCCGCCTTTGAGGATAAAGCCGAAAGCCACTCAGTTTCATTTAAAGTTAGTGAAGTTGTGGAGACCTTAAAAAAACTAGGATGTAAAGATGACGAAATTAATCTCACATTATCAAAAATGAATTGAGGTAGAAATTATAATGAAAGACCTTGCACCACGTGATGTATTGAGTAAAACACTTATAGAAATTGGAAAATCAGATTCGAATTTAGTTTTAGTTGATGCTGATTTCGGTACAGCTTCAAAAATATGGGATTTCCAAAAACATTATCCGGAAAGATATATACAAGTCGGAATTGCCGAACAAAATATGATGGGTATTGCCGCCGGTTTAAGTACCGTCGGATTAGTCCCTTTTGTTTCAACGATTGCAGTATTTTGTTCTCGAAGAGCCTGCGATCAAGTAGCAGTGTCAATCGGACTTTCAAATACGAATGTAAAAATATTGGGTGTATATGCCGGTTTATTTGTTGGCAAGAACGGAGCTTCACATCAATCTTTGGAAGACATTGCAATTATGAGAGCTATTGCTAACATGGTTGTTGTTCAACCAGCGGATGCGGTTGAGACAGTACAGGTGATTCAATTTGCCGCCCAATATAAGGGTCCGATGTATATTCGTATCGGCAGGGATCCCGTCGCTTCTTTTCTTCCTGCAAATTATAAATTCGAATTGGGAAAGTCAGTAACAATCAGAGATGGAAAAGATGTTACATTGATTGCATACGGCGACCTGGTTGAAGACACTATGAAAGCTGCGGGATTGCTAGATGGGAAAGGAATTAGTGCAAGAGTTATAAATATGAGCTCCATAAAACCGATTGATGAAGATGCAATAATAAAAGCAGCTGAAGAGACCGGGAAAATAGTAACTATTGACAACCACAACATTCTGGGTGGATTAGGTTCAGCAGTTGCGGAAGTGGTTACTGAGAAATACCCCGTTAATGTTAAGCGAATTGGGGTGAAAGATATATTTGGAAAATCTGGAAGTGATGAAGAGATGAAAAGAGTATTCGGCCTAAGAGCAGAAGATATTTTCAATGAAACGATAAAGTTCTTAAAAAACTAGAAGATCAATTCTGCATTTTCTATTTACTTTCAAATCGATAATAAACTAAAATAAGGGAAATAGAATAGATGAAAAATGAAAAAAGAGTTGCAGGTGTTATTGTCCCGATGATCTCACCTTTCGATGATAAGGGTAAGGTTGATAAAGATGCAGTTAAGAAAATCATAGAATCTTTTGTTACTGCCGGTGTTTATCCATTTATTTTAGGAACGACAGGGGAAGCACCATCTATATCAATAAACGAAAAAAGAGAATTTGTTAAAACTGCGGTGAAAGTTACAGGGAGTGCTTCAAAAGTATATTCGGGAATCTCAAGTAATTGCTTCGAAGAATCGGTGGAAATGGCAAATGAATATTTTGACATAGGTATTTATGCCGCCGTTGCAACATTACCCAGTTATTATACTCTTACAAGCGATCAGATGCTAAAATATTTTGAACGTTTGGCTGATGCAATTAATGGCCCTCTTGTTTTGTATAATATTGTAGCCACTACCCACATGTCTATCCCGCTGGATGTTGTCGAAAAATTAAGTCATCATTCAAACATTTATGGATTGAAAGATTCTGAAAAAGTTATTTCACGGCACGAAGCAGCAGCGGGAATGTTTAAGGATAGAGAAGACTTCTCACATATCCTCGGTTGGGCCGCATATGCTGGTCAGTGTATGTTGAACGGCTCCGATGGCTTTGTGCCAAGTACAGGAAATTATGCTCCGAAAATGTTTAAAGATCTTTACGATGCCGGTTTAAAAAACGAAGTTAGTGAAGTGATGAAGTTACAGGAAGCAACCAACGAAATTGGAAAAATATATCAAAAAGATAGAACGCTGGGGGAATCATTAGCAGCTCTAAAAGTAATGATGAATGAAAAAGATTTGTGCGGAACTAATATGCTGCCGCCGCTGAATAGACTGGATTCGAAAGAAGAACAACTTATTAGAGAAAAAACGAGAAATATAAAATGACAATAATAAATAATGTGGAAGTATTCTGCCGGTTCGAAGCAGATGGGAAAAATTATTACGGCAAAATTTCCGGAGATAAAATATCTTCTTTAGATAATGCTCCATGGAATGGAGGGACTGAAACCGGAATTGCTTACGAAGTAAATAATGTGAAACTACTCCCTCCATCCGAACCGAAAATAATTGTCGGACTTGGAAAAGGCTACAGCGAAAGCTGGGCTGGTAAAACTGCTCCAAATTCCGTGAGATGGTTTCTTAAACCTCCAAGTTCAGCTGCTTCAGATGGTGAAGATATTATTTTACCACCTACTTTGGATGAAGTCAAAGTTGAATGTGAACTTGTAATTGTAATTGGTAAATCAGTTAAGAACGCTGATGAAGCCGAGGCTGAGGAAGCAATTTTCGGTTATACAATCGGGAATGATATTATGGGATCTGTAGATTCGTATCACAGATTACAGGGCGATCCGGATGATATGCCGGAACCACTATTGGTACCCGGACTTAAAGCATGCGACGGTTTCCAACCATTCGGACCTTTTATCTATACCGGGATTGATTGGAGAAATAGAAAAGTATCCTTGGATGTGGCGTATGAAAATTCGGATGAAACTATTCATCACGAACAGAACACAAAAACACTTATTTACTCAACGGCAAAGATGGTTAGTGATTTATCTAAGGTATTCACTCTTTCTCCGGGAGATATAATTTCTACCGGCACTATCCAATCATACCCGGTTAAAGCAGGGGCGGAAGTTAAGATATCTATTGAAGGTATGGGAACGTTGACTAATAAAATTATTTCCGGTAAGAATTAATTTTTTTCTTCACCGTGAATTAATGAATAAAGTGATTGATCAAATTTTTAAAGAAAGATAAAGAATAAATTTATAGGAGATCATTGTATGCTATCAACTAGAAATTCTCAGCATAATTTTCTGAAATATTTCACACTGTTGTTTCTTTTCATAGCTGTTGTATTCAGTAATCAAGTTCAAGCACAGAAAATGCCCCCGCCTATTAATGAGTCAATGAATGAACCGGTTAAATATGTGGGTGAACAACAAACAGATCCGCGTTTCCATCATGGCGGGTTACGTCATGTTGTTGGTGTGCATCGATATCAATCTCTTAGAGCTAACCGCGAGAATCCACCTGAAATTGGGAGCCGCACCGGATGGACTTACAATCATCAACCCTATCTCTGCTATTGGAATGATCAGTTCTATCAACAATATCTAAGCAACCAATTTACAGAGCATTTGGCACCAGGGCGTACATTAATGATGACTTCGAAAGATGGGCGCCATTGGTCTAATCCTGAAATTATTTTTCCGGAATACCCGTTACCTGAATTTGATTATCTCGATGAGGATTCGGGAGTATCATATCATATGGAAAAAGGAACAAAAGCAGTAATGCATCAAAGAATGGGTTTTTATATTACTTCCGATGATCGTCTTATTACTTCCGGGTTTTATAGTTTTTCGCCAATAACTAGAATTGGACCTAACAACGGACAGGGATTAGGCAGAGTTGTTCGTGAAGTTTATAAAGATGGTACATACGGACCAATCTATTTTATTCGTTACAACCGCCATGCAGGCTGGAACGAAAGCAATACTGATTATCCATTCTACAAAGAAAGCAAAGACGCAGGTTTTGTAAAAGCTTGTGATGAGTTACTTAATAATAAACTTATGACGGCACAATGGTGGGAAGAAGATCGTGCGGATGACGGTTTCTATACTTTTACGCCGGGAGATATCCAACCCAAAGCTTTTAACTTTTATCATCGCCCTGATGGAGTTGTTGTTGGAATATGGAAACACCAATTAACCGCCCTTAGTGCGGATGAAGGTAAAACGTGGACTGATTTTGCAGAAGCAAAAACTTTACAAACTTGCGGGGCTAAAGTGTGGGGTCAAAAAACAAGCGATGGTAAATATGCTCTTGTTTATGATCACTCAGCTACGCGGCGTAATCGTTACCCAATGGTTGTAATGACAAGTGGGGATGGGTACGAATTTGACAATATGTTGTGTCTCAATGGTGAAGTCCCTCCGATGAGATATTATGGCTGGGCAAAAAATCAAGGTCCACAATATATCCGTGGTATCATAGAAGGAAACGGGACACCTCCAGGTAACTACATGTGGAATACGTATAGTATGGGTAAAGAGGATATTTGGGTAACAAGAACACGTGTACCTATTAGTGGAGTTGTTGATAATCATGTAAACCAAAATTTTGAAACAGTAAATTCCGAATCAGAACTTGAGTATTGGAATCTATATATCCCACAGTGGGCTCCGATTGATGTAGTTCAAGTACCTGGCGAGATTAATAAAGTTTTGCAATTAATCGATGAAGAACCTTACGATTATGCGTCTGCTGAAAGACATTTTCCACCAAGCAGCAAAGCTACTGTTGAATTTAGTCTTTTCATTAAAGAGTTAGGTAAAGATTATCTAGAATTTGAGCTTCACAATGAAAAGAATGAAAGAGCATTACGTTTACGTTTCGATCCACGACAGGAAGGGTTGAACTTCGATATCGGCGGTGTTGAGCGTAATCCTTTCCCCGTTACTGAAAACAAATGGTATGATATCAAATTATTATTCGATTGTGATGAAGGCGAATTTGATGTATGGGTAAATGGTAATAAAGTAAGCGATGGAATTGACCTGAATGTTGAAACGACAACACTTGAGAGAATGGTTTTTCGTACCGGCAGCTGGCGTGCGGATGTTCGCCAGTTATTCTTAGAAGGAGAACCTGGCGCACCGGGGCTTGACGGTGAAGACCTAATGAGTGCAGGTCATAAAGCTGCCAAGAGTACATATTGGATCGATAATGTAAAAACCGTCGGTGAATGATCCGATTATTTGATAACTGATTTAGTACTCAATCTGTTCAGATATAATTTAGTCAAGAAAAATATTATAAATAATATTAAGAGGTGGGTATGTTACAGCGACTGATCCCTATTATCATATTAACTTTATTATTTAATTCTAAGTTCAGCATAGCGGAAAGGATTTGGGAAAACTCAGATATTATTGAAAAGGAAATTCTAAAAACTTCTGAGTTATGGAGTCAATTAGAAAATTCAAAACCTGAAAATATTGTTGATACGACTGCAATTATTAGGTCACTTAAAAAGGCTCTTAGCGATCCGTCAGAAGATGTACGAATTCAAGCTGTTAAAGCATTAGGGCAAATCGGGGGTGATCAAGTAGTATCGGTATTGGCTGCATCTTTAAATGATACTCAGAGTGATGTCCGTGAAGAAACAGTTAAGGTAATTGCCGGGTTCAACAATCCGAAGGTGACAGACTTTTTGATAATTGCACTTGAAGACACGGATGGTGATGTGGTTATTGAAGCGATTTCAGCATTGGAAAAACAAATGGATAAAAAAGCCTTGCCCGCATTGATCGCGAAGTTGAAAGACTCTGATACTAAAATTAAAAGTAGAATAGTAAATGTACTTGGTAAAATTGGTGATAACACTATTACAAAAAATATAATCGAACTTCTAAATGATAGTTCCGATGATGTAAAGATTGAAGCAATTAAATCGCTCGGGACAATAGGAGACTCTACAGGGATAAATCCATTGATAGATATGCTCACTAGTGGTACATCGAAATATTCTGTGGAAATCATACAATCATTGGGTCAGTTAGGAAGTCATATGTCGGTTAAACCACTTTCACTATTCTTAAAATCTAAAAATGATGAACAACGTTCAGAAGCTGCAAAAGCTCTAGGGCTGATTGGTGATCCTTCCTCTGTTCCTGCCTTGAGCGAAGCACTGATGGATGAGTCTGATGATGTTAGAAAAAGCGCAATCGAAGCACTTAGTCAAATTAATGACGATGGAGTTATCACAGCTTTAATTTCGATACTTAAATACAAAGACGACAATATTCGCATGGACGTTGTGAGAGCTTTGGCAGTTATCGATAATACATCTGCTCTTGAAGTTTTAAATAGAATATTGAACGATAGAGATCAAAGAGTACGGTTGGAACTAATCAAGGGTTTATCAAAAGTTAAAACTAATATTTCTGTAACCGTTTTGATAAACGCACTTGGAACTGAAGATGAAAAGGTCCGTGAAAAAGCAGCTGAAGCTTTAGGCAATCTTGACGATAGTCGAGCAGTTGAGCCCTTAACAAATGCATTACTCGATCCAAGTAAATCCGTCCGGCAGGAAGTAATAAAAGCCTTAGGCAAAATTTGTGATTAATAATTTTTAGGAAGTTTATAAAATGAAACTCAGAATTGTGGTATCATTCATATTGCTCCTACATCTTACAACTATAAATGCTCAGGATAAAATTATTCTTACTCCTGAAAGTGCTGTTGATATTGCTATGCAGAAGAGTTATAAAATAAGAATGTTGGAGATGGGTGTAAAAAGTTCAACAATGGAATTGAAAGCAAAGCAAGCTGCTCTTAAAACTCAAGTGTTTATGAATTTAAGTACTCCCGATCTGCAAAATATTTCAGAAAGTAAATGGAATTCAGATATAGGACGAGACGAAATAATTAGACAAAACACGCGTCTATGGCAATCTGAAATATCAGTTATGCAGCCTTTAATTTTCTTTGGTTATCCGACTAACGGTTCTGTCTCTCTAAATTACAAACTTTACCAGTATGGTCAGACAAGTGATGAAGGTACTCAGCAGACTGATTTTTATAACAGATTATATCTGAGATTTGAACAACCATTCTTTTTACCAAATGAAATGAAAAATAATCTTGAAGAAGCTGAGCTTGAATTACAAGATACTAAACTTGAATTTCTCGAAGATCAAATGGAAATAGTTTATGATGTCACTTTGGAATATTTCAATCTTTTTGAACGAAGCCTTATAGAGAATATTTATCGAGAACAGATTGAACTATTAGAAGAAGTCTATCAAATCGCCAATGCATTTAGTTTGTCCGATTCTGCATATTCAATGGATGTAAGTCAGATTCAGCTTGAGCTAAATAATATCAAGGAAAAGCGCCTTAGTGTGATAAGTAGTTTTAGAGAAAAACTTGCTGATATGCGGCAGATACTAAGATTGAATAGTGAAGACACAGTTGTGGTTAGTCATAAAATAGATCTGGTTGCGGTAAACGTTGATGTTGAGCAGGCTATAACATTTGGAATTCAAAATAATCCTGAACTTAAGAGGCTAAAGGTAAATGAAAGACGATCTCAAATAAGTAAGGAAAATGAAGAAGGTGTTAACGCTTTTCATATGACTTTGGAAGCAACCTATGGCCTTGAGAAGAAAAACGAATCGTTCCAGAGTCTTTGGGAACAATTTGATAATAGCAACTCAATTAAACTTAATGCTTATGTGCCTTTATGGGATGGTGGAGAAAGAAAATATAGGGTGCAGGCCGAGGAGTTGAAAATTCTTCAAAATGATTTAGAAAGCGTTGAAAAAGAAGAGGATATAAGGAAAAATATTCGAAGCAATTTTACCAGCATGAATGATTATTACAACCGTGCTCTCAATATGCAGAAAAGCATTATTCTCGCGGAAGAAATCGGACGGGCAAAAATCAATCAATATTCAAATGGACAAGGGTCTCTAAATAATTTGTTACAGACTATTGAACAAGTGAGCGATACAAAGAAAAATTTTAGAGATGTATATGACTTATATATGAAATCACTTCTAAAACTAAAAGCTGCAACTTATTATGATTTCGAAAAGAATATTTCACTAATTGACGCATTTGAAATGAAGTATAAAAATGAATAAATATGTGAGTAATTATTTCTAAGAAAGAATCAGTGGAAAAAGATGTACTCGGTGAGACTAATGTGCGCCTTATTCATTTTCATTTGGAGTCAGCACAGTTTCGCTCAATATTGGAAACCGGTTGGTAATAAAGTTAAAGAAATTTTTATTAAAATAAAGAGGTTACCATGTTTTCAAAAACATTTTTACTAATGACATTGGTTTGTTTTTGGATCACAATTCCTTACTCTGCGGCGACTACGAGGGAAAGGTCAACAAATTACATGCAGGATTCAAATAGTTCGTTTGCGATTGCAGAAGATAGTTCTCAGCCGGATGAGTATATCAACACCTCAGAGATTAAAATGATCAAAATTAATCCCGGGTCATTTAATATGGGCAGCAATTTAGGAAGGGATTACTGGGATGAACAACCGATTCACAAGGTTACTATATCCAGTCCTTTCTATATGTCGGAGAAGGAAATAACAGCTGAGCAGTTCAGAGAGTTCAAAGCTGACTTTGTAAGGACTACAAACGGAAATACTTCTAAACCATTAGGTAAAAATTACAATCCTGAAGATATTTCGTATTTACCATACGCAGCAGGCGTCAGCTGGTATGAAGCGGTTGCCTTTTGCGAATGGCTCAGCAAAAGGGAAGGTAAAACTTATCGATTGCCTACTGAAGCTGAATGGGAATATGCCTGCAGGGCAAGTTCAACTACTCTCTACTCTTCTGGAGATTCACCACCGAGTGCCGAAGAGGCCAATGAATGGGGACTTAAAAATATGCACACAGGAGTGCGCGAATGGTGCCTCGACTGGCATGGTGAATATGCTGCCGGTGAACAGGTCGATCCGGTTGGCCCGGAATATGGTATTGCGCGAGTAGTCCGCGGCGGTCTTCTTGATGATGGTGAAAAAATTAAATATCGTGATATTTTCAACGCATCGTCGAGCCGCGCTTCTATGGCCCCCGGTTTTGGAATTTATTACAACGATTCCAAGGCAAAAAAACCTGGAGATGTTAAAAGCAATGAAGGGATTGATGAAAGTGATAGGATAGTCTTTCCTGGCTATCACAATATCGGTTTCCGTGTTGTTCAAGGGGAGATGCCGAACACAATGCCACTTAAATATCATGCGCCTTATGTTCAGCGTGGTGTAAAGCAGAATAAAGATATTGTAAAACTTGGTCCCGATTCTTCTAAACCATATTTTAGAAAACGATATATGCTTCCTTCACCGCCGGAAACATGCGATCTCTGCCGTGGAGAAGCTGTCGATGAAGCCGGATTCCACCCGGCATTCAGAGGGCATAACCAAAGCCCGGGACTTGAAGTCCTGCCGAACGGTGACTTACTATTAATAATTTATACTTCCTATGCCGAATATGAACCTACAGTTTCATTAATATCCAGCCGTTTGAGATTCGGCGCCGACCAATGGGATATGCCCGTACAGTTATTCGATTTTGCCGCGTGTAACGATCACGCACCAATGCTGTGGACTGATCAAGAGAGTGGTATTATATATTTCTTCTGGGGCAACCCTAGACTTAACGGGGCGTTCCCGTTTCAATGGACATATTCTAAAGATAACGGGGCAACCTGGTCTGAAATCCAATTCCCTAATTTTATGAATGATGTTGGAAACAGTTCGAACCAGCCAATTAATACAGCGGTTCGTGATAAGAATGGTTCTTTATTTGTTTCATGTGACGGTATTGAAGGTGAATCGATTCTTTGGGTAACACATGATAATATGAAGACATGGTACGATACAGGAGGCAGAACAGCCGGCAGGCATACCACTTTTGCGTTATTAAAAGACGGTACTTCAATACTAGGTATGGGAGGAAAGAATACAGACATTGACGGTTTTATGCCGCGTTCAATTACAAGGGACGGCGGGAAAACATATGAAGTCTCTAAAACTCCTTTCTGTATGCAGGGATCAAATCAAAGACCGTCTCTTCTAAGACTGAAAAGCGGACGATTGTTTATGGCAGGCGACTTTAACAGAAAAGATGGAGCGCATCCTCCTTCAATTACAGAGAAAGGTTCTTATGTAGCTCTCTCGGAGGATGAAGGGGAAACCTGGTTAATAAAAAAATTAACAGGCGCTCAGCTGCATGAAGAGGAACCGGTTATAACTATAGGATATTCAGTCGCACGACAATCGCCAGATGGATTAATACATCTTATCACCTCAATGAACGAATGCGGTCTTCACTTTGCTTTCAACGAAGCTTGGATCTTAGAAAAAGATAGTAAACAAGAAATGATGTCGGATGAAGAACTGAGAGCAAACACAGCCGGTACTGTCTCGAACGTTAAGGAGTATCAGGAATATTATCCTGATGGTAAATTAAAATTAAATTTCAAAGGGGGAATAGCCGAAGACGGACGCTTTCTACTACAGGGTAAAGAGATATGGTATTATCCCGATGGGTCAATAGAACGAGAGGCTGATTACGACAAAGGTGTCAAAGTTGGCAAGGAAGTATTTCGGTCAAAAGACGGTAAAATAATGTGGACGTGGGATCATAAGGAAAACGGAAGAAGTATCTGGACACAATATTGGCTTAACGGAAAAAAGAAAGCTGAGTCGACCTGGTTTGATTTCAAATGCGACGGCACTTCAACCGTGTGGGACAGAAACGGTGAAGTAGTAAGACGTAATGAATTTTCCAATGGTATAAATAGCGGGATGTTAAGAATCGCCGACACACTGGTAATCGAAAGCGGTCAAACTATAAGAGCCGGATCAAACTCGGAACTTAACGGTCCCGGTGCCACCATACTTGTTAACGGAGGAGATTTCATTGCTGACGGAAGATTTAATCTTGGCGTCGATAATGATGGTTATATTTACTTGAATGGAGGCACATTCACAGTCTCAGGTTTGTTCACTTTCCCTGATGGTGACGGTGGTGTACACCGAATCTATCTGAATGACGGAATAATGCATACCGGAAGTTTTGAGCAGAAACATGAACGTGATGCAATTATTTATGTCGGCGGAGGTATATTACGCATTGATGAAATAAGCGATGACGATGACCGTAATCCTTATGAGTGGAAGAAGATGGGTGACCTTCTCCCCGCTGAAGGTTACAGTGATATAGTTATTAAAGATTGTGGTGATTACACTGAAGTAAGTGCCGTTAAGTGAGATCATTACTCAACTTATTATGATTTCGAAAAGAATATTTCACTAATTGACGCATTTGAAATGAAGTATAAAAATGAATAAATATGT
>ENA-OSEO01003833-OSEO01003833.1-sediment-metagenome-genome-assembly--contig:-NODE-3833-length-16772-cov-4.337347_pt1 | contig 16772 bp, 10 predicted proteins | sample MGYA00237883_ERZ534232 | MGnify/ENA metagenome assembly ERZ534232 | reverse complement strand
GTGCTGCCGTCCCACCGGCAGCCTCCTGGCTCCCCAGTGTAACGCGACCCCGGGGAAGGAACCCTATATGTCTACACATCTTGTTTTAGGAATTATTGGACGACGGAGACGAAGGCATAGTACTCTGGGATCATGGGGTCAAACCTACACATTTGATTCTGCCGAAAAACCCCCGAAGAGAGCCCAATCACCCCCGTTTTCGGAGGCGAAAACGAAGGTCGAAAGCGTCAACATGGTACTTTTTCAGCGGAATCCACCTTTCACAATCGGGCTCTCCGACTCCTAAACCTCTCCCCATCCGTCCAACCCGCCTCGGGCTCGCGGTGATCCGTCGCAGGTTGATCCGGGGCAACTTCCACGATCATGGGGAATTGTAGCCGAACAAGGGCAGAAGGGACAAGGGAAATGCGGCCGCAGGCCGCGTGAAAGCGTGCAAGCGTAGAAGCGTGGAAGCGTTTGGGGCGCGGGATGGCTCCGCCGGTTGTTGTGGGCGCATCTCCGCATGTACACTTCTACGCATCCACGTGCCCCACGAGGCCTTATCCGCGTTCATCGGCGTTCATCTGCGTTCATCTGCGGTTCCGGGGATCGTGATCCATGGCTCGTGGCCGGTGGCCCGTGGGCCTGCCGCTGCGCCCGGTCCTGGATGTGCAAGCCACGTGGATACCAAGAGTCAGGCTCTCGCAAAGGCGCCAAGAGCGCCAAGGTCAACGATATCGGGCACCCATTTTCCTGGCGTCCTTTGCGCCTTGGCGAGAGAATAGGCGTGGTTGCGGCCGGAGGCCGCGCTGGAAGAAGGAGAGAACGGATGGCCGTATCCGATGAATTCGTGGGCTACGTCGTCGAGCAGCTTGCGGGGTGGGGCGCGGTGTCCGTGCGGCGGATGTTCGGCGGCGCGGGACTCTATCGCGCGGGGACCATGTTCGCGGTCGTTGCCGACGATGTCGCCTATCTGAAGGTGGACGACTCGAATCGCGACGACTTCGTGCGGGCGGGCTCGGCGCCCTTCGAGCCCTATCCGGACAAGATCAAGACCACGATCCGGACCTACTACGAAATCCCCACCGAGGTCCTGGAGGACCCCGACACGCTGGCCCAGTGGGCCCAGCGCTCCTGGCTCATCGCGCGGAAGAGAAGCAAGAGGTAGATGGCCGGTGGGCACGACCCACCCTGCACAAATCCGTGTTGATCCGCGCGAATCCGTGGCGAAGAACAACCGTCGGTACTACTGCTCCACCTCTTCCTCTTCTTCCTCCGGCTCGGTGGAGAGGTAGCCCTGCTGGCCCTCGGTGGCATAGGTCGTCAGGCCGGAATCGGGCTCGGACTCGGATTCTTCTTCCATGCCGGGCAGCGTCATCTGCGTGCCGGCGTTCATCTGGGCGCGGAGCTGCTCGTATTCCTCCAACGTCATCAGGACCTCGCGGGCCTGACTGCCCTTGTAGTCGCCCAGGATGCCGGCGGCCGCCATCATCTCGATGATCCGCGACGCGCGGGCGTAACCGACGCTCAGGCGGCGTTGCAGGAGCGAGACGCTGCCCCGCTTGGTCTCCAGGACTACGCGGACGGCCTCGTCGAACAGGTCGTCCTGCGGCATCTCGGCGGCGTCCACCTTGCGAAGCTGCGTCAACTCGGGGTGGAACTGCGGCTCGGCCACCTCCTTGAGGTGCTTGACGATCCGGCGGATCTCCGCGTCGTCGAGGAAGGTGCCCTGGGCGCGGATCAGATCGGAGGTGCCGGGCTTGAGGAAGAGCATGTCGCCCTCGCCCAGCAGGGTCTCGGCGCCGTTCTGGTCGAGGATGATCCGGCTGTCCATGCGGGCGGCCACGCGGAACCCGACGCGGCACGGCATGTTCGACTTGATCAGGCCGGTGACGACCGTCGCCTGCGGCCGCTGCGTCGCCAAAACGATGTGAATGCCGACGGCGCGGCTCTTCTGGGCCAGGCGGACGATGTAAGCCTCGATCTCTTTCGACGCGGTCATCATGAGGTCCGCCAACTCGTCGATGACGATCACGATGTAGGGCAGCTTCTTGGGGATCTTCGCCTCCTCGTCCGGCGTGCTCGGGTTGAACCGGGCGATGACCTCCTCGGCCCCCAGCTTGTTGAACTCCGCGATGTTCTTGACGCGGGCCTCCGCCAGCAGCGCGTACCGCTCGTCCATCTTGACCGTCGCCCATTCGAGGATCTGGACCGCCGTCTGCGTCTCAGTCACGATGGGGCACATCAGGTGCGGCACGGTATTGAAGGCCGTCATCTCCACCATCTTGGGGTCGACGAGGATCAGCTTGACTTCGTCGGGCCGCTTGGTCATCAGGATGCCGACGATGATCGTATTGATGCAGACGGACTTGCCCGAGCCGGTCGTGCCGGCGATCAGCAGGTGCGGCATCTTCGTCAGGTCCGAGACGAGGGCCTCGCCGGAGGAGTCCTTGCCCAGGAACAGCGGGATATGCATGCTCTGCGGCTTGTCGCCCGCGAGCTGCATCATGTTGCTCATCCGGACTTTTTCCTTCTCGCTGTTGGGCACCTCGATGCCGATCGTGTGCTTGCCGGGGATGGGGGCCACCACGCGGACGGCGCCGGCGCTCAGGGCGCGGGCGATGTCGTTGGACAGGCTCGAAATGTGACTGACCTTGACGCCCGCCGCCAGCTCCAGCTCGAACATGGTCACCACCGGCCCGGTCTCGGCCGCCACGACCTTGGCATTGACGTTGAACTCGCCCAGCAGTTTCTCCAGGTCCTTGGCCTTGGACTTCACTACTTTTTCCTGCAACGCCTCGTAGCCATACTCCGCCTCGGCCAGCAGATTCAGCGGCGGCAGGACGTAGTCGTCGTAGGAAGGCTGCGTGAACGGCTTCTCCACCTTGACCGGCAGAGGCTTCTGTTTGACCTCCACGACCTCGCGTTTGGCCGCCGGCGCGGATGGCGGCGCCAGCGTCGGGGCCGATTCCGGCTCCTCGGGCTCCTCGTCGAGCTCGGCCTCCACCTCCGGCTCTTCCTCGGCCTCCACCGCCGACTCATCCGCAGAGGAGGCCATGCGCGGGGCAGGAATCGGGGTCTTTTGCGAGGCGCTGAGTCTCTGCCAGATTTCCGTGAGGGCCTCGGAATGCTCCTTGGCGACCGCCCAGGCGGGCACGATCACGCCGACAATGCGCCGCACCGCAATGCCGCAGGCCGCGAACAGGCCCACGATTAGGCTATCCGCCAGCAGTGCCGACCCGACGACCCAGGTCGCCAGGATCAGGATGAACGCGCCCAGCCGGGCGAAGTGGCTCTTGAGAAACGTGATCGTCGAGACGCCGAGTACGCCGCCGGAACCCATGGGGAATGGGTACACCTTGTGCGGCCAGAAGCCCTGGAACGTCGCGGAGGCCGCCGCGGTCACGAGAACCAGGCCGATGAGCCGAAAGACCGGCTGCCCGACCGGCCAATGAGCCAGTCTGGCGACAAAATAGCAGATCGCGGTGATCAAGACGATGAAGACCCCCGGCCCAATGTAGTAAAACAGGTAATAGGCCAGAAAGGCCCCCATCGACCCGCACCAATTCGCGGGCGGTTCGTTCTGCGGATGCACGTAGGGACTGGGCCAGTCGGCGATATCGAAGCTCAGGCAACTGAACAGCAGCATCAGGCCCGCTGCAATGCCCAGGCACAGGGCTGCGGTCTTGACGCCCTGACTGAAGATCAGCTCCCTTGCCTTCCTGCCACGCGATCCTTTGTTTCTCTTCACAGCATCGACTCCAACCCTATCGGGGCGTCCCGACACGCCATGCCGCACCAGCGCCCCGTCCTATAATCCTCGCATTTTAGGTGTCGGCACCACCTCCGTCGAGTGCCAACTTCCCTTCATATCGGCACTCTCCGGGGCTTTTCTGTACAGTTGGGCGGATTTATCCGACCTTGACGCCCGCGTCCGCCGCGCCGTGGCCCGTGGCTCGTGCCCCGTAGGAATTCGTTCGTAGTGACGCCGTAAGGCGTTATCTTGGGGGTTTGAAGCATCAAGTTCCCGGCTTAAAGTCAGACCGTGATGCCCTGCCTTCCGTGCTTCACGCTTGACACGTCCCCCGCCAAATCACCGTGGACGGTATCGCAGGGTAGGGCTTGCCCCGCCGACTCTCTTGCCACGGTCCGTCCGCTCCAGGCCGCCAAGCCCCACCGCAACAGAACACGACCGGACGAGGATTCCGGACGGCGTTTGACGCAGGATGGGGTACCGGCGGAGATGTCAGAGATCTGCCCGCGTTGTCCTCCTCTCCGCCGGCACCCTGCAAAGCGGGCTTTCCTTTTCGAACGCTTCCAGGCGACCCCTGGCCGCCCCGCTTCCCCGCTCCCACGCGGCGTCTCGCGTCTCGCCGCATTCTCTTTGCCCCTTCTTCCTTCTTTGGCTACAATCCTCTCTGGAAGTTGCCCCGGATCAACTTGCGACGGATCCGTCCGAGCCCGAGGCGGGTTGGACGGATGGGGAGAGGTTTAGGAGTCGGAGAGCCCGATTGTGAAATGTGGATTCCGCTGAAAAAAGCCTGAAAACAGCCAAACTACCCCCATTTTCGCCACCGCAAACGAGGGCAGAAAGGGTCAAGATGGTACTCTTTCAGCGGAATCAGGTGTGTAGGTCTGACTATGAGATTTCGCGGGACGATTATGCTTGTGCCAAATCAAGGGGCAAGTAGTGGCGTTCTATTACTGGGTACCCCAGATGAACCACAGAGGTCTGTGACATGAGCGACTGCTCAGTTCTGTATAGATGAGAGGTGACTCTTGAGCGATCAGACTAAGGTGAAGCACTGCCGGGACGCTATCTGCGTCCCAAGAGCCGTTGGCGTGCTCTCTGTTGGTCTGCTTTGTATCCTTATCGCCGTATTCCTGTACCTTTTCCTGCCCGTGATGAGAGTTGAGAGGGCTGCTTCAAAGCGGCAGGTCCATTTACTGGTTGAGACGGACTACGGGGTTCTCCTGGAGGCTTGTCGAGAGCTGATGGCGCGCGCTGAGAAGGGGGAACTTGAGTCTCGGAGGCACTTTGTTCGCCCGAACCCGGATAGCGAAGTCGCTTCCTTTCCAAGAGTTATTCTTGACCTTGAACCCATCACCGTGTACATCTTCTCAGAGCGAGGGCCGGTGCAACTGGTGTTGGGTGGCGGCTTTCACATGTTTGGTGTGACCGCGTTCCCGAGCGGTGTATCGGCCGAGGGCAAAGCGGGCGATATACGACTCATCCCGGGCCTTTGGTACTCTGACAGTGAATATGATGAGTATCCCGAGGCGCGGAGGCGTATTCAGAGACTGGTGCAGAAAGGAATATCCACGTACGCTAACGGGGGGACAAACGGGTGACTAGGGAAGAGTCACCGGTTTCGCGGCGGATCGTCTGCTGGGTCGGCACGGTCGAGGCGGTCGTGCGAGGGGAGTTCCTCGCGTTACACCCTCTGGCTGGATACGCGAGCGAGACGCTCGCTTGGGAGGGTGGCGATGGACGATGGGTGTGCACAGCGCGCTTGCTGCCGGTGGCTCCAAGGGGATGTCTTCGATGACTTCTCGGACATATCAGGAACGAGGAATATGCCCTTGCGGGCACACCACAAACAGGAGGGGCCGGGGTCAGTCGATGCCGAAGACGGCGCCTGTCCTTCTCCATCGAGCGTGATCCCACAGAGACCCCGCTGATTCGGTTGCGGCGACCGTGACTCTACACTATCATTTTCGACATTTGAAACGACGATGGAAATGCCGGCATGAGGTGTTCGCGTCAGGCATGCAGCACTCTGAGAGGAGTCTTCGAATGGAACGACGCAAGATGTGCAGCTCCGGGGCAGCTCGGGCGGTTGTCCTGCTGGTTTGCCTTGCCTGGGCGGGGGCTTCGGGGCCGGCGGTGCGCGGTGCGGAATCGGCTGTGTCGCAGGCGAGCCGGTATTTTGCCATTGAAGTGACGGACGAGCAGACGGGACGCGGGGTGCCTCTGGTCGAACTGCAGACGACGGCGGGGGCGCGCTACTACACCGATTCGGCCGGGCTGATTGCATTCTATGAGCCGGGACTGATGAATAAGCGAGTCTTCTTCGCTGTTTCGGCCCACGGGTATGAGTTCGCGCCCGACGGATTCGGAATTCGCGGCGTCGCGCTGCAGACCAAGCCCGGCGGCAGCGCCCGCCTCAAGGTCAAGCGTATCAACATCGCTGAGCGGCTCTATCGTGTCACCGGCTACGGCATTTATCGCGACAGCGTGCTGCTCGGGCGCAAGTCTCCCATCGCCGAGCCGCTGCTCAACGGGCAAGTGACAGGCCAGGACGGCATCCTCACCACGATCTATCGCGGCAAGCTCTACTGGCTCTATGGCGACACCAACAGGCTGTCGTACGCCCTGGGCAACTTCGCCATGTCCGGCGCGACCTCGGAACCACCGGACCAGATCGATCCGTCCGTTGGGTTCGATCTGAAGTACTTCGTTGGCCAGGACGGCTTCTCCCGGCCGATGGCCCCGATGAAGGGCGAGGGTGTCGTCTGGCTTGCCGGCCTGGTCGTGCTGCCCGACGAGACCGGGCGGGAGCGCATGCTCGCCTTCTTCCAGCGCCGGCGCGGGCTCGGCGAGGTGCTCGAAAATGGCTTCGTTGCCTACACCGACGACAAGGACGTGTTCGAGAAGATCGTGGATGTCCCGCTCGACCCGGCGCTCACTCCCATGGGTTATCCCCTGCTCGTCCGGGGCGACGACGGCGTTGAGTACATCTACTTCACCACGCCGTATCCGGCCCTCCGCGTCAAGGCCGACTGGAAGTCCTATCTGGACCTCAGCGCCTACGAGGGCTACACCTGCCTCGAGCCCGGCACGCGCTACCTCGACAAAAAGAGCGTTCGGCTCGACCGCCGCGAGGGCAAGCTCGTCTGGGGATGGAAGAAGGGCACGCCGCCGCTGAGCGCCAGGGAGCAGGCGGAACTCGTCGAGGCCGGGAAGATCAAACGCGAGCAGTCACCCCTGCGATTGCAGGACGCCGAGGGTGGCAAGCCGATCGTGCTGAACAGCTCTTCCTGCTTCTGGAACGACTACCGCAAGAAGTACCTCATGATCGCATCGGAGGTCCTGGGGGCGACGGTGCTGGGCGAAGTGTGGTACAGCGAGGCCGACCGGCCCGAGGGGCCCTGGGTGTACGCCCGCAAGATTATCACGCACGCCAACAAGCCGGGCGACGCCCACGATTTCTACAACCCGACCCAGCATCCCTGGCTCGACCGTGAGGGCGGTCGGGTGATCTATCTGGAAGGCTCGTACGTCAACACCTTCAGCGGCAATCCGCATCCGACGCCGTACTACGAGTACAATCAGATCATGTACCGGCTGGACTTGTCCGACCCCCGACTTCAGCTTCCGGCCGGAACTGCGGAACCATGAGAATCGAAGAGGAGAGGATCCGGACAGCAGACTCGTACGATCCGCTCGATCGCCCGTTGTCACGCGGCAAATTCCGCCAGATGTGTTCGCCGCAGGCCATCTTGTTGCGCGATCCATCCTCCGCGGGTTTGGACTTAACAGGAGGACTGCAAGTGTTTACGATGGGCCCGGCACGGTTGGACGACCGACCGTGCATGGTTCCGAGTCCGATGCGGCCCCTGAGGGCCTGCCTGTAGATACGCAGGTGCAGGATGCTCTCGATCGCTCAAGGGAATACCTTCTACGAAACCGCGGCTATTTTGAGCCTGGCCGCCGTGCTGGGTGTGATCGGCCAGAAGCTCCGCCAGCCGCTGATCATCATGTTCCTGGCCACCGGGATCCTCGCGGGGCCTTCCGTCCTCGGGCTCATCCACAGCTACGAGCAGATCGAATTGCTGGCCCACATCGGGATCTCCCTGCTGCTGTTCATCGTCGGGTTGCGCCTGGACCTGAGTCTCATTCGGACGACGGGGTCCGTCGCTCTGGCTACCGGCCTCGGTCAGATTGTTTTCACCGCCGTCATCGGATTCGTGATTGCCCTGGGTCTGGGCATGACCGTCATCAGTGCCGCCTATGTCTCTGTGACGCTAACGTTCTCCAGCACGATCATCATCGTCAAGCTGCTGTCGGACAAGAAGGAGATCGACGCGCTGCACGGCCGGATCGCGGTCGGGTTCCTGATCGTCCAGGACATCGCGGCCATCCTGGCCCTCGTGGCCTTGACGACCTTCGGATCGGCGCTGGCGCAGGGGCAGTCGGCATTCACCGTGTCCATACTGATGGCCAGCAAGGGGATCGGGCTGTTGCTGGCCGTCGGTTTCCTCATGCGCTATGTGTTGCCCCGCTTGATGACCCGTTTGGCCCACTCGCACGAGATGCTGATCCTGTTCGCAGTCGCCTGGGCGGTGCTGCTGGCCGCCGCGAGCGAGTGGTTGGGCTTCAGCAAGGAGGTCGGTGCGTTCCTGGCGGGGGTATCGCTGGCCTCCAGCGAGTATCGCGACTCGATCAGCTCCAAGCTGACGAGCATCCGGGATTTCCTGCTGTTGTTCTTCTTCATCGGTCTGGGGGCCCGACTGGAATGGTCCACCGTCGGCTCGGAGGTCGGCGCGGCGGTCGTGCTGTCGCTGTTCGTGCTGATCGGCAATCCCCTGATCGTGATCGCCATCATGGGCTACATGGGATATCGCCGGCGCACGGGGTTCCTGGCGGGACTGACGGTCGCCCAGATCAGCGCGTTCTCTCTGATCGTGGGGACCCTCGGCGTCAGTCTGGGGCACATCGCGCCGCAGACGATGGGATTGATTACCCTCGTGGGCGTCGTGACGATCTTCGTGTCCACATACATGATCCTCTACTCGCAGAATCTCTATCAGCTTCTCGCCACGCCGCTGAAGATTTTCGAGCGAAAGAACCCTTACCGCGAGGCCAGCAGCGACACCTCGGCTGGCACGACCGCCGCCGATGCGATCCTCGTGGGCTTGGGCAACTACGGCAGCGGACTGGCCGAGCGGCTGCTCGATCGCAAGATGAAGATCATCGGCGTGGACTTCGATCCCCAGGCGCTCGAACGATGGCGGGCCCGGGGCGTCCCGGTCCTGTACGGCGACATGGCCGACCCGGACCTCTACGAGCAATTGCCGGTGAACCGGGTCCGCTGGGTGGTCAGCACGGTCCGGTCGAAGGACGTGAACCTGGTCCTGCTCCATCTGCTGCGGTATCGCGGGTATGACGTGAAAGTGGCGCTGACCGCCGCCAACGAAGAGGAGGCTTCGCTCTACCGCCAGGCCGGGGCTCACGTCGTGCTGCGGCCGTTCACCGACGCCGCCGAGCAGGGGGCCGACGCGCTGACCTACGCGACGGACATCCTGCCGGAAAGGGTCGATTGGCCGGTGACCTTCCAGGAGATTCGCGTGAGGTCCGGCTCGGTCTTCGCCGGCCAGAGCCTGCGGAACATCCCTCTGCGGTCGGCGGCAGGGGTCTCCGTCCTGGCGGTCAGTCGGGCCGGACGGGTCCACTATGATCCGCAGCCCGATTTCCAGGTCTACCCGGGCGACCGCATGGTCCTGATGGGACCCACGCAGTCGCTGAAGAAGGCCGAGAACCTGATCAACCAGGCGGAGGACCGTGAATCGACCGACCGGCTGGAGCGGTTCGTGATTGCCGAGCTGGAGGTCTTCGACGATTCGAAGTGGTCGGGCAAAACGCTGGCGGAACTGCAGTTCCGGCAACGCTGCGGCGTCACGGTCGTGGGCATCCGCCGGGGCCAGACGCGGATCACCTCGCCCGGCCCGAACGAATCGCTTCAGCCGGGCGATCATCTGATCGTGATCGGCACCTCCGACAAGGTCAGCCAGCTCAAGTGCGGCATGTCGTAGCAAGGCACTGCCAACACGTTCCGCTACAATCGAATCATGGGTTGAACAGTTGCGGCGCGAACTCGTTCAGATAGTCGCGCCAGTTGATCCAGGTGTGGGCGCCTTCCGTCTCCTTGAACACCACGTCGAACCCGTGTTTCCTGAACATCTCCACGGTGGCGCGCGAGGTCCCGATCAGGAAATCGTCCTTACCGGTGGCGAACCAGAAGAGCTTGAGCCCCTTCTTGAGGCTGGCGTCGTCCAACACGGCTTTGTGTTGCTCTTCCCAACTCGGCCCGGCGGGCGCCGCGGCGGCACCGCCCCGACCCCGTCCGCCCAGTTCGAAGACGCCGGAGCTGAGGACCCCGATGTAGGCGAACTTCTCCAACTGCGGTATCGCGATGCTCAGCGTGTGGGCGCCGCCCATGGACAGGCCCGCGATCGCGCGATACCGGCGCTCCGTGTGCACACGGTAGTGCTTCTCCACGTAGGGCAGGATGTCGCCATTGAAGTCCTGCACGAACTCATCCATGGGCAGTCTGGCTCCACCAAATGTGAACGGACCCGTATGGCCGGCGGGCATCACCACCACCATCGGTTTGGCCTTCTTTGCCGCGATCAGGTTGTCGAGGATGAACCCGGCCCGCCCGACCGATGACCAGGAATCGTCGCAATCGAAGGCCCCGTGCAGCAGGTAGAAGACCGGATACTTGCCCTCGCCCAGCTCATACCCCGGCGGCGTATACACGTGCATCCGGCGGAACCGCTGGAGCGATTTCGAGTAGTACGTGACTTCCGCGACCGCCCCATGCGGCACGTCTTTCCTGTCCATGAAGTCCGAGCCGGGGACATACACCAGGCTCCAGGTGTTGCTGTTGGACTCGCTCGTCGTGGGATTGCGTGGGTCGATCACCGATACGCCGTCGACGTTGAAATTGTAGCGGTAGGCGCCCGCCGGGACCGGGCCAAGCGTCGCTTCCCAGACCCCTTCGTTGTTCTTCGTCATCTCCGTGCCCTGGCCATTGCCGGGTATATCGCCGCCGGTGAGCCGCACCGCTTGGGCCTTCGGCGCCAGGATGCGAAACGTGACCTGCCGGTCCGAGGCCACTTCGGGAGACACCACCTGGGGTCCCTGCGGGCCGCGGAAGCGCGGCGTCTCGGCGGCCGGCCGTTCGGCTGCGGCAACGGTCAGGACCACTCCCGCCAATACGGTGATTACAGCTACTGAGACAACTGCCGTTCGTGTATGCATGGCTCTTCTCCTTGGGTCGGCCGATCACTCCGCCACACCGGCAGGTGGTCGCGCCGACGCCTGTCAAATTGTCGTATCGATGGTCGCACAAGCGACTACTTCGCACCCGAATCGGTAAACAGGGTCTGAGCCATCTGGTGGAGATACCGCCGCCAGTTGATCCAGGTGTGACCGCCACCGCTGATGTGCAGATCGTGCTTGATCCCGTGCTTGGTCAGCACGTCGTCAAGGGCCTTGGAGCCATTGAGAGCGAAGTCCTTGTCGCCCACGCAAATCGAGAATCGGCGGACCCACTCGTTGATCTTCGGATTGCTCAAGAACGCGGCGTTGCGGCTCTCCCACTCCGCTGCATTCTGACCGATACCGGCGCTCCAGACGCCGACATAGGCAAACTGATCGGGATGGGTCACGATGACCTGGAGTGTCTGACCGCCACCCATGGACAGGCCCGCGATGGCCTGGTTCTCCCGGCCGGTCCGCGCGCGGAGACTCCTTTCCACACACGGAATGATCTCGTTCATCAGCTCGTTCGTGAAGCGATTGCGGGCGGCGGCCATCGCGGCGACGAACTCGGGGGACGGCTGTGTGCCCGGCGTCGTGGCGGGCAGATTCGTCGGTCGCGGGAGGCTGCCGTTGGGCATGACGACGATCATCGGTTTGGCTTTGCCCGCGGCCAACAAGTTGTCGAGAATGAACCCGGCCCGGCCGATCGTGCTCCAGCCGGAATCCTCGTCCCCGCCGCCGTGAAGCAGGTAGAAGACCGGATATCGTTCGTTCCCGGCATCATATCCCGGCGGCGTGTAGACGTGCATGCGACGCTGGGCGTCCAGCGTCTTGGAAGAGTACCAGACCTGGTGAATCTGGCCGTGCGGGACGGGCCGGTTGTCCTCGAACACGGCCTCGTCGCCCGGTAGGAAGAACATGCTGTCCGAGCTGCTGATGCCCTGTTTGATTGAGGGGTTCCGTGGATCGATGACCTTCACGCCGTCCACGGCGAACGAATAGCAGTACAGATCGGGCACCAGGGGTCCGACCGTCACGGACCAGACGCCTTGTTCATCCTTCGACAGCTTCCCGACGGTTGCCCCCTCCATCCAGTCGCCGCGCAGCGTGATTTCCTGCGCCTTCGGAGCCTGGATGCGGAAGACGACGCGGTGGTCGGAGAGCACCTCCGGTGACACGATCTGCGGCCCGCGTGCGGAAACCTGGGCCTCCGCTCTCGGCGCCGCGGCCCACGCAAGGCACAGGAGCAAGACCCCAACTGTCGATAGGATTGTGGATGTGCGACCCATGGGAATCCTCCTTTCAGTCGCCTGAAGTTTCGCCGTGAACTGCCACGCGGCAGTCACGTTCATGGCCTCTCACACGCCAAAACGACGCGCGCCAGGAACTCCACCAATGTATCGACTTCCTCCGCACGAAAGGCGGTGAGCAGCCGCTCCCGCAGCGGTTCGCTCCGGGCCCAGAGTCTCTCATAGATCTGTCGGCCCTTGCGGGTCAATGTGACGTGGCGCGCGCGGCGGTCGGTGGGATGTCGCTCGCGTTTCAGAAGGCCCCGGCTCTCCAGCAGCACAAGCATGGCGCGGATCGTATTGGCGTCGGAGGAGGCCCGGCGGACCAACTCCTGTTGGGTGATCCCGTCCTCGTCCGCCAGTAGAGCCAGGAGTACGAACTGATCCGCCGTCACGCCGCACGGCGCCAGGCTGGCCTGCGTTTGCCGATGCATCGCCCAATAGGCGGCCCGCAGGCCCATCGCGATCTCATGCCCAGACGTCATCGCACGCCTCGTACACCATACGTATACGTATGAATCTCGACGGTCACTCTACCGGCCCTCGGAACCACCGTCAACAGCAAAGTGCGTATCGGGCCCCACGGCGTGGCGTCCTCTGTACCCGAGGGCAAGGAGGTGCATGCCGCGTCGGAGAAATTGGCCAACGAGGTGAAACCGCGAGATGCCAAGTCCATTGTCTCTGGCCGCTCGTCACGATACGATATATCCGTTGAAATCCGAGGGCCGGTAAACGGTGTCCGAAGCAACGAACTCAGGAGAAAGCCATGTCCACCCACGCGATGCAGCTCACTCGATGGTCACTCGGCACGATGACGCTGGTTCTGACCGCGGGCCTTGTGGCGCGGGGAGCCGAGCGCGCCGCGCCGGTTCCCGATACTCTGCCTGCCCCGGTGAAGCTGACCGCACAACAGGATCATCAGAAAATGATGGAACTGCTGGGCATTACGTCCCTGCGGCCTGGCGCCAACGGCATGAACCCGCAGGCGCCGAACTACGCCAATTACGATGAATCCAAGGCCAATCCCTATCCGAATCTGCCCGACCCGCTGACGCTCGAGAATGGACAAAAGGTTACGACCGCCGAGATGTGGTGGAGACGGCGCCGGCCGGAGATCGTGGAGGACTTCGACCGGGAGGTCTACGGCCGTGTGCCCAAGGACGTGCCCAAGGTGACATGGGAAGTGACCGGCACGACGGAGGACACGGACGCCAATTTCCCGGTCATCACGAAGAAACTCGTGGGCCACGTGGACAATTCATCTTACCCGCCGATCACCGTAGATATTCAACTGACGCTGACCACACCGGCCCAGGCAGCCGGGCCGGTGCCGGTGATGATGGAGTTCGGCTTCATCTTCGGTCCCGGCGGCCCACGAGGGCCCCGACGAGGTGGCCCCGGCGGGCCGACGTGGCAGCAGCAGGTTCTTGCCAAGGGCTGGGGCTATGCGATCCTGAGTCCCAACAGCATTCAGGCCGATAACGGCGCGGGTCTGACCACAGGGATCATCGGTCTGGTCAATAAGGGCCAGCCGCGTAAGCCCGACGACTGGGGCGCCCTGCGGGCCTGGGCTTGGGGAGCCAGTCGGGCCCTCGACTACCTCGAGACCGACAGAACGGTCGATGCCAAACAGGTCGGTATCGAAGGCCTTTCCCGCTATGGCAAAGCTGCTCTCGTCGCGATGGCTTACGACCAGCGTTTCGCCATCGGCTTCATTGGCTCCTCCGGCGAAGGAGGGGCCAAGCTGCACCGTCGCAACTGGGGCGAACTGGTCGAGAACCTTACCGGCAGCGGCGAGTACCACTGGATGGCGGGTAACTTCCTCAAGTACGGCGGACCGTTGAATGCGGGCGATCTGCCCGTGGACGCGCATGAGCTGATCGCCCTGTGTGCTCCGCGGCCTGTGTTCATCAGTTACGGCGCCTCCTCGGGACCGGGCGCCGAAGGCGGATGGGTGGACCAGAAGGGCAGCTTTATGGCCGCGGTCGCCGCCGGACCGGTGTATGGGCTTCTGGGGAAGAAGGACTTGGGAACCACGGAGTTCCCACCGGTCGAGGCCGCTCTGACGGACGGTGAACTCGCCTGGCGCCAGCATAGCGGCGGGCACACCACCGGACCGAACTGGCCGACGTTCCTGGCGTGGGCCGACCGGTACGTCAAGGCCCGTAGTCCGTGACCCGCCACGAGTCCGTTTCGATCACTTCTTTCGCGTGATTTTGAACACGACCGCGTGATCGCAGGGCTTTTCCTTCGGCATTGTGATGACCAGCCCCTCGGGGCTACGAGACCACTGGAGCTTGCCCTTACTGCCGAGCAGGCGGACCGAGGCGATCTCGTCGGGGAACAGGTCGGAGCCCGAACCGAGCGAGCGGATCGTCAGTGGCTTGTCGGCCCACCCGAGACTGATCGCGTAGAGCGTGTCGCCTTTGGCGGTGAAGCGGATGTCCTGCGGCTGGTAGCCTTCTTTGGGATCGGTGACGCCGCCGAACTGACCGGCCCGGCCCTGTGTCGCGCCCTCGCCGTAGACCTTCCAGGGACGCGTGTCGTAGATCGCTTCGCCGTTGACCTTTAGCCACTTGCCCATTTCCAGCAGCACCTGCCGCTGGTTCTCGGGGATCGTGCCGTCCGCCAGGGGCGAGATGTTCAGCAGCAGGGCGCCGTTCTTGCTGACGATGTCGATCAGACTGTGCAGCACGACCGAGGTCGGCTTGATCCGCAGGTCCTGCGTATAACACCAACTGCCCATGCTGATCGTGTCGTCGGTCAGGAAGAAGTGCTCGCTCAGGCTATCGGTGCGGCCCTTCTCGATGTCGTGGACGCTGCACGTCAGCGGCAGGTCCTCCTGTTTGCGCGTGACCACAACCTCTTTGGCCCGCCGAGTGGCGTCGTTGTAGTAGTAGGCCAGGTATTCCTGCCGGAGGCTCTCGGGGATCTCGTCCAGCCAGGAGTCGAACCACATCAGGTCGGGATGGTACTTGTCGATGACTTCCTTAAGCTTGCCCGTCCACATCGCCAGGAACTTCTCGCGGGGCATGTAGCCGTACATAATCGCCCGCTCGGGGTCTTCCAGCAGGGCTGGGAAATACTGTTTGACGAAGGAATAGTGCCCGGTCCAGGCGAGCTGACCGTTGCGGCCGGGCTTCTCCCACAGGTTGTTGCGGGCATGGTGGAAGGTCGTGACGAACTTCATGCCGCGTTTTCGGATCGCCTTCTCCAATTCGCCCGTGATATCCCGTTGGGGGCCCTTGTCCACTACGTTCCAGGGCGTCATGTCGCTGTCCCACATCGCCCAGCCGTCGTGATGCTCCGCGACCGGACCGGCGAACCTGGCTCCCGCCTGCTGGAACAGTCTGGCCCAGGCGTTCGCGTCGAACTTTTCCGCCTTAAACATGGGAACGAAGTCCGGATAGCCGAACTGGTTTGGATCGCCCCAGGTCTCGACCTGATGCTTATACTCCCGGCTCTTGACATCGTACATGTTCCGCGGATACCACTCGCTGCCGAAGGCGGGCACGGCGTAGACGCCCCAATGAAAGTAGATGCCGAACTTGGCGTCACGGAACCAGTCCGGCGCCTCATTGACCTGCTCCAGCGACTCCCAGGTGGGCTCATAGGTGGCCTTGACGGGGGCTGATTTCACGTCTCCATGACCGCAGCCGCCTGCAAGAGCAAGGACCAGAACGAACAGTATCGATGCCGTGAGGATTCGCATAGCTTCTCTCCTTGGATTCAGGGCAGGTTACTTAGGTTTGCCTGATTCTCACTTTGATTCCGAACGCGCCGGGGACGCGGTCCTCCGAGACCACGTAAAGGTAGCCGCCGCCGCAGCCGGAGTACATGGCGCCGGGATATCTCGACTGGTAGTAGTCCAGCAGAGCCATCAGATCAATCTGGATCGTGCGATGGCGGACCGTGCCCGGCAGAATTGCCTCCCAGCAGCGCATGCACTCGTTCATCGACTCGCCCAGCGCGGCGATGTCCTGCGCGGCGATGGCATCGTAGCAGTCTCGGCCGGAGTGTCCGAGCCGTCCGATCCAATCCCGGTCGACGTTCTTGATCTCGAGCGGATTGTAGCCCTCCGGCCGCTGATTCACTGGAAGGATGTGGATCACGCTCTCGAGCCACCGGGCGACCTGCGGATCGTTGTTGGACTCAACGTGGCGCGGGAAGATGCCGCCGCGATGGGTGAAGTCGTAGTCGAGCCGACTGACGCCAGGATAGACCAGACCGATCATGTCCTGCGAGCCCGAGGGTTCGGCTTTGCCGCGGTTCTCTTCTTCGTAGAGCTGCTGCACGAGTTGTTCGGGGTCGCCGTCGGGTAACCCGCCATTCCAGAGCTTCAGCGCGATATTGCGAGTGCCGATGCAGATGCCCGCTCGCTCCATGAACCAGAACTCGGGCTCGACGCACACGACGACCATCGCGCCCGGCGGCGAAGGATTGCGCTGCGAGAC
>ENA-OSEO01003832-OSEO01003832.1-sediment-metagenome-genome-assembly--contig:-NODE-3832-length-16779-cov-3.460364_pt1 | contig 16779 bp, 14 predicted proteins | sample MGYA00237883_ERZ534232 | MGnify/ENA metagenome assembly ERZ534232 | reverse complement strand
CGTCTTGCCAGATCGATTCGCGCTGGGATAGTATTGTAAGATCCACTCCTTCGTGGCGCAATCTTTCACGAGCCATGCCTTCAGGGTTACCACCGAGCAGGATGTCCACACCCCGCCCCGCCATGTTGGTAGCGATAGTGATTGTACCACTCCGCCCGGCCTGCGCGATGATCCCCGCCTCCTTGATAGGGGCGGTGGTTCCCGCCTGGGGAGAGGCGGAGACAACGACGGGGAGACCCTTTCTGCACATTTCAATAAAGGCCTGGGTTGTTTCGTCAACAAACTGAAGAGGGCTCTTGACGAGACAGGTAATAAAGGAAAGAAGAGGATTTTCCTTAAGTTTTTTATCGCCGCCCGCTGTGAGCGCCGCCATGTGAAGCACGTTGTCAAGCTGATCGACTCTGGTGAGCCCCACCATCACATGTTTGGTGGTATTGTTGAGCGACGCGAACACCTTGTTCACGTCCTTGTTTTCCTCCGTGATGTCATTGTCCTGAATATTGACGCTCCGGATAAACCCGTCCAGCGTTTCCAGGTGTTCACAGACATGGGCCGCCTGACAGAGATCCGCCACGGTTCCCCGGCGCGGCGTAAACTCGGGAACCGTTATTTCCTTCTGCGGATCGGATTTTTTTGTATAGTTGTGAAAATCGACGTCGAGCCAGATATTCGTTTCCGAACCCGACACAAAGTATACCCGCGGCTCGTCGCCGTGCATGACGAGGGTGTTTGCGGGATTGCGCGCGCCCAGCGTAATGGCCGAGGGCGCGCTCTCCAGCGCTTCCAGAACAAGATCCGCGGGGATTCTGACGATCCGGTGGGGAGGTGCCGCGCCGGAGCTGGATGAAGAGACATGAGCGCCGTTATCGGCAAATAGAGCCGACGCCTCTTCGTTAAAGCATATCACCCCCGGATCATCCAGGAGTTCCAGCGAGGCCGTGTGGATTTTTTCGATCTGCCCCCGTGATAATCGTTCAAGGGGAGCGTCTATGAGCAACCCTTCTCTCGGCATGATTCTTTCTCCTTCGTGTGTGCGGTTATTCCCCCGTAACAATTGTGATACGCCCTTCTCCCATCGGCGCCAGTGTCCCCCTCACTCTTTCAAGAGACCCTTCCGGTAGGCCCGTGTGTACCCCCGGCAGAATGGATCCTGACCCGTCAGCATATCCGATACCTTCACCAGGCTCATCATCCGGACGTCGAGGGGGTTCAGGATGGCGGCATCGAGCCCCGCCGCAGCGGCCATGAGAAAGAAGGAACGGTTGACGATACCCCGTCCCGGCAGGCCGTAGGAAATATTGCTCAACCCCATGACGGTCTTGGCCTCGGGGTAGCGCCCCTTGAGAGCCTCGATCGTTTTGAGGGTGACCAGGGCCTGGGTGGTGTCGACGGAGACGGGAAGGACGAGGGGATCGAAATAGATCCGCTCCCGGGGGATCCCCTCCCTGCCGAGATGGTCCACAATGATATCGGCCGCCCCTATCCGCTCGTCGACGCTGCGGGGGACCCCGGCCCCTTTCATGACCAGGGCGATGACCCCGGTACCGGACTTGGCCACAATTCTTCCGACGGAACGGAGCCGTTCCGGCTCGGCGGTGACCGAGTTGATCATCACCGCCTCGCCGCGGTATCCGTCGAGGGCCGCCTCCAGGACGGCCGGATCGTCGCTGTCGATGCACAGAGGCCGGTCCGTCGCCTCCTGGACGATCTTGACGAGCCACTGCATGACCGCGACGGGGGGACTCCCCGTATCCCTGCCGTCGCCCGCATTGACATCGATATAATCCGCCCCCGCCTCCGCCTGGTCGCGGGCGAGGGAGGCCAGATACTCCTCGTCCTTTTCCGCAATGGCCTTCCCGGTGGACGGGATGGATGCGTTTATTTTTTCTCCGATGATGAGCATGTGGGTCTCCTATATCTCCCGCAGATCCGGTATGCGCGAACGCATCTGCCGGAATACGTCATCGGGGATGAAGCTCCGGAGGGGCGTTTTCATGATCTCTTGCGCCCTGTGAGCCGCCCGGGCCTTGAGGTCCCCCGAACCGCCCGCCTCCCATGATGCGCGGTCGCTGCGGTCGCTCAGGGCGGGAACGAACTGCTGGGAGCGCATATGCCTGCGCGTGTGCGGCTCCGCCAGATAGTTTCCCCCCGGCCCCACCTTCCTGATGGTGTCGAAGGCCAGGGTTTCCTCGTTTACCTCGATCCCTTCGACGGCGCGCATGACCATCCCGATGATCTCGTTATCCATGACCAGCTTGTCGTAGGAGGCCGTGAGGCAGAATTCTATGAACCCCGCCGCGTCGTGGACCAGGTTCCCCCCGGCCAGAGCGACCATGAGGTTCGTCAGCGCCGATTCGTACCCCGCCTGCGCGTCGTTTATCTTCGCGTCGGTCATTCCCGCCGTCGCGTAATAGGGGAGTGTGTAATACTGGGCCATCTGCGCCGCCGCCGCGTTGAGGAGCCCCATCTCGACGGCGCCGCACAGGTATTTCATGCTGTGGAGATCGGCGATGGAGGCCACGCTTCCGTAAAGAGTGGGTGCTCCGGGGTTGGCCAGCTGCGCGAGCATGACCCCGGCCAGCGTGTCCACGTTCTGGATCACCAGCGTCCCCGCCAGGGTAACCGGCGCGGTGGTGCCGCAGAGCGGTTCCGCGGGAACGACCACGGGAATTCCCTGCCGGGCGACCTCTATGGTGAGGCCGGAATAGTGCTCATCCAGCCTGAGGGGGCTGACGACGCAGGTGACCATGGAGACGATGGGACGCTCCCGCAGGCGCTCGGGGCCGCCGGAGATCATCTCTGCCATCCTGATGACGTCGCGTATCCCTTCGGCCGTGTAGACGCCCCCCATGATATGTTTGCGCGTGTATTTCAGGGCCGCACCGAAGCGATTGACATCCACCTCGTGAGCTGCCAGTTCGTTGGGATAGACGTTCAGCATGTAGAAATGGATGTTTTCAAGCGATTCGACGAAGCGCGCCATGAGCGCCACGTCTTCGAGGGTCGCCCTTCGTGAATCGTCGGAGCCGCTGTCCTGGACGTTGAGGGCCGTTCCCCCGGTACCCATGTAGACCCTTCGCCCTCCGATCTCACAGTCCAGTTCGTCCCCTTCTCCCCGTCCGCAGAGCGTTACCACGGAGGGGGCCCGGCTGATCAGTTCTTCGACCCGTTCCGAGGGAATCTTGACGAGATATTCCGTCTCCTGCACCTCGGCGCCGGCCCGGCGGAACAATTCCCGCGCCTCGGGGAGGCGAACCTCTATCCCCACTTCCTCGAATACGCGAAGAGTTGTCTCATGAATCCTGGCTATATCTCCATTTTCGAGAGGCCTGTACGCCCCTCCTTCCAGTCCTCTGGTTTCAGTCATCGTATCCTCGCTGCAAGGGAAGGGTGTGAACGATCCTCTCCATGTGGCCGCTCCGGTTCATGCTGTAGAAGTGGAGGCCCGGAACGCCGTTTCTGATGAGGTCTTCGCTCTGTTTCGTCGCGTATTCGATTCCGTACTGTTCGACCAGATCGCTTCTGTCTCCCGCGGCATGGATCTTTTCATGCAGTGCGGCCGGGAGGCGCGCGCCGCAGAGAGACGCGATTTTCTCGATCTGACGGTAGTTGAAAATGGGAAAGATGCCGGGAATGATGGGGATCGTGATGCCGGCCTTTTCGGCGCAGTCCCTGAATCGATAGAAATCATCGTTGTTGAAAAAAAGCTGGGTGATGATGAAATCGGATCCGGCGTCCACCTTCTTTTTCAGATTATCCACGTCGGCTTGCAGGGAAGGGGCTTCGGTATGCGTCTCGGGATACCCGGCGACACCGATACAGAAATCACCGGTCCGGCGGATGAAGGTGACCAGTTCGCTGGCAAAGCCGAATCCGTCTGCGGGTTTCGTGAAGGAACTCCCCCCCGCCGGGGGATCACCGCGAAGGGCCAGGATATTTTTTATATTGGACGATTTCAATTCATCGAGAACAGACGAGATATCCCTCTTTGACGCCCCCACGCAGGTCAGATGCGCCAACACCTCGGCGGTGCCGCTTTCTTTCATGGCCGAGGCGATTTCCACCGACATGTCGCGTGTGCTGCCGCCGGCCCCGTAGGTGACGGAAATAAAATCGGGATTGAGCTTCGCGAGTCTGTCGATGACGGGGAAAAGACGGTCCGCCGTGCCGTCACGGACGGGGGGAAAAACCTCAAAAGAAAGGGTTTTTTTATTTTTTTGAAAACAATCCGAAATCTTCATACAAGACGACCAGTCAGAATACGTTCGTCCGCCGTGAGCTGCGGAAACGGTCAGGCCCTTCGCGCCGGACAGTCGCGCTTGCCGCACTGGAGACAGGGGTTGTAGGGAGGGGTATGCAGATCGGAGCCGATACCGAACACCCCCGAAACGGATTTCCGCGGAAACATCAGGAATGACGGGGAGAGGGTGACATTGATTCTGTCGGCGTCTGCCAGGGCGAACAGTTTCTTCTGCTCCGTCACAGGCCAGTCGCAGTATCCGGGACTGAAACGGAGGCTGACTCCCTCCCTGTTGGCGTGAGATTTTTCTTTCATCAGTGTGTGGAAGGTTTCAACCACCTCTTCGACCATGATTGATCCGATGGTGTCGATGGCGTACATGTCCGTGAGCCGGTTCTGCGCCGCAAAATCCCGGACGGCGTGGTCGATCCCGGGGCCGATGGTTGCGATAAAGCAAAGGAGCTCTCTGCATCCCCTGACCGTTCGGGCCAGTTTGCGGCTCTCGAAAGCCGTTCCGTCTTCGAGGATAACCCTGCCGTCGTCCGTGGAGGCGATTTTCCGTATCGTGTAACTCAGGCGGGGATCGATCCACCGGCGAAGGAGCCGGTCAATCTCCCGGCCTTCCCTGCGGAGGGAACGCCGGAGGCGGCGACCATGCCGCTCGTTCAGGATGTCTTCCAGGATCCCCTCATCGGGGGAAGGAACATGTATGCCTGTCCCAGAGATTTGCTCCATAAAGCACCTCCATAATGCCGTTCGTTCGCGGATGCAGGATAGAAGATAAGTACAGTTAAGATGATTAGTGTTAAAACTAATACAACAAAAAAGAGCGCCTGTCAACCCCTCCTTCGGGTGTCTCCATAAAAACGATGCCCGATGGGGGGATGGATTGATATGCCCTTTTTTGATTGATGCTTGAGATTGGTTAAAAAAAGGAAGTCAAAAGCGGGGAAAAATATGCTCAGAGGGGGGGCTGAAATTCTCCGTTCGCAAGATCAACGTCCATTTCTCCGGCGTCGAGCATATGAATAAGGATGCCCAGGTTTTGTTCAATCTGCTCCTGTTGCCCGGGTGACAGCCTCTTGAGGCCGTCCACGATTTTCTGCTGGATCGGGGGCGGGGCGTGCCGTGCCAGCTGTGCCCCCTCATCGGTTAATTCGATGGTAATCACCCGGCGGTCGCGGGAACTGCGAACCCTGCGAACCAGCCCCTTCTGCTCGAGCCGGTCGATAACTCCCGTCACCGTACTGGATTTGACCATGATGTGCCTGGCTATCTGAGACGGTGAGAGGGGGCCGTTTTCGGAAAGGGCGACCAGGCTGTTCAGCTGCGGCGCGCTGACACGGTATTTTTTGTTCAGTTCCTTCGTATAGAGAGATCCCGCCTGCATCAGCCGCCTGATGAGATAAATGATCTCCCTGATGCTGTCGTGGGGCGGGTGTATATCGTCGTCATACTGCTTGTCCATGGTTTTCACCAATTCTGCATACTATAAAATCGTTATCAGGTGCCGCTTCTACCACGGGTCTTTTAAAAGGGCAACCGGTTTTTGTTTCCTGCCTGCCATGGGGCGGGAGGTCATGAAGTGCCTTTGTGCCGCAGGATGTGGTCTGCCAGTACGATAGCGACCATGGCTTCGCAGACGGGGATGATGCGGGGAATTACGCATACGTCGTGCCTCCCCCTCACCTTAACGGTCGCCGATTCCCCGTGTATGTCGACGGTCTGCTGTTCTTTTCCGATGGAGGGGATCGGCTTGCAGGCTACTCGGATGACGATGTCGTCGCCGTTCGTGATCCCCGCCAGTATTCCTCCGGCATTGTTTGTCGTGGATCCTTCCGGGGTGATGGGATCATTGCACGCGGAGCCGTTCATCCGCGCCGCTTCGAAACCGGCTCCGATCTCGATTCCCTTGACCGTCCCGATGCTCATGAGCGCCCCGGCAAGATCGGCATCGATCTTGCCGAACACGGGCTCTCCGAGACCGGGAGGGCATCCCCTGACCACGATCTCCACGATACCCCCCAGGGAGTCGCCCGCCCGGCGCGCATCTTCGATCCGGGCCTCCATCCGCCGGGCTGCTCCGTCATCGGGACAGCGGAGTCGGCTCTGGTCCATCGGGTGCGTTGCCGGACCCTCGGCCCTGACACCCCCCAGTTCCCTTGTAAAGGCCGCAACACTGATTCTTTCGCGCTCCAGAATCTTCCGGGCGACGGCCCCCGCCGCCACGCGCGCCGCCGTCTCGCGCCCCGAGGCGCGGCCGCCCCCTCGGTGGTCCCGGATACCGTATTTTTTGTAATAGGTGATGTCGCCGTGTCCCGGTCTGAAGAGATCCCTGATCCCTTCGTAGTCATCGCTTGCCCTGTCCCGGTTCTGGATGAGCAGCGATATGGGCGTCCCGGTCGTCTTCCCCTCGAAGGTCCCCGAGAGGATTTCCACCCGGTCCTCTTCACGGCGCGGCGAGCTCCCGCCGCCGCCCCCCGGCCTCCGCCGGTCCATTTCCTTCTGTATGTCCGCCTCGGTGAGGGACATATTCGGCGGGCAGCCGTCGACCACGGCCCCGACGGCCCTGCCGTGTGATTCCCCCCATGTCGTTACTCTGAACAGCGTTCCAATGGTGTTCCCTGCCATGTGTGCTCCTTGTCATTTCTTTCTTCGTACAGGAATCAGACCCCCTGTTCCCGTATGAATCGGACAATCTCGTTTCCTATCGCGTCGATTTCCTTTTCCGAGGTATCGATCACTATGTCAGCCAGACCGCGATAGACAGGTTCTCGCTTCCGGGTCATTGCCGCCACCTCGGCTTCCAGGCCGTTGCCGGAGAGGGAAGGGCGCTGGCCGCCGCACTCCCCGTCGGAGCGCATCCTTTCAAGAAGTATCTTCTGGTCTGCAACAAGCCAGACGAAAAGGCCCGTTCCCCGCAGCGCCTCACAGTTTTCAGGATCTTCAAAGGCCCCACCTCCCGTGGCGATGACGGCCCCATTCAGCGAGGACAGACTCCTGATGGTCTCTTTTTCCTTTCTCCGAAAGAGGGGCCATCCTCCTGCGCGGACTATCTCCTCCACCGACATCTGTGCCTCCCGGGTGATCAGTTCGTCGGTGTCGAGAAAGGGGAGCCCAAGTTTTTCGGCCACCTTCTTCCCTACGGAGGTTTTCCCCGTGCAGCGGTATCCGATGAGGATGATATTCTTCATGGGGAGAGCAGCTCCAGTTCTTTCCAGAATCCGGGGAAGGATTTGCCGACGCACGTCTCGTTTTCGATCTCCATCCCCCCGGCCGCGAGCCCCGCAACGGCGAAACTCATGGCGATCCGATGGTCGTCGTACGTTTCGATCCGTGCGCCGCGGGGAATGCCGCCGGTGATGACAAGGCCGTCTTCCCGCTCCGCGGCGTCGATCCCGATCCGGTTCAGTTCCGTGGCGAGGGCACCGATCCGGTCGCTCTCCTTCAGGCGCAGGTGGGGGATGTTCTCGATCACGGTCCTCCCGGGCCTGAAGGCGGCAAGAACGGCGAGGGTCGGGACCATATCGGGCATGGTCCCCATATCGAAACGGACATCTCCCGCGGCGAGAGGTCCCCCGGTGATCTCCACCCAGGCCTTCCCCCGCAGGATACGGCATCCCATCCCTTCCAGGATACCCAGAAATCCGATATCTCCCTGCATGGTGTCGGGGGTGATGTTCAGAACCCGCACCTTTCCCCGGCAGAGGGCCGCTGCCAGGAAGAAGTAGGAAGCGCTCGACGCGTCTCCTTCGATGGCATACTCGCGCCCCGCGTATCGCTGCCCGGCCCGGACCAGGTATGCACGAGCCCCGCTCTTTTCCACTTTCACGCCAAAATCGCGCATTGCCGCCGTGGTCATCTCAATATAGGGGAGAGAGGCGGTCTCGCCCCGCAGTTCCACCGTCACGTCCTGCCGAGCGTACGGAGCGCCGATCAGGAGCGAGGAGATATACTGACTGCTCCGGGCGTCGATGAAGACCGCCCGACCCCCCAAGAACCCGCCCCCTTCGATGGCGACGGGTGGGCAGCCGGTGCCGTCGATGCTGCGGCAGGTTACTCCCAGGTCCCAGAGGGCGTCGAGAAGCGGCTTGAGCGGCCGCTGCCGGAGACGGGCACCGCCATCCAGAATGACCTCGCCTTTCGCGAGTGCCGCCAGTGTGGTGAGAAACCGCAGGGCGGTGCCGTTATTCCCCAGCCGGAGTTCCCTCCGGGGGCTCTCCATGGTTCCGGCCGTGCCAAGGATCCTGATATCGGTATCGCAGACGGAAATGACGGCGCCGAGGGATCGGAGGGCATCCACGAGGAGATGCGTATCCTCGGAGATCAGGGCATGGCGCAGCACGCTTTCCCCGTCCGCCAGGGAGGCGATGACAAGGGCCCGCTGGGTATAGCTTTTCGAACCGGGGACCCTGACGGTCGCTTCCAGATTCTCGAGTTTTTTAATCCTCATCATCGCTCAACTTCTCCCGGACGATCCGCTCCATGAGGGCCGCAGGGGGTTCCAGCCCCGTCCAGATCCGTATTTGTTCAGCGCCCTGGTGGACGAACATGGCAATGCCGGCAATGGTCCGGCATCCCGCCCTGCCCGCGTCCTTCAGGAGTCTTGTTTCCAGCGGGTTGTAAACGGTATCCATGACCCATGCGAACCGTGCAGGCACATCCGCGCCGACCGGCGATGCGTACACATGAGGGAACATCCCCACCGGGGTTGTGTTGATCAAACAGTCGGCGGAGATGCTGCCAGCCTCTTCGAGGGGAAGAAAGTCGCACCCGAACTCCTTCGCCACAGCTTCCCCCCGCTGCGCCGTCCGGTTCACCACAACGGGGGTCCCCCCTTCGCTGAGAATGCCGTACACGGCGGCGCGCGCCGCTCCTCCGGCCCCCAGGACGACGAACCTTTTTCCCCTGATCCCCAGAGCCTCTTTCAGGGGACGGACGAGGCCCGTCCAGTCGGTATTGTCCCCCCGAAGACCGCCCTTCACGCGGGTGATCGTGTTCACCGCTCCGATCCGCGCTGCGCTGCCACTGATCGTGTCGAGGTATGGCATGATCGCCGGCTTGTGAGGAATCGTGATGCTTGCCCCGCTCATATCCAGCGCCTTCATCTTCAGCGGAATATGCCGGGCATCCTCCACCCGGAGCGCGCGGTATGAGGCATCAATCTTCATGTCCCTGAATGCCGCGCCGAGCATGAGGGGCGAGAGGCTGTGTGCCACGGGGTTTCCGAAGACGGCGAATGTCCGTGAATCCTGTTTCATCTCTCCAGTGCCCCTAATATCCTCTTCATGTCCGGGGCGGTCAGCTGCCCCGGAGCCGATTCCTGACCCTCCGTGAGGGCGGCGAAAGCCAGATAGGAACCGAAAAGGGGGGCCATAACCCGGCTGACCCGCCCTTTGTCCCCCATACAGTGGGCGATGATGCTCCTTCCCGTACCCTGTGCCCAGTCTACCAGCCTGAGTATCGTCAGATTATCCTGGAGCGAACGGGCGAAGGTGACGATCTTGACAATATCGGCCCCCCGGGAGATGCACCGGTTGTATCTTTCCTGAAGCGTTCTGTACGAGGAGGTTTTCGTGAAATCATGACAGGAGATGATCAGTTTCGTTCTTCCTCCCCCTTTTCTTATCTCCCGGACCACTGCTACCGCGAGAGTCTCATCCGTGCCGAGTTCCACGTCGATGAGGTCCGCGCCACGCCGCGCGGCCTCGCACAGGAGGGCGATCCGCTCTCGTTCGCTTCCCGAGAAGAATCCCCCTTCCTCACGTCTGCGCGCGGTTACGATGACCGGTCCTTTCTTCGCGGAGAGCAGTTTTGTAAGGTCCGCCCCTTCAATGGAGTCGATCCTCAGTTCCACGAGATCGGCCAGGAGAAAGGATGCATCCATCCGTTCCAGCGCTTCATCATTGGTTTTCGCGGTCACGGAGATACAGATCATGGCTGCGGATCTCCCATGGGGTACGACCCCAGAATCTTGATGAAGGTAGCATGACGATCGAGATCCTTGAGACAGTCCCGTATCTTCTTGTCCTGCACATGACCCGTGAAATCGACGAAAAAGAGGTATTCCCACATGCTTCCCTTGAGGGGGTAGGACTCGATCTTCATCAGATTGATCTCCTTTTCGGCGAAAGGCTGCAAGGAACGGTACAGGGCGCCCGGTGTGTGGCGGGTCCCCATGAGGATGGAGGTTTTGTCTTTTCCCGTCGGCGCGCCTTCTCCTTTCCCGATCACGAGAAAGCGGGTCACGTTCGAAGGGTTCTCTTCGATCCCCTCAGAGATAACGGTGAGCCCGTAGAGCGCCGCGGCGGCGCTGCTGCCGACAGCGGCCCCTTCAGCATCCTCTGCAACCTTCTGAGCCGCCTTCGCCGTGCTGTCCGTCTCGCAAAGGGAACAGTGGGACAGGTTCTTCCTGATCCATCCCTGACACTGCGCGAGGGCCTGGGGATGGGAATAGATCCGCCGTAATCCGGCCAGGTCTTTTCGGGTGGACAGGAGGGCATGACTGATCCGGAGGAAGATCTCTCCCCGGATATGGAGAGGGGTCGACAGAAGCCGGTCCAGAGTCGGCTTGACGGCCCCTTCCAGGGAGTTTTCCACGGGGACGACTCCCCAGTCCGCTGTGCTTCTCTCCATCTGGTCGAAGACATCCGATATGGTCGGCCGGGGCGAGAAAATCGAACTCCTGCCGAAGTGGGCCACGGCCGCCGCCTGGCTGAATGACCCCTCCGGTCCCAGGTAGGCCACCGACAGCGGCTCCTGAAGGGCGCGCGACACCGACAGAATCTCGGAGAAAATATGTTTCAGCGCCCTCCCCGTCAGGGGGCCTTCATTGCTCTCATCCAGCCGGCCGTAGATCCTGCTCTCCTGTACGGGATCGTAGATGTCCAGACCGGCTGTTCTTTTGATCTCGCCGATCTCTATGGATATGCGGGCCCTGTCGTTCAGGAGCCTCACGATCTTCTCATCCTTTTTCTTCAGGCGGTCTCTCAGCCGGTCAAGCGATGTGGATCTCATTGCCTCAGCTCCTCGATGGTTTCACGGATAAGCGCCTCATCCACCGATCCGTTGATGAAGGGCATCCCCAGTTTCTTGAGCAGAACAAAGTGAACGACCTCTCCCTTCTTTTTTTTGTCCGCTCCGATCTTTGAGATGATCGACTCCGTGCTGACCGAATCCGGGATATGGCAGGCAAGCCCCAGAGAAATGACGAGCGACCGTATCCGCTTTACCTCGTCCCCCCGAAGATGCTTCATCCGTTCCGATATGCGGGCCGAAGCGATCATCCCGGTCGAGACGGCGCTCCCGTGGGGAATGGTGTATCCCGATGCCGCTTCGATGGCGTGTCCGATGGTATGGCCGAAGTTGAGAATCCGCCGCACCCCCACATCCTTTTCATCGATCTCGATAATCCCCTTCTTGATCCTGCACGACCGCTCCACAATCGTCTGCAGAATCTCCGGGTTCCGGTTTCCCACGGCGGCGGAATGTTCCTCCAGAAGGGTGAAGAGGTCCGCATCATCGATGATCCCGTACTTCACCACTTCCGACAATCCGTTGGTGAATTGATCCTCCGGGAGGGTTTCCAGGAAGCGAAGGTCTATGAAAACGGCCTGGGGCTGCGAGAAGGTTCCCAGGAGATTTTTCCCTTCCGAAAGATCGATCCCCGTTTTGCCTCCGATGCTGCTGTCCACCTGGGCCATGAGGGTTGTCGGGACCTGGACGCAGGGGATCCCCCGCATGTATATGGACGCGGTGAAACCGGTTATGTCGCCCACGACGCCGCCGCCGAGGGCGATCAGGGCGGAGCTCCGGTCGACGCCGCGGGCCAGAAGCTCTTTCGCCAGGGCGAGTACCGTGGCCATATTCTTGGAGGCTTCCCCCGCCGGGAACTCGATCAGGTCGGCCTTCACCTTCGCCTTGTTCAATATGTCGAGGACCTCGTGGCCGAAAAGGGGTGATACGTTTGAATCGGAGATAACCATGTACCGCTGGGCAAGGGAGCCCTTCGCAATGACAAGCCCGATACGGTCGAGTATGGAGTGGCCGATGCACACTTCGTACGAGAGGGAAGACGGTTTATCGAGATTGACCTTGATCCGTTTCATGCCGATACCGCTCCTTTCCGCCCCATGAGTTTCTCCATCTCCCGTATTTCTTCCATGAGTTGATAGAATTTTTCCGGTTTCAGGGATTGCATCCCGTCTGATACCGCCTTCCCCGGCTCGGGGTGGACCTCGATCATGACGCCGTCCGCCCCCACCGCGAGGGCCGCTTTCGTGAGAGGAAGGACATACTTCCAGGTGCCCGCCGCGTGGCTGGGATCGACGATCACCGGCAGGTGCGACAGCTCCTTCAGGACGGGAACGGCGCTGATATCGAGGGTATTGCGGGTCGCCGTTTCAAAGGTGCGGATTCCCCGCTCGCACAGGATGACGTCGTCGTTTCCCGACGAGAGGATGTATTCCGCCGACATGAGGAACTCTTCAATGGTCGTCATCATCCCCCGCTTGAGGAGCACGGGCTTCTTCGCTTTTCCCACCTTTTTCAAAAGGGCGAAGTTCTGGACGTTCCGCGCCCCGATCTGGAGGATGTCGACGTATTCTTCAACCAGATCGACATCGGCGGTATTGATCACCTCCGTGATGACAGGCATTCCCGTCTTGTCGCCGGCCTTCCTGAGGAGCTTCAGTCCCTCCTCCTCCATCCCCTGGAAACTGTACGGCGATGTCCGCGGCTTGAAGGCCCCCCCTCTGATGATATCGGCTCCCCCCTTTTTCGCGATGAGGGCGCTTTCCATCATCTGTTCCGGGCTTTCAATCGAACAGGGACCGGCCATGACGATGAATGTGGGACCGCCGATTTTCACAGCGCCAACCCGTATGGTGGTTCTCTCTTCCCGCGCCTCTCGGCTGGCCAGTTTGTAGGGCTTCAGGATGGGGATCGTTTTTTCGACCCCCGAGAGGGATTCGACAAATCTGAGGTTTTCTGTGCCCCGATTGTCGCCGACGGCGCCGATAATGGTCCGTTCGACCCCGTGAGAGGGGTGAGTTTTGTAGCCCACCGATTCGATCCAGTCGATGACGTTCTTGATCTGTGTTTCGGTGGCGTTCTTTTTCATGACGATGATCATGTTTCCAGTCCTCCTGTCTAAAAATAAAAAGGCCATGGTGAATCCGGTTTCACCACGGCCGTATAAACAGAAAAGCCATGGTGCAGACTGCCGGTCCGCCCATGGCTTTCGCTTTTGTATGCTCTGAAGGTTAGCTACTCATAAGCGATGGGCACACCGATCCGCCGAAATAAAAATAGCTAAACCAGTAAGTTACGTTCAGACTTCTGCCCATCATTCAAAACACCCCTGTAAAAGTGCGGAACTCTATGCTCATACATCCCGACTATTGTCAAGAAAAAAATTTTCTGCCGATTTTACCCTTCCGTCACGATCCGGGAGAAATCAGCAATCCGGTGAAAGAGATCTGATATTTCTTTCAGCAGGGACAGCCTGTTGAACCGTATCTTTTCGTCTTCCGCCATGACCATGACTTCTTCAAAGAAGGCGTCGACCGGTTTCCGGAGGGCCGCCATCTCGGAAAGGGAGTCTGAGTATCTGCCCTCGTCTATGCATCCGTTCGCCCGTTCCCTTATACCGGCAAAAGAATCGTAGAGTTCGGCTTCCGCGCGGGAATCGAAGAGAGACGTGTCGACGGAACCGCCTTTGAAATCCTTGAGGATATTCACGACCCGTTTGAAGGCGATCGCCAGCGGTTCGAAATCGGGGTGGGTTTTGAATCCTTCCATGGCCTCTATCTTACGGAAGGATTGGACGATATCGGACATGCCGAGAGCCAGAACGGCGTTGACCACATCGTAGGGGTGCCCTTGAGAAACCAGCTGATTTTCAAATCGTCCCCTGAAGAAATCGAGCACATTGATCTGTGTCTCTTCCCGATCCCTCTGCACTTTATCGCCGAGGATCGCGATGCTCCGTTCAATGAGGTTATCGAGACTGAGTGAATAGGATTTGTTCAGGATGATATTGATGATCCCGAGGGCCTGCCTTCTGAGGGCGAAGGGATCGGCCGTCCCCGTCGGGATCAGATTGATGCCGAAGAAGCCCGCAATCGTATCCATCTTGTCGGCGATACTCACGATCGCCCCCTCGTCCGTCTCCGGGAGCTGTCCGCCGGCGGCAACGGGCAGATAGTGTTCGTAGATGGCCTGCGCTATGACGGGGTCTTCTCCCTGGAGCAGGGCGTACTCTCTCCCCATCACCCCCTGAAGTTCGGTAAACTCGTACACCATCTGGGTCTCGAGATCGGCCTTGCAGAGCAGGGCGACCCGGTCGACCGACGGGGCAATCCCGGGACGAACCGCCCGGACGATATCAGCCGCCAGCGTCCTGAACCGCATCACCTTCTCATATGAGGTCCCCAGAGAGCTGTGAAATACCACGTCCTTCAGGTCTTCCAGGCGGTTTTCGAGGGGGGTCTTCCGATCTTCCTCGAAGAAGAAGCGGGCGTCGGCGAGCCGCGCCCGTATGACCTTTTCATTGCCGCGGGCCACGACCGACGGGTCCCGTGCCACGGTATTGTTCACGGTGATGAAATGGGGCAGCAGCTCCCCCTGTCCGTCGACGACGGGAAAGTACTTCTGGTGTTTCATCATGGCGGTGGTCAGGACCTCTTTGGGGAGCGCGAGAAATTCCCGGTCGAAGCTTCCGCAGACGACGGACGGATATTCGACGAGAAAGGTCACTTCTTCGAGCAGTTCCTCATTCTCAAGAACGGCCCCCGATACGGCTTCGGCGGCGGCTCGCGCCTCATCCTGTATGATTTGTTTTCTCTTCTCCGGATCGACGATGATGAAGCGTTCCTCCGTCTTGGCGAGGTAGTCTTCAAATCCTGCAACGGAAAACGGATCCGGAGCCATGAATCGATGTCCCCGGCTCGTGTCGGAGCTTGTAATGTTTTCCAGGGAAAAGGGGATCACCTCTCCCCCGAAGAGGGCCACGATCCAGTGGATCGGCCGCGCGAAGCGCAGATTCAGGTCCATCCAGCGCATGGATTTGCGGAAGGGAATGGAGAGGATGAACCGGGGGAGGAAATCCTTCAGGATGCCCGGCGTATCCTGGCCGACGATCGTTTTGCGCGAGCAGATCTGTTTCCCCTTGGGTGTTTCGACGATCTCCAGTTCGGAGACATCCACCCCCTGTCCCCGGGCGAACCCGATGGCGGCCTTGGTGGGCTTCCCCGCTTCGTCAAAGGCCGCGGCGGTAGACGGTCCCATCTTTTCAATGACCTGGTCGTCCTGCCTCTCGCTCACATCCTCGACCGACAGAACCAGCCTTCGCGGCGTTCCCATGGTTCGCACCCGGCCGTGGGCGATGCGGAGCACGGAAAACTCGCCGGTAATGATCCGTTCCATATCCTTCAGAGCCTTCGGCAGAAAAGCGGCCGGGATCTCTTCCGTCCCTATCTCCAACAACAATTCTTTAGCCATGAGAACAACGATCCCTCTTTTAACTCCTGATGAACTTGCCTGTCAGGGGGTATCCCATCCCTTCCCGCTGCCGGGAGTATCCTTCGGCGCTGAGACGGGCGAGATTCCTCACCCTGCCGATATAACTTGTCCGCTCATTCACGCTGATGGCGCCCCGCGCGTCCAGGATGTTGAAAACGTGGGAACACTTCAGGCAGTAATCGTAGGTGGGGAGCACGAGGCCCTTCTCCGCGGTCTTGACCGATTCCCCCTCGTACATGTCGAAGAGCGTCCGGAGCATATCGGTGTCGGCCTCCTCGAACTGGTAGGTGGAAAACTCAACCTCGCCACGGTGATGGACGTCCCCGTATGTGATCCCGTGACCCCACTCTAGGTCATAGACATTGTCGATGCCTTGGAGGTACATGGCGATCCGCTCTATCCCGTAAGTGATCTCAACGCAGATGGGGTTCAGGTCGATCCCGCCGACCTGCTGGAAATAGGTAAACTGGGTGATCTCCATCCCGTCGAGCCAGACCTCCCACCCCAGACCCCACGCTCCGAGGGTGGGGGACTCCCAGTCATCCTCCACGAAACGGATGTCGTGATCGAGAGGATCGACGCCCAACGTTTGCAGACTTTGGAGATAAACGTCCTGCACGTCGAGCGGGGATGGTTTCAAGATAACCTGGTACTGGTAGTAGTGTTGGAGTCTGTTGGGGTTTTCCCTGTACCTCCCATCCGTGGGACGGCGCGAGGGCTCGACATAGGCGACGCTCCACGGTTCGGGACCCAACGCCCGCAACAAGGTGGCGGGGTTGAAGGTTCCGGCACCTACCTCCATATCGTACGGTTGCTGGATAACACACCCGTAGTCGGCCCAAAATTTTTGCAACCGCAGAATGACATCCTGAAAATACATAGATTTTTCCTCACTTATCGCGTTCTTCAAATCGCTGGAGAAATGCGAGAGTTTTAGGTCTCTGTCGCATGATATGCATGAGAAAATTCTCCAGGACCCGTCCCGCCTCCTCGGAGGAACGGCGGGAAAGCCGTAG
>ENA-OSEO01003831-OSEO01003831.1-sediment-metagenome-genome-assembly--contig:-NODE-3831-length-16784-cov-41.338720_pt1 | contig 16784 bp, 14 predicted proteins | sample MGYA00237883_ERZ534232 | MGnify/ENA metagenome assembly ERZ534232 | reverse complement strand
TTGGTCTGGAGACCGAGTTTGGCCGCGTCCTTGATGATGACGGCCGTGGACATGGTGGTCCCGCCGATCCAGGCGAAATCGGGGTTGAATTCCTTCATCTGTAAAAGCTGGGAAGTAGCGTCGGTGGCCCGCAGGTCGACCGAAATGTCCGGACCGACCTCCAGTCCCATCTTCTGGGCGAAATCCTTGCCGGCCGGAATGGGATTCTTGCCGTAGGGATGATCCGGGTAAATGAAGCAAACCTTCTTGCCCCCGTTTTCCTTGGCGTAACGCATGGCCATGCGGATGTGGTCGGAGTAGCTCGAACCGATGAAGAAATTGTAAGGCGTCTTCTTCGGGTCGGTCAAGTTGCCGTCGTAAGACGCGGACATGTAGACGATCTCATCCTTGTTAATCAAGGGTTTCATGGCGTTGGTGTCTCCGGTGCCCCAGCCTTGAATAATGAAGACCTTGTCCACGTCTTTGTACTTCTTGTAAAGATTGACGGCCTTGGGAATTTCGTAAGCGTAGTCGTTGGGTATCAAACGAATGGGGGTCCCGTCCACTCCGCCGTTCTTGTTGATGTATTCCGCCGCGTCCACGGCCCCTTGAGCATAGTCCTTGCCCACATCGCCGGTCGGGCCCGTGATGTCGAAGATGCCGCCCACCGGGATGTCTTGGGCCACGGCCGCTCCGCCGCCGATCACGACTAGACTCAAAGCCAACACCAGACCCCAAAGAACCAAAATTTTTCTCGTCATAAATCTCCTCCCCTCACGCAACTATTTTTTTTGGACTTGCCCCAAACCAAAACCTAGGCCAAATTGCCCAATCCGGCCGATTCCCCACCTCCTTTCTTCATTGAGACTGCGTTGGACACACCAGGGACCCCCTTTAAATAATCGGCGCGCCCGGCCGTTAATAGGAAAACGGCCATAACTTCCAATAAGCCCGAATGGTGTGCCACCTGGCGGCCAGGCCATCCGGCTCGAAAATCAGAAAAAGAATGATGATCAACCCGAAAACGCCGTTTTGCAGTGAACCGAAGATTTCAAAAATATTGGGGTAGGAAGTGCTCAGGGCTTCGGCCGGAATTCTGAGCAATTCCGGCAGCAGGACCATAAAGCACGGCCCGAAGATGCCGCCCAGGACGTGGCCCAGTCCGCCGATGATGCACATGGCCAAATACTGGACCGAGAGCCACATGGTGAAATGCTCGTCGCTGATGATGGTGATGTAATAGGCCCAGAGCCCGCCGGCTATGCCCACGTAAAAGGAGCTGATGCCGAAGGACATGATCCGGTATTTGAAGAGGTGAACGCCGATGACCTCGGCGGCCAGATAACGGTCCCTGATGGCCACGAAAGCCCGGCCCGGTCTGGTCCTGGTCAGGTTTTTGGTAAAGGCGGTGGCCAGGATGACCAGGACCAGGACCAGATAGTAAAAACGTTCATCGGTGTTGAATTCAAATCCCCCGATGGCGGCGAAAGGCACATTCAGTCCGGCCGAACCGCCGGTGAGGGAAGACCAGTTCCTCATGGCATAATTCAGAATGAACTGGGCGGCCAAGGTGGCGATGGCCAGGTAAAGCCCCTTGAGCCGGAGGGAGGGGATGCCGAAAACCATCCCCACCGCCGCGGTTATCAGTCCGGCCACAGGCAGGGTGATGTAGAAGGGCAGGCCGAGCCTGGCGGCCAGGATGCCGGCGGCGTAAGCGCCCACGCCCATGAAGGCGCCATGCCCCAGGGAAATCTGCCCGGTGAAACCGGTCAGGATGTTCAGTCCGTGAGCGCCGATGATGTAAATCATGATGACGACGAAAAGATTGAGCACATTAGTGTTGAAAAAAACATTGAGCTTGGCGCTGAAAAGAGGAAAGACAAAGAGGAAGGCCAATAAAACCAGGAGCCAGAGCTTGACCCACCAGGTTTTGAAAATCGAGTCGTCTCTCCGATAATCGGAATAAAAGAGTCCACAGGGCATTGCCTGATTAACCTCCCCCAGGGACCGGGCCGAAGCCCGCCCCCGCTTTTTCCCCGATTAAACCCGCTCGATCTCCTCGATGCCGAACAGCCCGTAAGGTTTGACCATCAGGATGATAATCAGCACCACGAAGGGGGCCACCTCCTTGACCCCGCCGCCGAAAAACTGATCCAGATAGCCGCCCATCATGTTTTCCAGCACGCCCACCGTCAGTCCGCCGATGATGGCCCCCAGGATGGAGTCGAGACCGCCGAAAATGACCGCCGGGAAAACCTTGAGGCCGAAGTCGGCCAAGGTTATGTTGATGCCGTTGATGTTGCCGATCAGGATGCCCCCGACCCCGGAGACGATGGCGGCGATGCACCAGGAAATGGCGAAGACGAACTTGACCGGGATGCCCATGGATTGGGCGGTGATCTGGTCGCTGGCCACGGCCCGCATGGCGATGCCCACCCGGGAAAACTTGAAAAAGGCCGCGAATATCCCGAGAAAGACCAGGGCGAAGAAAAAGGTCCAAATGTAAACCTCGGAAATGACCACCTGACCCAAATAAATGGGTTTTTGAGAAAAAATGTTTGGGAAGACCCTGATCTCGGTGCCCCAGAAGATGGTGACCATGGCCTTGAGGACCGAAGCCAGGCCGATGGTGACCATGATGACCGAAATGATCGGTTCCCCGATCATCGGCCGCAGCACGAGTTTTTCCACCAAAATACCCAGGACGACCGCGCCGACCATGGTCAGGATGAAGGCCGGAATAAAGGGCACGCCCAGACCGGAGACGATCCACAGGCAGACGTAGGCCCCGACCAGAACGAACTCCCCCTGGGCGAAGTTGATGATGCTGGTGGATTTGTAAATCAGGACAAAACCAAGGGCCACCAGGGAGTAGACACTGCCGGTGACCAGTCCGGTCACCAGCAGTTGCGAGAATTTAAGCAGCTCATTATCCATTTCTTCACTCCGTCAACTCCAGAGGGCCCACCACCTGCGTTTCTTTTCCACATACTGGTCCAGGGGTTTCATCCGGCGGATGCCCAAATCGGTCACGATGGTGGTCTTTTTCCCGTCCTGATACTGAATCTCGCTTTCAATGTGGACCTGGTCCAAATCCTGATACAAGGCCTCGATTTCCTCGGCGTACTTCTCGGCGATGAAACGGCGCCTGAGCTTCCGGGTCCGGGTCAATTCACCGTCGTCGGGATCAAACTCCTTGTATAAAAGGAGAAATTTTTGAATCCGGGCCCCTTCGGGCAGGGTCTTGTTAACCCGGACCACCTCTCTTTCAATCAGATCGTAGACTTCGGCCTTGGAAGCCAGGTCGGTGTAAGTCGTGTACGAAATGCGGTGGTCCTCGGCCCATTTGCCCGTGTGTTTGAAGTCCAGACAGATCATGGCCGTGATGTAATCCCGTTCGTGACCCAAAACACAGGCCTCGACGATATACGGACAGAACTTGAGGCGGTTCTCGATGAACATGGGCGAAAACTTCCGGCCGCTGGTCATGTGCATCAGGTCCTTGACCCGGTCTATGCAGACCAAATGGCCGTTGGCATCGATGAACCCGGCGTCGCCCGAGTGGAGCCAGCCGTCCCCGATGGTCTCCCTGGTGGCCTCGTCGTTCTTGTAATATCCCTGGAAAAGGGCCGGACTCCGGGAGACGATCTCGCCCACTCCCTCCGGATCGGGATGCTCGATCTTTATATCGGTCTCGGGAATGGGCAGACCCACGGTGTTGGCGTCGATGTCCCCGTCCCGGTGGATACAGGAGATACCGGAAATCTCGGTCTGGCCGTAAATCTGCTTCAGATTCACCCCCAGGGCATGGAAAAACCGAAAGACATCCGGCCCCAGGGACGCCCCGCCGGTGGTGGCCGAACGAATCCGGGAAAAACCCAGCCGATCCTTCAAGGCCCGGAAAAGACAGAGCCAACTGAGGCCGTAAAGAATCTTCCAGCCCAGGGGAACAGGCTTTTTTTCAAACTTGAAATCGGCGATGCGGTAACCGATGGGCATGCAGACCTTGTAAATTAAGCGCTTCAGCCGGGAAGCGTCCAGGTGTTTGACCATGACCGAACGGGACAGGCCTTCCCAAACCCGGGGCGGGGAAAACATGACGTTGGGGTCGATTTCATAAGTGTCGGCCGTGGCCGTCTCCGGTTCTTCCGGAAAATTGATGGTGAAACCTATGGCCAACGAACTGGCCACCCCCATCATCTGTTCCCCGATCCAGGGCAGGGGCAGAAAGGACACGAACTCGTCGTCCTCGTGCTTGGGGTCGACTTGGTTCAGGCTCAAGGCCATGGCCAGCATGTTTTTGTGGGTCAACAGCGAACCCTTGGGGAAACCGGTCGTGCCCGAGGTGTAAGCGATCAGGGCCACGTCATCCTCGGAAACTTCCTGGACGGTTTTATCGAAAAATCCCGGATTTTCCTCATGGAATTTCCGGCCCAGCGCCTCAACCTCGGGAAAGTAGATCAACAGGGGATCATCATAATGACGCATGCCTTTGGGGTCGGTGTAGATGACCTTTTGGACCTTGGGCAACTGATCCTTCATGTCCAGAATCTTGTCGCTCTGCTCCTGGTCTTCGGCCACGACGAATTTGGCGTCCGAGTGATCGATCACGTAGGCCACTTCATTTAAAATCGAGTCCTGGTAAATGCCCAGGGGCGCGCCGTTCAGACTCTGGGCGGCCAACTCGGCCCAGACCCATTCCGGCCGATTGTCGCCGATGACCGCCAGCTTGTCCCCCCGGCGGAAACCCAGGCTGGACAGCCCCAAGGCAAAATCCCGGACGTGCCGGTAATAATCGCCCCAGGTGTACGACTGCCAGATGCCTTACTCCTTTTCCCGCATGGCGATCTTGTTTTCGCCGTATTTCTTGTAGTTGCGCAGCAGAAGGGCCGGCAGGGTCTTCTCTTCCATCCTAGATCACCTTTGCCAAAAAAACCATCTCAGGTCCCCAATTTCGAGTAAGCCGATTCGGTATCCCCTAAATAAGCCTTAACGACCTCCGGGTTGTTTTGAACCTCCGTGGGCGGCCCTTCGGCCAACTTGTACCCAAAGTCCAGAACACAAACCCGGTCGGAAATATCCATGACCACACCCATATCGTGTTCGATCAATATGATGGTCACCCCCCATTCCTCGTTGACGTCCAGGATGAATCGGGCCATGTCCTCGGTCTCCTCGAGGTTCATCCCGGCCATGGGTTCATCCAGAAGCAATATCCTGGGCTGCATGGCCAAGGCCCGGGCCAACTCCACCCGTTTCTGAAAACCATAAGGCAGGGTCCCGACCACCTTCTTCCGGATGGCCTCGATCTCCAGGAGATCAATGATCCTTTCCTCAATGTCCTTACGCAGGGCCATCTCTTCCCGGTAGGCCTTGCCCCAATAGACACCCCCGGCCAGCAACCCGGTCCGCAGATGGACGTGCCGGCCCAGCTTGATGTTGTCCAGGACGGTCATGCCCTTGAAAAGTTCGATGTTCTGGAAGGTCCGGGCGATGCCCCGGACGGCCACTTTATGGGGGGGCAGTTTGGAAATATCCTCGCCTTCGAAAACGACCCGCCCCCGCTGAGGGCGGTAAAACCGGCAGATACAGTTGAGCATGCAGGTCTTGCCCGCCCCGTTCGGCCCGATGATGGCGTAAATCTGTCCCTTCCTGACGCCGAAACTGACGTTGTTCAAGGCCATCAGGCCGCCGAAACTCAAGGTGATGTTTTGAACTTCCAATTGGTGTTCAGGATTATATTCAGCCATGACCGGCGTCCCTCTCAAGCTGAAATCGGTCGATTTCTCGGCCCGGGCAAACCTCTCCGCCGAGAATGATGAGTCGTTCCGGGCCACCCTCGGACATCCTCGATAAACAATTAAAATACACGCGTTTATCGGCGGCTTGGGGGAACCGGTCGTATCGGTTCCGCACCAGGAGAAGCCTTTCCCTCAAAACCGTTGCTATTCCTATTTTTTGGGTTTAACTGAATTCTTTTTAGCTTAATTTTAATGGGACTGTCAAGGATATTGTGACGAGGACCTAAAAAAAGAAAAAAATTATACGAACATTTGTTCATGGTACTTGGGCAGCAGAATCTCCCGGGCCAGGCGCAAGAAATACTCATCGGTCATGCCGGCCATGAAATCCCTGACCACCGCGGCCGGGGAACGACTTGCCGAATATTCCGGGGCCATATCGATTAAAAATCTGGCGAAGACCGGGGATTCCTCCCGGCCCCCTTGAAGGTCTTCCAAAAGACGATGAAAGATCATTTGGAATAACAACTCGATCTTGGCTCCCTCCTTCTTGATCAAGGGATTAAAATAAATCTTTTCCCGATTGAAGTTTTTAAGGCGCATAAGAGCCGAGGCCTTCTCGGGACTGAAGGCGATAAAGTCCCCCTCTTTACTGGCCGAGATCAGGTCGACCACCAGTCTGTAAACAATTTTGCCGTTGGTGTCCCCCAAGACCTCGGCACATTCGGCCGGCAGGTCTCTTCGTTCGATCAACCCCAGACGGATGGCGTCTTCCATGTCCCGGCCGACGTAGCTGATGGTGTCGGCCAGCCGGACCACACAGCCCTCCGCGGTCATCGGGATGACTTGAGCGGACGGGTCCCGCCTCTTTTCCTCCAAACGACGGTCCAATTCTCCGAAAGTCAAGCCTTTTTCCGGGCGGAGAAAGGGTAAATCCACTTCGCCGTCGTGGGCCAGAATGCCGTCCAGGACCTGAAGACTCAAATTCACCCCCCGCCCCTTGCGCTCGATGTGCTCCAAGAACTCGAGACTCTGCACGGCGTGGAGAAAATGGCCGAGGCCGTGGGCCTGGCAAAGCCTGGATAAATAAATTTCACCGTCGTGGCCGAAGGGAGCGTGACCCAAGTCGTGTCCCAGGGAGATGGCCTCGATCAGGTCCTCGTTGAGCCCTAGATGCCGGCCGATGGTCCGGGCGATGCGGGAGACGAGCTGGACATGAAGCACCCGGTGGGTGATGTGGTCGTTCTTGACCAGGTAGAAGACCTGGGTCTTGTCGATATAGCGGGTATAGGCCAGGGAATGAAGTATCCGGTCGGCGTCGATGGCGAAGTTCTGGCGGTGGTCCTGGTCGGCCGTGGGGTCCGGCCGGCGGCGGACGGCGGCCCGGCTGGGCGTGCCTCGGGGGGACAGGAACGCCGTCTCCCTCTCATCCAACAATCGGCGCAGATCAAAAATATCGGCTTTCATCTTAATGAGGAAGTATAAGCCATCTTGATCGGCCTGGCAATCGATGGAGACTCGGGACCTTAAGGTGGATTCCTTGAAGAGATAACAGTCCAACCATCTTGCGGCAGAGCTGTGGGGCGCCCCGACTACCCGGCTTTTCGGCCGAAAGGGACGCCCAACTTTCTCATCTTTTTACGAAGGGTCGAAGGATTGACTTTCAACAGCGCGGCGGCGCCCCTTTCCCCCCCGACCTTCCCCTTGGTCAGGTCCAGGACCCGCCTTATATGGTCCGAGACCAGATCATCCAGGGCCGGCACCGTCTTTTCCGGGAAGGTCTTGATTGATTCAGCCCGATCATCCAGCCGCTCTCCGGCGGCGGCTTCATGCTCCGGTGATAATTCGGGGAAAAACAAGGGACGCCCCCGGCTGAGGATCATCGCCCGTTCCACCGTATTTTCAAGCTGCCGGATATTACCCGGCCATTGGTAAGCCATGAGTCGGTCCATGGCCTCGGGCGGGACGCGGGGTATGGATTTCAGCCCCAGGTCCCGATATTTTTTTTGAATAAAATGTTGGACCAATGAAGGTATGTCGCCTTTTCGCTCCCGCAGGGGCGGAAGCTTCAGGGGGAAGACATTCAGCCGGAAATACAGGTCCTGGCGAAAAGAACCTTGGGCCGTCATTCCGGCCAAGTCCTGATGGGTGGCGGCCACCACGCGGATATCCACCTTGATGGTTTCAGTTCCGCCGACCCGTTCGATCTCTTTTTCCTGCAAAACCCTCAAGAGCCGCACCTGGGCCTCATGTTTGAGTTCGCCTATCTCGTCGAGAAAAATCGTGCCGCCGTCGGCCCGTTCAAACCGGCCCCGCTTGCGGGCCAAGGCCCCGGTGAAAGCCCCTTTTTCATGACCGAAAAGCTCGGAATCCATCAGGCTGTCCGGAATGGCCCCGCAATTGACCTTGATGAACGGACCGTTTTTCCGGGAGGAAAGATTATGAATCGCCGCGGCCAGCAGCTCCTTGCCGGTCCCCGTTTCGCCCATCAACAGGACCGGGCTGTTTAAAGGGGCCACCTGGCGCACTTGGTCCATCACTTCCTTAAGGCCGAAGTTCAGGCCCACAATCTCATCGCCGACCGCCAGAAGGTCCTGCTGCAAATGCCGATAGTCTTCGGCCAGCAGCTCTTTCAACTCCAGCAGCTCCATGTACCGCACGCTGTTGGACAGGGCGATGGTGAAAGGTTTTCTCAGAAGCGAAACCAGCCGGGCATGCCCTTCATTAAAACGTCCGGCGCCACGGGCCATAAAGACCAACCCGCCGACCACTTCCTGTTCAGCGACCAAACGGCAGACCAGGAGCGAGGCGTCCGGTTCCAACAGGCCCTGGGAAACCCAAGGCCCGGCCGTGGGATGGTTCTCGGCCCGGTCAATCACCAGGGTCTGTTCGTTGGAACGAACCACGAACTTTTGAATTTCCGGCGGCATTTTAATTTTAAGATTCATCAGCCGAGCCGCGTCCGCCGTGGCGGCGGCCAGAACCGCGTGCTCCTCTTTTTCCGGATAGTAATGAGTCAGGAGAATCTGATCGGCCGGTATGTACTGGCAAAGATAATCAAAACTGTCCTTTAAAAACCGATCCGGCTCCAGACGGCCGCAAATGTGCAGCGTGGCTTCCCGAAAGAAAGTGTTTTGATCAATCCGATCAATGTCCATAAAGGCCTCCGCGCCATGAAAGTGTCCCATGGGACATTATGCGAAATAAAGTGGACCATAGTCCACCTAAAAATGGACCTAGGTCCAGATTCAATTAACCTTATAATATAAATTAGTAATATCACATGATATTCAAGATTGGCACACTTCCAGCACTAATGAGGGGCGACAATTAAGAAACAAGGAGCTTCGATATGAAATGGTGGGAGACATTCTTGATCCGGTCCGCGCCCGGATTGGAACAAAAAATTGAAAATCAACTTCTTGAACTGATCGCGGAACTGCCCAAGGGTCCAGGCTGTTCCGGTCTGATCGAAGCGGAAGCCGGCCGTCATACTTCCCTTTCGAACGATTTTGTTTTCCGTCTGGTCTGGAACTCGGACCCTCCGCTTCCCGAAGGCAGCCGGGTGGGACAGGGGTTACGGGCGGAGTTTAAAAAGTATGGTTTGGTGGTTTACGAGGTCTGGAGACAGATTTAAGGAGGTCAAAATGAGAAAGTCGCAAGTTCAAACCAGTGGTTTTCTTTCCTGGTTTTCTTTTCGGATCATCTCCATGGTCCATGACAATCGGTTCTTGCCCTTGTTCACGGACCCTTATCAAACCCTGAAAAAAGCTGGTTTAAGACCCGGACAGCAGGTCTTGGAAGTGGGGTGCGGGCCTGGTTTCTATACCGTTCCGGCGGCGGAAATCGTGGGTCCTGAAGGCCGGGTCCTGGCCGCGGACGTCAATCCGTGGATGATCAAACGGGTCAAGGAAAAGATCGCCGCCAAGGGCCTGAAGAACGTCCGGCCCCTGCTGGTCAACGCCGCTGAATCGGGCCTGCCGGATAAAAGCATTGATCTGGCTTTCTTGTTCGGCCTGCCCCGAGTGGCCGGCGGTTGGGACAGCCTGTTTTCGGAACTGGGCCGCCTTCTGAAACCCGGCGGCAGCGTGGTCTTTCAAAGACCTTCCAAGTCGGAATCGGAACTGAAGGAGGGCCTGGCTGAGGCCGGTTTTGCCTATGCCGGAAGGGAAGGCCAATTAGTTAAGTTCAACCGGACTGAAGTCATTGTTATGTAAAGTGGAAAAGGTCCAAGTTTGATTCAGGCTTCGTCATTTTTTTCTATTGACCTTTAACATGGGGTTCAGTCATGACCAAGGCGGAAAAGAATTTCTGGTTGGACGCCGTCCTGTTAGCGATCTTTACGGTCCTGGCGGCTTCCAGTTTCATCATCGATCCCAAGGAACCGGGGTACGCCTTCGGGGGGTTGTCCCGGTCGGTCTGGGTGGAGATTCACGCCGGATGCGGAATGATTCTATTGATGGCCACGGTCTTTCATATTATTTGGCATTGGACTTGGATCAAGGCCGCCTTTCGCCCGACGGCCAAACCCAAATCCAAAAAGGTTCGCTTCAACCGTGGTCTTGACATTTGTCTGGCAATGCTTTTCTTCTTATTAGTGGTAACGGGCTGGTGTATCTGGCCGGTCCGGGGGAATCTAGGCCCAGGCAATCCGGTCCTGGAGGCGAGGTTTTGGCCGCTGGCCTATCACGACTGGAAATTCATCCACGCCTGGGGAGCGGTGCTGTTGCTGGTTTTGATTGTTTTGCATCTGGCGGTGCACTGGAAATGGATTACCAATATGGGCCGAAGCAGATTAAAGATCGGATATGCTTCCAGCGCCCGTTTGGATATGGAGAGGTGTTGATTTGATGTTGACGGACAGCCATTGCCACCTGGACCTGCCGGAATTCGACCGGGACCGGGAGGAAGTCATTGCGCGGGCCGCCGAAAACGGCGTGGGTTTAATGATCACCATCGGCATCGACGCGGTCACTTCGGCCCGGGCCGTGGCCCTGGCCGAAAAATACGACTCCATTTGGGCCACGGTGGGCTGGCATCCCCACGAGGCCGAAGCCTTGACTCAAGATGGTTTGGACCGCTTGAAAAAACTGGCCGATCATCCGCGGGTGGTCGGGTTCGGGGAAATCGGCCTTGATTTTTACCGGAATCTTTCCCCGGCCCGGGTCCAGGAGGACCGGTTGGACGATTTGATCCAATTGGGGCTTGAATTGGGGCTGCCCCTGATCATTCATGATCGGGACGCCCACGAAAAAGTTTTTGATCACCTGAAATCGGCCGGGGCCGAACGAAACGGCGGAGTGATCCACTGTTTTTCCGGGGACTACGCCCTGGCCCGCCGGTTCCTCGATCTGGGATTTTATATTTCCATCCCCGGCGCGGTCACCTTCCGCAAGGCCGACGTCCTGCGGACGGTCGCGGCCAAGACCCCTTTGGACCGGCTGCTGGTGGAAACCGACGCCCCTTTCCTGGCCCCGGTTCCTTACCGGGGCCGCCGGAACGAACCGGCCCTGGTGCGGTACACCGCCGCGGAAGTGGCCCGCCTTAGAAAGATTTCCCTGGAGGAAACCGCGGAAGCCACCTCGGCCAACGCCCGGCGCCTGTTCCGGCGGCCGGAGGCCCGGTCCGGGGCATGAGCCGGGACGTTCTGGTCCTGGCTTCGGCTTCTCCGCGCCGCCGGCGGCTCTTGGCCTTGGCCGGCCTCGATTTTGAGGTCGTTCCGGCCGAAGTGGACGAGTCACCCCGGCCGGATGAAGGGCCGGCCGATCAAGTCCGACGCCTGGCCCAAGCCAAGGCCGGGCAAATCGGGCAGAGTCGGCCCGCTGATTGGATTCTGGCCGCCGACACCTTGGTCGTGCTGGGGAACCTGGTCCTGGGCAAACCCGGGGACCGGACCGAAGCGGCCGAAATGCTGGCCCGGCTGTCGGGAAAAACCCACGAAGTCCTGACCGGATACTGCCTGTTTAATAAGGCTTTGGACCGGGGTCATATCGACTTTTGCCGGTCCGAAGTGGAATTCAGAAACCTGACCGGGCGGGACATCGAAAAATACCTCGATTCCGGCGAGCCGCTGGGCAAGGCCGGGGCCTACGCCATTCAAGGGCGCGGGGCCGGGCTGGTTAAAAGAGTTTCCGGTTCCTACACCAACGTGGTCGGTCTGCCTTTGGCGGAAATTATCGAACTGCTCCGTCTTTACCATGTGATCGAGTGATAAGGGCTGCCAAGCCGGCTTAGACAGGTTAGGGTTTTTGGTTTATTTGGGGCCATAGCCGCGGTCGCCGGTCCGTGAACCCTTCCTTCCTTTTTCCCACCAGGGGGGCGCCCCAGCCGGGTCTGGTCCGGGCCCGTCCACCTAAAACCACATAACCAGGGCCGCCGGCAAGGATTGGCCTTTTGAGGGGCGTCAGCCGGGTGAGGGCTGATGGTTTTGGGTTTCAGGGGGGCGACTATCATGGGCTGTATTATACAATATGTCTTTCAATTTGTCATGAAAAAATGAGACGTATTGTATCTTTTGTTGGATAGGCGGACGTGTTGGATGAAGAAAGGTTGGATTTCGCTGGGCTCTAGGCCAACCCACTTTTCTGCGGCGAACCGGGCCTAGGAATAAATTTCCAGGCTATTACCTCGCCGTCCCGAGGGGACGGACGGGAAAGGTTGAAATGGCTAATAAGCGACAGCCTCTCAACGGTGGGAAGCGGTGAGTCGGCTTGCCGGCCGCTTCGCCGAAAAATCGAATCCGACCGCCCCAATCCTCTTGTTCCTTCCGGAGCTTTGACAACAATTTGTCGAAGCCACCCGGCGAAGGGGGTTGCTTTTTTAGGGAAGGACGGCCCTCTTAATCCCCCCGTTTTTATCCGCTTCCGGCGGAGACGGGGAAAGCCGGGGTGGCGGATACTCATGGGAGCGGCGAGAGACCATAGGGGATTTTCCATTTACGGAATAGTAATAAATGGTTTAAATAATATGTGTCATTCTAATTTTTAGGACGGGGCAAGTTCAAGCAGGGTGAAGAAAGCCTGATTGGAAACTGGAGGGCTGACCATGTGGTATTGGTACGCGCTGAGCGCCGGGGCCGGTTTTTTGCTCGGAGGGGTCATCGCCTGGCTCTGGGCCGCCGGCCGGACAAGTTCGAAATATTCGGAAAAGCTTCATGAAGCCGAAACGAGGGCCACGACCTTGGAGGGACGGTCGTTAGCCTTGGAGGATACGGTTAATAACCTCCGCGAAGAAAACGAGAAAAGAACCGGGGAAGCAGACCAGAGGCTGGAAAGGCTTCAGCAAAAATTTGAAGCCGAACAAAAATTCCGAACCCAGGCCGAGACTCAGCTTCAGGAGACGGTCCGGCGCCTCGAAGAAGAAAAGAAGCTGCTCCATGAGGCTCAGGCCAAGCTGACCGAATCTTTCAAGGCCCTGGCCGGAGACGCCCTGCAAAACAGCAACCGGTCTTTTTTGGAACTGGCCAGAGAGACTTTCGATAAGGTTCTGGCCGAGGCCAAGGGGGACCTGGGCCGGCGTCAAGAGGCCATCAACGGCCTGGTGCGGCCTCTGTCCGATTCGTTAAAACAATTCGAGGCGCATATCCAGGCCTTGGAGAAAAACCGCCAGCAGGCCTACACCAGCCTGGAAGAGCAGCTTAAATATTTATCCAGCACCCAGCAGCAGCTTCAAAAAGAGACGGGCAACCTGGTCACGGCCCTGCGTTCGCCTCAAGTCCGGGGGCGCTGGGGGGAGATCACCCTGAAGCGGGTGGTCGAACTGGCCGGGATGACCGATCATTGCGATTTCACCGAACAATTCAGCCTGGAGACCGAAGACGGCCGGATACGCCCGGACCTGCTGGTCCATCTGCCGGCGGAAAGGGAAATCGTGGTGGACGCCAAGGTTTCCTTGGAGGCTTATCTGAACGCCCTGGCGGCCGAATCGGAAGGCCAGCGTCAGGACTGTCTGAACAACCACGCCCGGCAGCTCAGGTCTCACATGACCAAACTGAGCGCCAAGGCTTATTGGCAGCAGTTTAAAAAGACGCCCGAATTCGTGGTCATGTTCATTCCGGGCGAATCGTTTTTTTCCGCCGCCGTGGAACAAGACCATGGCTTGATCGAGGACGGCATGAAAAGCGGGGTCATAATGGCCACGCCCACCACCTTGATCGCCTTGCTGCGGGCCGTGGCCTTCGGCTGGCGTCAGGAGCAGATCGCCAAGAACGCTCAGGAAATCAGCGAACTGGGCCGGCAGCTTTACGAGCGGATGCTGGTCATGGCCAACCATCTGACCGAACTCGGCAAAAACCTGGCCAAGACCAACGAGGCCTATAACAAGGCCGTGGGGTCAATCGAGACGCGGGTGCTGCCCGCGGTGCGCCGGTTCAGAGAACTGGGCGCGGTGGGCGGCGAGGAGATGGCCGTGGTCGAACCGGTGGAGACCACGCCCCGCCGGCTGACCGCCCCGGAGTTGACCGAGGAATGAGGGGGCCGGGTTAAGAATCGGACCATCGCCAATTTATCTCACTGCCGGCCTGAATGGCGCAACGCCTGTCTCAGCCGGAAGGTCCGTAGGCAATCCTATGAGATTCCCCGGCTGGACCTTTTATCCGCCTTTGGCGGACTTGCGGCCTTCGGCCGCCCCGACAATGAATTGTCGGGGCCACCCAGATAAAGCAGGAGCTTCCAAGACGGGTGGCTTCGACAACTTGTTGTCGAAGTTCCAAAGGAACAAGAGGCTTGGTGCAAAGCCTGTCTCAGCCGGAAGGTCCGTCGGCAATCCTATGAGATTCCCCGGCGTGACCTTTTATCCGCCTTTGGCGGACTTGCGGCCTTCGGCCGCCCCGACAATGAATGGTCGGGGCCACCCGGAGGAAGCAGGAGCTTCCAAGACGGGTGGCTTCGACAACTTGTGGTCGAAGTTCCGAAGGAACAAGAGGCTTGGGGGGAGGTTCCGGAGACACAGTAATTGATTCTCTCGGAGTCCTGGGTTTCCGGGCACATTACTTAAAAAAAATCAAGTATCGTGTCCCTGGAAGCCGGCACCGGGGGCCATAAGATCACTTCTTTAAAGCCTTGCCTATGTTCCAGGCCCGGCCTAGATTTTCACCGACAGACCAATAGTTATTGTCCGGCATTGTTAACGTGAATGGATTAATTTTCTTTACATCCAATTTATTATCGGTCATGAATCTTTCTTCCGTAAAAACTTCTCGCGGCTCGCCCAGATAAAGAGTATTGGACGGGAGTTTAACCACGTTATATAAAACACACGATATACAAACCGGACAGTCCTTAATCAACGGGGCCTGGCCTAATTCACCATAAAAAATATCAAATATTTTAGATTTATCGGTTTTACCGCCGGATACCAGCCCGCAGTAATCGGTTTTTTCCATGAGCGAAGCGTCAGGAATATTAAGGCTGAATTCTTTGTTGGCTTCGATTCCTTTATTGGTATGATGCGGACCCAGGGCGACCGCCATTATGGGCGGTTGGTAATTAACTCTGGCCGCCCAACCCACGGCCATGAAATTGGCCTTTCCTTCCACCACGGTCCCCACCAAAACCATGGGCATCGGGTACAAAAAAGCCGCGTTATTATCAATTTTTATTTTATCCATAGCCTTTCTCTCCATTTTATTAATTCACAAAGATTTAATAATTGAATAGGTCTAACGTCCCTCATTGGCCGGACGAGACTACAGATAGCCTCAGGTGTAGCAATTATCCCACAGCAGAGCTGTGGGGCACTTGCATTATACCAGAGTGAATAGTAAATATGCCGTAATTTACTTTTTTTACAGCGATGTTTGTCTCCTCATTATATGCTGCCGTGCCCTTTCAGCTGCAGCAGCAAAAAGTCCATTGTCATATGAAAATCTCTGTTTTTCATAATTTATTGTATCAAAAAAAATATTTTGACCTAGCCACTCATTAATCTTCCTTTTCACTGACACGAGAAAAAACCATAGACCCAAATGGAAATGTGGTTGTCCATAACAAAACCAGGTGCTGCGCCTTATTGGGAGACCGTGAATAATGTGATTCCTCAGTGTATAAAAAAGGTCGGCCCATCGCACTTGAGGTACGTCATGTTCCCAAACTTTTCGCCCTCCTACTCTTTCTGATTTGTATCTAATTTTTCTAACATTGCCTGAACTACAATACTTACGAATAGAATCTTTAAATACTTTCCTTTGGTCTTTTTCTGGCAGGTCAAATAGAAATTCGAACGCCCGGGCCTGTTCCAATATGCGTGATTCGTAACTAACGTCATCTGAATTGGCATAACCATTCATCATAGCGTCAGTAGCTCGCAGAACACGAAGGAACTTCATCCGATGATTATTCCGAAGTCTCTCTAAGGCATCAAGGAAAACCTTATCACAGGAAAATGGCGTTTTCAACACATACCGTGGCGCTTCATATCTGATTTTTCCTATTTTATAACCGTAGTCTTGATTTGCTATAATCCTCCCTGAGGAAAAGCCTGTATATTCATCCTCCATGGTAAAGTTCTGGTAGACTATTGAGAAATTCTCTTTCGTCACCATAAAGTGTCCAGCATTCGGACCATTCCGTATGTTATTATAAGCTACGCCGGACAAGAATAATACTTTCCGTAATTCTTCCACTTGTTTAGTCTGTTTTTCCAAAGCCTTGCCTTCAGGACGCTCAAAGCCAGTCGCCCCTTCGAACGTGACAACACCAATATCTTCAATGGGTCTCCCCACTCGTTCATTCATAGCAAGTAGCCGAGATATATATTCCCTTAGTTCTTTGTTGAGAATTTGAATATCTTTTCGGCGTTTGAAATTCCAAACCGTTGTAGTACCAAAATGAACTTGATTAATATGGACGAGAAAAAGATATGGAAAGTAGACCACCTGATATTTGGTTGTCATAATGTATCATTTGTGCTTTTTTAAAGCCTAATCCAAATTAATAGGCATCGATCCCGATGAAACCCAAGGCCCGTTCAGCCCCTTGATTTCTTCTCAGCCTTGGCTTCGATCTCCTGTTTCATGGCCCGGACTTCGTCCAGGATTTCATTCCGGGAAACAATGCCCTTGCGTTC
>ENA-OSEO01003829-OSEO01003829.1-sediment-metagenome-genome-assembly--contig:-NODE-3829-length-16786-cov-3.467114_pt1 | contig 16786 bp, 12 predicted proteins | sample MGYA00237883_ERZ534232 | MGnify/ENA metagenome assembly ERZ534232 | reverse complement strand
CGGGGTTGAGGAAGGTGGCCACGCCGCCGGCCAGGATCAGGGGGTCGCCGAAGCCGCGTTCGGCAGAGCGCAATGGAATGCCCGCCCCGGCCAGAATCTGGAGCACGTGCGGATAGTCGGCCTCAAAGGAGATGGAGAAGGCCACGGCGCCGAAATCCGTCAGGGGCCGCTGGGACTCCAGGCTGAGGATGGGGGTGCGGGTGCGGCGGTATTCCTCCCAATCCTCCGGCGCGGGCAGGAAGGCCCGTTCGCACACCAGGCCGGGCTGGGCGTTGAGCAGGTGGTAGATGGCCTGGAAACCCAGGTTGCCCATGGCCACGGGGTAAATCTGGGGATAGACCAGGACAATGGGAAAGCGGGCGCCCCATTCCCGCACGATGGCGCCCTGTTCCCGGGAGAGCAGTTGTTTTAGATTGGCCTTGAGCTTGGCGGACATGGAGGTCAGGAGCAGTAGCCAGAGATGGTGGGCCGTGCCCACCCTACTTTTCAGAGCCGGGTTAAAAAAGGGGGCGTGACTTTCACGCCCCCACCGAAAACCGAAAACTGAAAACCGAAAACCGTCTCTAATCCGCCTTGCGGAGGAAGGGCGGGGTGTCCAGTTCGTTTTCCTCGTATTGCAGGTCGGGGTGGACGATGTATTTCTTGGCGGCCACGACCCCCAGGTTGGTGGCGGGCCTTTTATTGTTATTGCCGCCATCCGCCGCCGCCCCCGGGAGGTCCGTGGGTTTCCGCAGGATGGTGGGAATCTCCAGATCGTCCATCTCGGCCTGGCTGGAAACCGGCGGCGACCAGATGATCCTTTCGGCTTCCTGGCGCCGGCCCAGGCCGGTGGCGATGACGGTGACCCGGATTTCTTCGTTCAGGCTCTCGTCATAGACCAGACCCCATTTGATAATGGCCTCTTCGTCGGCCTCTTCCTGGATAATGCCGCAAATTTCCTTCAGTTCTTCCATGGAGATATCCGGGGTGGAGGAGATGTTGATGAGAATCCCCCGGGCGCCCCGGATGGAGATGTCCTCCAGCAGCGGGCTGGAGATGGCCTTCTTGGCGGCCTCGCAGGCCCGGTCGGCGCCGCCGGAGATACCGGTGCCCATGAGGGCCATGCCCCTTTCCCGCATGATGGTGCGGACGTCCGCGAAGTCCAGATTGACGAAGCCGGGCACCATGATGAGATCGGAGATGCCCCTGACGGCAAAGCCCAGAACCTCGTTAGCCATGGAAAAGACGTCTTTGATGCGGGAGTTTTTGCCGCTCAGTTTGAAGAGTTGGTCGTTGGGGATGGTGATGATGGTGTCCACTACTTTGCGCAGCTCTTCAATGCCGTTTTCGGCCAGACGTTTTTTCGTCTTGCCTTCGAACTCGAAAGGTTTGCTCACCACCGCCACGGTCAGCGCGCCCAAGTCCCGGCTGATTTCGGCGATCACCGGCGCACCGCCGGTGCCGGTGCCGCCACCCATGCCCGCGGCGATGAATACCATGTCCGCACCCTGGAGGACCTGCTTGATGCGTTCGCTTTCCTCCAAGGTGGCGTCGCGACCCACTTGGGGATCCCCCCCGGCCCCCAGGCCCCGGGTGACGCCAGGGCCCAATTGGATTTTAACCGACGCCAGGCTCCGTTCCAGGGCCTGGGCATCGGTATTGGCGGCCATGAAATCCACCCCCGCCATCTGGGACGCGATCATGTCATTGATGGCATTCCCGCCGGCGCCGCCAACTCCTAACACCTTGATTTTAGCTGATAGTTCATTAGTGACTAACTGGATCTTCATACACACCACCCCCTTAGAAGCGTCATACCGGGCAGTTTCCCGGGGCCAGGCCCTGCGGGAAAAGTACAATACACATTATGTGGTAAATATTATAGCCCCCCCCTATCCCGGTCAAAGGAGGTGAAGCCAAATTTAGCTTACCCCGGCTCTCCCCCCGGGTTCCTGGGAAGCCCTCCAGGGTTGGCGTTGGCAGTAATTCTCCTCATATAGCGGTTAAATTAATGATAACAATTAGTTAAATGGAGCCGTCCCCGGCTCCCGGCCCTGCCGTGGGGTACGCCGGGTCTGGGGCTGATCTTCCGTTTCCTGGGAATTTCATCGATTTTCATAGGGGTCCAGAAGAAAAGAGTTCAAAAATAGCTATCTGCTGAAATCTAAAACCAATTTGTTTATTGGGGATTTTCCGGCATCCTTTGGGCTGCTGGCTCAGCCTGTTTTCTCCCCCTGGTGGCTAGTTTATTCATGTTGTCATTTTCCTAAAAATTACACCACTTCCCGCAGCCAGTCCTTAAAACGCGCCCAAAAACCGCTGCCGGAGCTGCCTCGGGGGCGGTTAGCCCGGCCGCGGCGGCGCTGTTGGACCTGTTGCGTGCGATGGGCATGGAGTATCAGACCCACGGCGGTGGCATAGGACGGGTCGTGAATGACATCCTTGAGTCCCCCCACGCCCATGGGATAGCCCCGGCGGGTGGGCAGGTTAAAAATCTCCTCCGCCAACTCCGGCAACCCTTCCACCAAGGAGGTGCCCCCGGTGACCACCGCCCCGGAAATCAAGGGATTGGCGAATCCGGCCCGGTTGATCTCCTTGGCCAGGTAGTTAAGGATTTCCGCTACGCGCATATGGACGATTTCCGACAGGCGCTCCCGGGGCAGAGTGCGGGCTTTTCTTCCTCCCAACCCCGGAACTTCCACCTGTTCCTGGGGGTCCGCCAGGACATTGAGGCAGCAGCCGTAGTTTTTCTTCAAGTGTTCGGCATTTTGCAGGGAGGCGGACAGGCCGATGGCAATATCGTTGGTGAGGTTGTTGCCTCCCACCGGGAGGACGAAATTATGGCGCAGCCCGTTTTCCGCAAAGATAGCCAAATCAGTGGTGCCGCCGCCGAAATCCACCAGGGCCACCCCCAGCTCTTTTTCCTCTTCGGTGAGCACCGCTTCCGCCGAAGCCAGGCTTTGCAGGGCCATGCCGCTCACTTCCAATCCCGCCCGGTTGGCGCATTTGATGATATTGTTCAGGGCGGTGACCGCGCCGGTGACGATGTGCACCTTGCATTCCAGGCGGACGCCGTGGATGCCCACCGGGTCTTTGATGCCGTCCTGGCCGTCGATCATGAAGTCCTGGACCAGGGTGTGGATCACTTCCCGGTCCGAGGGGATGGCGATGGTGCGGGCCGCCTCGATGACCCGCTCTACGTCGGCCTGGCTCACCTCCCGGTCCTTGATGGCGATGATCCCGTGGCTGTTGAAGCCCTTGGTCTGGCCGCCTCCCACTCCGGCATAAACCGCGCGGATTTCGCAGCCCGCCATGGTTTCGGCTTCTTCTACGGCCTTGCGGATGGAGCGGACGGTGTTTTCAATATTGACGACCACCCCTTTGCGCATCCCCCCGAGGGTGGGAGAGCTGCCTAATCCTAAGATCTCCACTTGCTGGTCCCGTACTTCTCCCACCACCGCGCAGATCTTGGTGGTGCCGATGTCCAAACCAACTATTAAGTCTTGTGGCACTTTGCTGATCCTATTCTGGTTCTTCCGTTGCCTTGAGGGTTAAAAGCACCTTCCGGGGATAGTCCAGGCTGATGCGTGCGGCCCGGGACAGGTAGCCTTTTTTGGTGATGACGGGCCAGGCCCGAGCCAGCCGCTGCAATTTCTCCGGATAACGTTCCCGGCCCAGGTCCACCCCGGCTCCCAGGCCATTGGCAAAAAGCGTGAGTCCTCTTTCCAGGTCCACGTGGATTTCGGAAATATTCTCCAGATTGAGGGGAGAGGGCGATTTTTTCAGCAGAGCAATTAATTCCTGGATACGGGCCATGGTCCCGGGCAACGCCACTTCCTGGGGGGAGAAGAACTTCCGGGGCAAACCCGTGATAATGGGAAAATCATGGGGGTCGCCGGGGGACAGAGGTTTGAAGAGATGGCCCTGATGATCCAGGTAACAGAGCTCTCCCACCTGCACCAGGGCCATGGGTTCCCGTTCCTGGATGTGGAGATGCACCCGCTGGGGCCAGTGGCGCGTCAGGGAGGCCCGGGCGATCCAGGGGTGGGTTTCCAGGGTCCTTTCCACCTGGAAAGGCTTCAGGGCCAGGAGGTTGGTGCCGGGACCGATTTTGGCCATTTTTAAGATAAGTTCCGGCTGGAGCCGTTTCAGCCCGGTGATCTCAATATTTTTTTTATCACTTATCACAAAGCCGTTCCAGGTCAAGACCTGGTAATAAAGGAGGGCCAGCCCCAGGCCCAGGCCGGCCAGGGTCAGAAAACCGCAAGTCCAAAACGCCACCCAACGCCAATACTTGGGAGCATCCTCGCTCTGGCGGCGGCGCGCCTGGTTGCGTTTGCGCCTGAGGCGCGCCGCTTGTTTGTTGGGGCGTTGGGGCTTAAGTTTCGAACTCCAGGTCATTACTAATCCTCCGGCAGCTATGAGCCGGTTTCCTCAAGGGTGCCTGCCAGCCGGGCCAGCAGCTCTTCCCCGGTTTTCCAGATGTCGCCTGCGCCCAGGGTGAGAAGCAAATCCCCGGGGTGCAGGTGCTCCAGAATAAAATCCGTAGTCCCGGCTTTTTCCTCCACAAAGTGCACGGCCGGGTGGCCGGTATGGCGGATGCCTTCATAGATGGCCCGGCCGGAAAGACCGGGCAGGCTTTTCTCCCCGGCCGCGTAAATCTCGGTGACGAAGACCATTCCGGCCTGGCCGAAAACCGGAAAAAAATCCGGCAACAGGGCCTGGGTGCGGCTATAGCGATGGGGCTGGAAGGCCACTACCAGACGCCGGTCAGGAAAGGCCTGGGCCAAAGCATTGATGGTGGTGTTGATCTCCGTGGGATGATGGCCGTAGTCGTCCATCACCAGGATGCCTTGAGCCTCGCCCTTGGGGTGGCAGCGCCGGTGAATCTGTCCCAATTCTTTCAACCCTTGTTGCCATACCGGAAAGTCCAGCCCCAAGGTGTGGGCCACGGCGCAGGCGGCCATGGCGTTTAACACGTAATGCCGGCCGGTTAAAGGCAGAGTCACCCGACCCAGTTCCTGACCCTGAAAATGGAGGTGAAAGCTGCTGCCCAATTCCTGGGTGGCAATCTCCGTAGCCCGGAAATCGGCCCCGGGGTGGAGGCTGTAAGTCAATACGGGATGAGTCGTTTCTTTTAAGATTGGGGACAGATGGGGATCGTCCCGCCAGGCGATCACCCGGGCGCCGGGAGGGAGTTTTCCCAGGTAACGGGCGAAAGCCTCCAGGATATGCGCCATATCCCCGTAAAAATCCAAGTGCTCCCGGTCCAGATTGGTGATCACCGTGATCTGGGGCTTAAGATAGGCAAAAGAGCCGTCGCTCTCGTCGGCCTCGGCCACGAAATATTCTCCCCGTCCCAAGACCGCGTTGGACCCCAGGCTGTCCCAGATAGCGCCCACCAGGACCGAAGGGTCCAGGCCCCCGGCCCTCAAGATGGCGGCCACCATGGCGGTGGTGGAGGTCTTGCCGTGGGCCCCGGTGATGGCGATCTGGAAATGTCCGGCCATCAGCCGGGCCAGCATCTCCCCCCGGCGGAGCACGGTGAGCCCCCGGGCCCGGGCCGCGGCCAGTTCCGGATTGTCTTCTTTCACTGCGGTGGAGTGGACCACCACCTCGACGTTCTCCAGGTGCTCGGGCCGGTGCCCCTGATACACCTTAACTCCGAGGGCTTGCAGCCGCGTAGTAATGCCGTTGGCCGCCAGATCGGAGCCGCTCACCTGAGCCCCCAAGCGGGCCAAAAGCTCGGCCAAGCCGCTCATGCCGATCCCGCCGACGCCGATGAAGTGGTAGGTGGTGTTTTTGGTCATAATTTTAAGGAACCGGTGGGCAGTGCCCACCCTACATTATTATCTTGCATTTATTTATTGTGAGTGTGCCTTTCCAATATTTTTCCGACACCAATCACGAAACTTTTGCCCTAGTTCGTTAATTTCTTTATAAGAGCATTGATAACTAAGGTGATGTCTGGAATATATAGTTGTATTATTTCCAAATAATTTTACTGACATAAATTGTCCTTTAATAAAACTTGTTTTAGCTTCTTTTCCCAAGCGTTTTATAGCTTCATCTCCATGGACAAAGATAAGTTTAGGTGCAATATTTTCAATGAGATAATAACAAAATTGTGGGTCTCGTTTTTCCTTAGGCAGTGATTTTAATTCGCTTGAGCGCATATAATAGATATTTGTTTCAAGGCAGCGATAAGCGCTAAGAATATCGAATAGCCTCTCGATTCTTTTACGAGTGGGTGGAAGAGAATAACTGTAATGTAAGTTAGTCTGGCTAAGCCATTCTTTTTTATTGCACCCATATTCCAAAGACCAATATGGCCAGAAGGATATTGGGGTTGAAGGGTTTAGGCCGATAAAAAATATTTTGCAGTCAATAGGGGAACCTTCACAGAGAAAAGGTCTGGCTTCATGGTATTCAGGTAACTTACGAATTTGTTTATCAATATCTTCGAGAGTCAACATTATCTCACCGGTTCTCTAATAGTTAATTCGATCAGTTAATGTAGGGTGGGCACTGCCCACCAATTCCTTTAAAAAATTATTCCCCAAAATTCAAATCAGGATCGAATTTGACATTTGTTCCCCAATCATCCTCGTAGTAACCCCGCGCGATGTATTCTCGGAAACTGGAATAAGGCCATTTCTCCGGAGAATTGACCAATTCATGCTTCACCGGGTTAAAGTGAATATAATCCAGGTGCGCCCCCAAATCCCGCTCATCTCGAATCCGGTGCTCCCAGAAGCGCCGCTGCCAAATGGTGCTTTCCCCCTGCCGGATTCTGGACCCGGTGAGCAAAGCGGATCGCCCCTGTTCCTTGGCTATTGCCTTGGTGAATCTCGCTTTGATCAACCCCCAGCGCTTGGAATAATCCGTCTCCTCCACCGGCATGGTCCAGAGACAATGCATATGGTCAGACAAGAAAACCCAGGCGTCCATGGTGAAAGGGAATTCTTTCTGAACCTCGGTAATAATCTCGCTTAAGATTTTAATATTTTTTGGATTGTAAAATAATCTCCTTCTTTGAAAGGTAACCACGGTAAAGAAAAAGGTGCCGCCCGGTTCTCTTGATCTCATGTAATTGGGCATTTTTATAATGTTTTTGGGGTTATAAGGAATTGGTGGGCAGTGCCCACCCTACAATTCTCCTTCATTCAAACCGGGCTGTTAATCAACTCCAGACATCCCCGGACAATCTCCTGGGCCGCGGCCGGTTTGGCCAGGGAGCGGCTGGCCGTTTCCATGGCCCCTATAGAATCGGGGGACGATATAAACATTTTTATCTTATCAGCCAAAACCTCGCCGGTAAAATCTTTATTCAAAATTAATTCCGCCGCGCCTTTCTCCGCCAGAAAGCGGGCGTTAAACTCCTGATGGTTGTTGGCCGCGAAGGGGAAGGGCACCAACAGCGCCCCCCGGCCCAATGCGGTCAACTCCGCCAGGGTGGAGGCCCCGGCCCGGCAGACCACCAGGTGGGCCTGAGCCATCCAGGCCGGCACCTCCGGGGTGAAAGCCGCCACTTGGGCGCTAAAGCCGGCTTGGTCGTAAGCTGCGGCCACCTCCTCCCGGTCCTGATCTCCAGTAATATGGAGGAACGCCAGCCTGTCTTTAAGATCCGCCAGCAACGGCAGAGCCGCCAGGGCCGCCATATTCAGACTGTGCGCGCCCTGGCTCCCGCCCATGAGGAGCACCGTAAAAGGTGAGGCGGGCCGCTCCGGCCTGGCGGCAAAAAATTCGCCCCGGATGGGGTTCCCGGTCCAGACCGCCCGCTCCCGGGGAAAATGGCCGCCGGTATCTGGGAAAGAGGTAAAAATCCGGCCTGCCAACTTGGCCAGCCAGCGGTTGGCCACCCCGGGAATGGCGTTTTGTTCATGGATCGCCAGGGGCAGGCCCAAGAGATACGCCCCCACCCCCACCGGCCCGGAGGCATAGCCCCCCATGCCCAAAACCAGGTCGGGTCCCAGAGCCCGGAGCCGGTTGACCGCCTCGCCCACGCTTGCCGGCAGGCTCCCCAAAGTGCGGACCTTGCCCCAGAGTCCCTGCCCCTTTAACGCCCGGCTGGCGATGGCCTCCCAGGCAAAGCCGTAGCGATCCAGAATCTGGGCGGTCACCGCCTTGGGGGAAGTCAGGAAAGTCACCGCCGCGCCCAAAGAGGCCTGGAACTCCTGGGCCACGGCAATCCCCGGAAAGAGATGCCCTCCGGTGCCCCCCCCGGCGATGACCACCTTTACATTCATTAATAAGCCTCGCAAATCAGTGAGCAGTGAGCAGTAAGCAGTGAGCAGTGAATTAGGCGATCTAAAGTTTTTTAGTCAAAACTAAAAACTAAAAACTGATCACTCATCACTTTTTACTTTGGCCCTCCTTCTTCCTTCTCTGCCCTCTCCTTCCCGTTCACCACTGCCAGACCCGGACGTTTGACCTGTTTGCTGATATTCAGCAATATGCCCACGGCCAGGAGATTGGCTAACAAAGAGGAGCCGCCGTAGCTGAGAAAGGGCAGGGAGAGACCCTTGGTGGGAAAGATGCCGGTCACCACTCCCAGGTTGATGATCGCGGGCAGGCCGATCAACAGGGTGAGGCTCAAGGCCAAATAAGAGCCGAAACTATCCTGGGCCTGGAGGCTGAGACGAAAGCCCCGGTAAACCAGGATGGCAAAGAGGGCCAGGACCAGCATCACCCCCAGAAAACCGGTCTCTTCGCTGAAGATGGAAATGATGAAGTCGGTGTGGGCGTCCGGCAGGTAAAAGAGTTTGGCCCGGCTCTGTCCCGGCCCCAGGCCCCACAGGCCTCCGGAGCCGATGGCCAGCAGGGACTGCTTCAACTGGTAGCCCACATCCTGACCGTGCTTCCAGGGATCGAGATACGAGAAGACCCGGCCCAGCTTCTTGGGGTCCCTTAAGACCATGATCACGGCCAAAGTCACTCCGCCCCCCAGGGCCAGCAGGATATGCGTAAGGCGGGTGCCGCCCACGAAGAGCATGGTGAAGACGATGGCGGAGATGGTGATGGCCGTGCCGAAGTCCGGTTCCAGGCCCACCAGGACGATGAAGATACCGGCCACCACCAGATGCGGCGCAAAGCCGATGGAAAAGACTTTCATCTTCTCCTGTTTTTTCGTCAAAGAATAAGCCAGGAATAAAGCTATGGCCAGTTTGGCGAATTCCGACGGCTGCAGGTTGCAGGGACCCAGCTTGATCCACCGGGCGGCGCCCCGCACTTTGCCGCCGATCCCGGGGATGAACACCAGAATGAGGCAGATAAGGGAGATAAAAAGAAAAGGATACGCTAAACGCCGGTAGTAGTGGTAATCAATGGCCCGGCCCAGGAGGAGGACGCCGATACCCAGCACGGCATAGAGGAACTGGCGTTTGATGAAAAAATAGGGATCATTGTATTGGGACTGGGCCATGACCGTGCTGGCGTTAAAAACCATGGTCAGGCCCAAGGCCATGAGGGTCAGGGCGCTGATCATGATGAAATGGTCGTAAGACTTTGAGGCGTCCTCAGGATTTTGTGCCATTCCCCAATTCCTCCACGGCTTTCTGGAAGGTTTCACCCCGGTGGGCGTAGTCCCGGAACATATCAAAACTGGCGCAGGCCGGGGACAGAAGCACCACCTCTCCTGGTTTCGCCAGTTCGTAGGCCCGGGTCACCGCGGCCGCCATATCGTCTGCCAGGTAGGCGGGCACCAGGCCGTTCCAGGTCCGGGCCAGCAATTCCCGGGTCTCCCCCAGGAGAACCAGGGCCTTGACCCGCTCCCGGATCAGGTTGGAGAGCAGGCGGAAATCACTGTCTTTATCCCGGCCGCCGGCAATGAGGATCACCGGCTGCTCAAAGAAAGTGAGGGAACGGGCCACCGCGCCCACATTGGTGCCTTTGGAGTCGTCGTAAAAATCCACTCCGCCGATTTGGGCCACCCACTGCAAGCGGTGGGGCAGCCCGGAGAAACTGGCCAGCACCTCCCGGCAGGCCCCGGGCGCGGCCCCGGCATCCAGGGCCAGCAGCAGGGCGGCCATGACGTTTTCCAGGTTGTGGCGCCCCGGCAGCCGGATTTTTTCTAGGGGGAAACGTTCGTTCAGCTTGTCCGGGAGCAGAATCCGCAACTCCCCGTTTTCCAGCCAGGCTCCTTCCTTCAATGGCTGGCTGGAGGAGAAGTAAAACACCCGTCCCCCGGTTTCTCCCAAAGGCCGGACTGCCGGGTCGTCATAATTGAGAACCTTTAAATCTCCGGGGTTCTGGCACCGGAAGAGACTGGCCTTGGAGGCGGTATAAGCGGCAAAATCCGGGTAGCGGTCCAGGTGGTCCGGGGAAATATTCAGCAGGGCCGCGGCCTGGGGGTGGAAGTGAGGCGCGGTGTCCAACTGGAAACTGCTCACCTCCAGGACCAGAAAATCCGCGTCCTTTTGCTGTGCCAGCAGAGAAACCGCGGGGGTGCCGATATTGCCCCCCACCAGGGGCCTCAGCCCCGAGGCCCGAAGCAGTTCGCCCACCAGGGTGGTGGTGGTGGTCTTGCCGTTAGTGCCGGAGACCGCCAGCAGCGGCCGGGTGAAAAAATGGGCCGCCAGCTCCAGTTCCCCCCAGACGGGGAGGCCCGCCTCCCGGGCCGCCCTGATCCAGGGAAGCTCCGGGGGTACTCCGGGGCTAAGCAGCAGGAGATCATAACCCTGCCAGGAGGGTTGGGCCACCCCCAACTCCTCTTTGATCCCCAGACCCTGAAGCTCCTGCCGGGGCTCTTTAAGGTCCCCGGCCGGGGCCATATCGGTGACCGTTACCCGGGCTCCGGCCTGGGCCAGAAAACGGGCGCAGGCCACCCCGGTCCGGGCCAGGCCCACCACCAGAATTTTTTTGCCGCTTAACTCCATTTCGCCTCAATGCCAGGGGAGGCTGCGCAGGCCGCCCGAAAACGCCTGCCTTTCCGGGGCAAGGCTGTTTTTCGCCCTGCCCCGGAAAGGATTGAGATCAGGTTGAGCGTCCGTAACCTCACATCCAGCAAGTTGCCATCCCCCCTATGAGCCAACGCCCGGCGGCCCCCCAGAGGCCGAGGACTGTACTACCTTATTTTGTAGAGAATCAAGGCAATCAACCCCAGGATCAAGGATAGAAGCCAGTAACTGGTAATCATCGTAGGCTCCGGTCAGGGGCGGCCCGGTGCCGCCCTTAAAGCGCCTCCCTTCCCGGGGTAGGGCTAATTTTCGCCCGGCCCCGGGAAGAATTGAGATTAGGTTGAGCGTCGGTAACCTAACATCAAGAAAGTCAAAGTCCCCATCTGAACCAACACCCGGGGCCTCCCACAGGCCGGGGGCGATGCTACCTCAGTTTCAAGAAACTCAAGGAGATGAGCCCCAGGATCAAAGACAAGATCCAGAAGCGCACGATCACCTTGGGTTCCGGCCAGCCTTTCAATTCAAAATGATGGTGCAAAGGGGCCATGCGGAAGACGCGCTTGCCGTTGGACACCTTGAAAAAAGAGACCTGGATGATCACCGACAGGGCCTCCACCACGAAGATGCCGCCGGCCACCGCCAGCAGGAATTCCTGTTTGATGGCCAGGGCCACAGTGCCCAGGACGCCACCCAGGGCCAGGGCCCCCACGTCCCCCATGAACACCTGGGCCGGGTAGGAGTTAAACCAGAGAAAACCGACCCCCGCGCCCACCAGCGCGCCCAAAAAGATGGACAGCTCTCCCACTCCCCGGATATAGGGAATCTGCAAATACCCGGCGATAATCTTGTTGCCGGCCAGATAGCACAGGATCATGAAAATTCCGGCGGTAACGGTGACCGGGCCGATGGCCAAACCGTCCAGGCCATCCGTCAGATTCACCGCGTTGGCCGCGCCCACGATAATGAAAACCGCCATGGGTATAAAGCCCCAACCCAGATCCGGCTGCAAGTGCTTGAAAAAGGGCAGCGTCAAGGTGGTGCTGAACCCGGGGCTGTAGTACAGGCAGAAGGCCACCACCAGGGCGATGGCGCTTTGGGAGATGAGCTTGGCCCGGCCGCTCAGCCCCCGGTTATGTTTCTTCACCACCTTGAGATAATCGTCCACAAAGCCGATGCATCCGAAGCCCAGGGTCACCAGGATCAAGAGCCAGATATAAAGATTGGCCAGATCGGTCCACAGCAGGGTGGCCGTCAGGGCAGTGAAAATAATCATCAGCCCCCCCATGGTGGGGGTGCCGGCCTTGGAGAGATGGGACTGGGGGCCGTCTTCCCGGATAAACTGGCCCACCTGCATCTCTTTGAGTTTGCGGATAAACCAGTTGCCGATGAACAGGGTCAGAAGCAGCGCCGTGAGAATCGCGAAGATGCTGCGAAAAGTAATATAGCGGAAGACGTTGAAGCCGCCGAAAACCGTCTTTAAAGGATAAAAGAGATGGTAAAGCACTTATCTTGTTCCCCCCAGGCAGGTCAGCCAGAAATGGACCTCGCGAACCCCTGTAACCGCTAGCTTAATGAGGCCCTTCCCTGGGCATGAAGCCGGAGACTTTCTCCTGTGTCGCTTGTCAGTGGGCCGAGCCCACCCTGCATTTTTATTTTGCCCCTCCCAGCGCAGCGATGAGCCCTTCCATGTGCATGGAGCGGGAGCCCTTGACCAGGAGCCAGTCGCCGGGCTGGAGAAAATCTTGCAATACCCTGGCTCCTTCGGTCTGGCTGTTCACCAGCATAATCCGCTCCGGGGCCAGACCCCCCTCTTGGGCCCCGGCGGCCACTTCCTTATTGAAGTTGCCGTAAAGCACTAGGAAATCCAGGCCCGTAGCCGCAGCCGCGCGGCCCAAGTCCCGGTGGGCGGCGGCCGCGGCGTGGCCCAACTCCAGCATATCCGCCAGGGCCGCAACCCCCCGGGCCTGGCGGCGCAATTCCTTTAAGGTGTTTAAGGCCACGGCCATGGAGCCGGGGTTGGCATTGTAGCAGTCATTTAAGAGGTGCACCCCGGAAGGGAGAGTGAGAATCTGGGAGCGCCGGTGGATGGCCTGGAACTCCGCCAGGGACCGGGCCGTGGCCTCCGGCTCCAGGCCCAGGGCCAGACCCGCGGCGGTGGCCGCCATCGCGTTATACAACTGGTGCAGTCCCGGCACGCTTAAGTTCAGGGTCCAACTGCGTCCGGCAAAAGAGATACGCGCGGCCTGGCCGTCCCAACCCCGGACCTGGCGTCCCCAGGCCCGGAGAGCGGCCCCCGGTTTGAGGCCGAAGCTCAAGGTCCGGCCCGGATAAGCTTTAGCCTGGCCGGCAATCCGCTGGTCATCGTGGTTGTAGATCAAGGTGGCGCTCTCTTCCAGGTTCTCCAGCAGTTCCCCTTTGGCCCGGGCCACCCCGGCCACGTCCCCCACCCCTTCGGTATGGGCCGGGTGCACATTGATGAGCACCCCGACGCTGGGCCGGCAGATTTGGGTCAGCCGCTGAATCTCTCCGAAGCGGTTCATGCCCATCTCCACCACCGCGGCCTCATGGCCCCCATTCAGCCCCAAGAGGGTAATGGGCAAGCCGATGAGGTTGTTCAGGTTCAGGGTGTTTTTCAAAACCCGGTACTCAGCGCCCAGCACCGCGGCGATCATCTCCTTGGTGGTGGTCTTGCCGCAACTGCCGGTGATGCCCACCACCGGCACCTCGAAGCGGTCCCGCCAGGCCCGGGCCAGGTCTCCCAGGGCGGTGAGGGTGTCGGGGACGGCAATGACCGTGACGTCTTTGGGGGGCTTGAGATGCGCGGCGCTTTCCCCCGGATGGCAATGCCGGCCCATCAACACGCAACGCACGCCCCGGCGCAGGGCTCCGGGGATATACTCGTGGCCGTCGTGGTGTTCCCCGGTCAAGGGGATAAAGATCTGCCCCGCCTGGCAGGTGCGGGAATCGGTGCTGACGCCGCAAAAAGTCTCCGTCACCCCCCGTTGGACCAAAGCGCCGCGGGTGGCCGCCAAAATCTCCGGGGTGGTGAACAGGGTGGACATCAGCCGTGATACTCCTTCAGGGCTTCCCGGACTTCCTCCCGGTCATCGAAATGGAAGCGCTCGGTCCCGCGAATCTGGTAATTTTCATGGCCCTTGCCGGCCACCAGGACCGCATCCCCGGGCCGGGCCAGGGCCACGGCCAGGCGGATGGCTTCCCGGCGTCCCGGCACCACCAGGTATCCGGCATTCCCCTGCCGGGCTCCGGCCTCGGTGAGGCGGGAGACGTTCATAGCTTTAAGGCCCGCTTCGATTTCCCGGATGATGTCCAGAGGGTCTTCCGTCCGGGGATTGTCGCTGGTGACCACCACCAGGTGGGACCCCGCGGCCGCAGCCTGCCCCATCAGAGGGCGTTTGCTCCGGTCCCGGTCGCCGCCGCAGCCGATGACGGTAATCACCCGGGAAAAATCCAGGGCCTCCAGAGCCTTGAGCACCTGGGCCACCGCCGCGGGCGTGTGCGCATAATCCACCAAGACCGCGGGACCTTCCCGGGGGCCGAAACGTTCCAGGCGCCCCGGCACGCCCTGCAAGGCGGCGATGCCCCGGGAGACTTCCTCGGGACTCAGACCTAAGGCCAGGGCGGTGGCTACGGCCGCCAGGATGTTCGAGAGGTTAAACGGGCCCACCAGCCGGGAGCTTATCTCTATTTCTCCCGCGGGCGTAGTAAGCCTGGCTTCCAGGCCGTGGGGCCGGTAACGCTTCTTCAGGGGCCGCACCTGGCTGGCGGGATGGCCGCCGTAGGTGAGGGTGGGAACGGACACCCGGCGGTGCAATTCTTCGCCCCGGGGATCGTCCAGATTGAGGACCGCAATACCGCCGGGGGCGCAGCCGTTGGCCAGAAGCTCCAGGAAAAGCCGGGATTTGGCGGCAAAATAGTCGTCCATCTCCCGGTGATAGTCCAGGTGGTCCTGGGACAAATTTGTGAAGACCCCCGCGGCAAAGGCGGCGCAATCCACCCGCCGCAAATCCAGGGCATGGGAGGAGACCTCTAAAAAGACGTGGCTCACGTCGTGGCTCCGCATTTCCCGGAGTAATCTCTGCAAGTCCAGGGATTCGGGGGTGGTCACCGGCGCCGGCCAGGTCCGGGAGCCTACCCGGTAATTGACAGTTCCCACCACGCCGGTGCGGTGGCCGGCAGCCTCCAGAATGGCCTCCAGGAGGTAAGTGGTGGTGGTCTTGCCGTTGGTGCCGGTGATGCCCACCAGCACCAGTTCCCGGCTGGGATGGCGGTGGAAGGCGGCGCTCAGGTGGGCCAGGGCCAACCTGGCGTCGGGCACTCGCACCAGCGTGACGCCGGGAGGCGGGGCCAACTCCTGTTCAGTGACGATAACCCGGGCGCCCCGGCTCAAAGCGTCGTCCAGGAAGAGATGACCGTCGGTGGCGGCGCCTTTCAACGCCACAAAAACACCCCCGGGGACCACGTCCCGGGAATGATAGGCCACCCCGGGGACGGCCACTTGGTCATCCCCCGCCAGGCGGCAGCCTTCCAGACCGGCCAGGAGTTCTGTCAATGTCTGGGTGTCGTCGGGCATTCTCCGCACCGGTCCTTGTTTCACCTATTTACGGGTAAGGCCAGGACCTCACCCCAGTATCTTCTTCAGGGCTTAAAGTGCTGTCTAATTTTGTTAACCGGCTTTCATAATAATCCTATAGAAACTTGCTACCCTTCGCAAGACGCCCATCCGATGGCCCCTACGGCTTCAATGGGCGCGAAATTTCACCGAACAGGTGGTAGCCGGGGTTATCGCCGCCCCTGGAGCCGGATCCTGGCTATAGGCCCGGCCACTGCCCTCAAAGCGGCAATGCAGCCCGGTGGGGTGAAGCAGATTCAAGGCCTGGCGGAGTGTCAGACCATTTAAATCCGGCATCACCTTCAGGCGTTTTTGGGGTACTGGTGACCGCAATTTCTTGGGTTTCGGGAGAGGCGCCGCTTCGGGAGGCGGGGCTTCGCTCGCGGCCGAGGCCCGGGCCGCGCCCAGTGAAGGCAGTATCCCGGCCAAAACCGGCTGGTTTTCCCCCTGGGGATAAACCCCCAGAAAACGTAAAGATTGGGCGGCTATTTCCCGGAAAATGGGGGCGGCCACCACCCCACCGTAGTAGGCGCCTTTAGGTTCGTCGACGATTACGGCAATGGCCAACTCCGGCTTCTGGGCCGGAATCAGCCCAATGAACAGAGACATATACTTGTTGTGGGAATAAGACCGGCCCACCAGCTTTTGGGCCGTGCCGGTCTTACCGGCTACGGCGAAGCCGGGAGGCGCGGCTTCCTTGGCGGTACCGCCGGGTTGGGTCACGGTTTGCATAATCGCCAGCATCTGCTTGGCAGTGGCGGGAGCAATGACCCGGCGGATAGGATGGGGCTGGAAGACTTGCACCACTTTCCCCCCGGGGCTGACAATTTTTTTGACTAGTAAGGGTTCCATGAGCACCCCGCTATTACCGAGGGCTGCCAGGGCCATGGTCAGTTGCAGGGCGGTGACGGAGACTCCCTGGCCGAAGGCCAGGGTGGCCCGGTCAATGGGAGAACGAGCGAGGCGGAGATTTTTCAAGATTCCGGCGCTTTCTCCGGGAAAGGCGATACCGGTGCGGCTGCCGAAGCCGAAAGCCCGGAGATATCGATCCAGGCGTACTGAGCCGGTGCGGTTGGCAATCTTGGCGGCCCCGATGTTGCTGGATTTTTGAATAATCTGCTGTACCGTCAGGGTCCCGTAGGGGTGGGCATCGTGGATCACTTCCTTGGGCCCCAGGCGGTACACCCCACTCTCGCAATTGAAGCGGTCCCCCGGCGTTACTTTATGGGCGTCCAAGGCCGCCGCGGCCACGAACACCTTGAAAGTGGAGCCCGGTTCC
>ENA-OSEO01003828-OSEO01003828.1-sediment-metagenome-genome-assembly--contig:-NODE-3828-length-16786-cov-4.319528_pt1 | contig 16786 bp, 14 predicted proteins | sample MGYA00237883_ERZ534232 | MGnify/ENA metagenome assembly ERZ534232 | reverse complement strand
TGAAGGAATGATGGAAGACTTTCTTCATGCGGCTGCTAGCGCCGCGGAAGTTTATCGCTTTGGGGCCACCAGCGTGTATAGAACAGGGTTGGCATCCGAGGGACGCCGACCCCGCGCCGTTTGGCACCGCCATGGTGCTCGAGTCGCACTTCTGCGGAGCTCTATCCCCCATGATGGCGCGTCTATTGTAACACAATCCGCTGGAGGCCAAAAAGCGGTAAACTCCGAGGGTCTGGGGGCAGAGCCCCCAGGGGTACGAGTGTTTTGGAGAGCCTCCGGCAGAATGAATGCCGGAATGTCATTGCGAGGAGCACAGCGACGAAGCAATCTTAATCCTCGGGTGGGAGATTGCTTCGCTTCGCTCGCAATGACATGCCTATGCTCATTCCGTTGAAGACTCTTGGCCAGGATGATATGTGGTGAGGGTGACCTCGTGTTACGAGGGTCCTTCGCACGAGATACGAGCGACCGGATATGGGATACGAATCTATGAGGAGATGCACATGAATAAGGTGACATTCGGCGTGATCGTCGGCAATCGGGGCTTCTTCCCGGCCATTCTGGCCAAGGAAGGCCGCCAGGACATCCTCGACGTGCTCAAGAAGAAAGGCTACGGGGTGGTGGCCCTGTCGATGAAGGACACCCAGTACGGGGCGGTCGTGTCGCTGGAGGACGCCATCAAGTGCGCGGAGCTGTTCGCGTCCAAGAGCAAGGAGATCGACGGGATCATCGTGACGCTGCCGAACTTCGGAGAGGAGCGTGGCAACGCGGAGGCGATCAAGCGCTGCGGCCTGTCCGTGCCCATTCTGATCCATGCGGAAGAAGACGTCCCCGACCAGATGAAGATCGACCGGCGGCGGGATTCCTTCTGCGGCAAGATCAGCACGTGCAACAACCTGCGCCAGGCGGGGATCCCGTTCACGCTGACGACCTCGCACACGGTGCCGGTCAAGTCGGCCCAGTTTGCGAAGGACCTGGACGACTTCGCGGCGGTGTGCCGGATCGTGCGGGGCCTCAAGAACGTCCGCTTCGGGGCGCTGGGCTCGCGTCCGGCGGCGTTCAACACCGTCCGCTATAGCGAGAAGATCCTGGAATTCGCGGGGATTTCCGTCGAGCCGGTGGATCTCTATGAAATCTTAGGCAAGATCGATCGGCTGGGCGACAACGATCGGGCGGTGCAGGCGAAGCTGGCCAAGATCCAGGACTACACGCAGACCAAGGGCATCCCGGCCGAAGGACTGATGAAGATGGCCAAGTTCGGCACGGTCGTGGACCGGTGGATGAAGGACAATCAGCTCGTCGGCACGGCGATTCAGTGCTGGACGGCGATGGAGGAGTTCTTTGGGATCGTGCCCTGCACGCTGATGAGCATGATGAGCGAGTCGCTGCTGCCCAGCGCCTGCGAGGTGGACATCACCGGTCTGCTCGGCATGTACATCCTGCAGTTGGCCAGCGGGACGCCCAGCGCGCTACTGGATTGGAACAACAACTTCGCGGGCGATCCGGACAAGTGCGTGCTGTTCCACTGCTCGAACCTGCCGAAGTCGTTCTTCAAGAGCCAGAAGATGGATTACCAGGAGATCATCGCGGGCTCGGTGGGCAAGGAGAACACCTACGGGACGATCGTCGGGCGAATCAAGTCGGGCCCGGCGACGTTCTGTCGGACGATGACGGACGACGTGGACGGCCTGCTGCGGGTGTACGTGGGCGAGGGCCAGTTCACCAACGACAAGTTAGAGACCTTCGGCGGCTACGGCGTGATGCAGATCGACAACCTGCAGACGCTGCTGAACTACATCTGCCAGATGGGCTTCGAGCATCACGTGGCGGTGAACCTCTCGCAGGTGGCGAGCCCGATCGCGGAGGCTTTGACGAAGTACCTGGGCTGGGACGTGTATCGGCATTGCTGAAATCAGACGGTGGGGCAAGCCCCACCCTACGGCTGCCGCCGGGACGGGGCTGCCATGATGGTCCGGCGGTCAGGCAATTTCGTCGTGGCTGGGGTTGCGCGGCTCGTTTGGGTGGCGTAGGAGCGTGGAGCGGCGGCTGTCGCCGTTCGACGCAACCGCCGGACGAGACGAGCGGCGCAACCGCAACCGGTCTTCTGTGGCTTTTACTGCGGGCGGGGGTAGTGTGAGAGACGACTATGGGTGAGGCGGACAGTATGGTGGACGAGACAGTGGAGAAGATGTCTGAGGCATCGCACCCTGCGGAGACGCCTTCCGTGCTGCTGTTCGTGGAGACGTCGCGGGAGTTCGGGCGGGGCCTGCTGCACGGAATCGCGCGGTACTCGCGTCTGCACGGGCCGTGGCGGGTGTACCGGTGGCCCGGGGCGCTGGATTCGTCGCTGCCGGAATGGAAGCATCTGAAGATCGACGGGGCCATCGTGCGGGACGTCCGCGTGGTGGAGGGCCTGGCGCACTCGGGAATTCCCGTGATCTTCGCGCAGCACAACAAGGAGAGCTACGCGCCGTTTCCGGGGATCATCACGGAGGGCGCGGCCATCGGGTGCATGGCGGCCGAGCACTTCCTGGACCGGGGCTTCCAGAGCTTCGCGTACTGCGGCATGGACGAGTTCGCCTGGTCGCGGGGGCGGCGCCAGCACTTCGCCCAGCGGCTGGCCCAGGGCGGTCATACGGTGGCGGTGTACGAGCCGCCGGCGACGACGGGACGGGCGGTGAAGAACGAGCAAAACGGGATCGGTGAGTGGCTCAAGCGGCTGCCCAAGCCGGTGGCGGTCATGTGCTGCAACGACGACCGGGCGCTACAGGTGATCGAGGCGTGCAAGCAGGTGGGGTACGAGGTGCCCGACCACGTGGCGGTGCTCGGGGTGGACAACGACGTGCTGGTGTGCGATCTGGCGGACCCGCCGATTTCGAGCGTGGCGCTGAACACGGAGAGCGCCGGGTACGAAGCGGCCCGGCTGCTGGACCGACTGATGAAGGGCGAGCCGATGGCGGGCCAGGTGATCCCGGTCCGTCCGACGCACATCGTGGCGCGGATGTCGACGGACGTGCTGATGGTGAGCGATCCGGACGTTTCGGCGGCGTTGCAGTTCATCCGGCGGAATCCGAACCGGCTGATCCAGGTCAACGACGTGGTGGAGGCGACGAACGTATCGCGGCGCGTGCTGGAGAAGCGATTCAAGGCGGTGCTGCGTCGGTCGGTGCACCAGGAGATCCGGCGGGTGCGGGTGAACCACATCATCCAACTGCTGATCGGGACGGACCTGAGCATTACGGAGATCGCGACGCACGGCGGGTTCGACGGGGTCGAGCACATCGCGCGGTATTTCCGCAAGGAGACCGGGATGAGCCTGCGCGACTACCGCAAGCGGCATGCACCGAGATGATTCACGATTTACGATTTTGCGCGGGCCATGACTCGTACGTTCACCGCGTCAGCCAAATCGTAAAGTGTAGACAGTAATTCCACGGAGATTGCCCCATGAGAGACGTGTCGAGAGCAGCGGTGGTGTTGGTGGTTCTGGCGGGAGCGGCTTCGGCGCAGGAGACGATTCGTTTGTCGATCGATCCCGGGACCGTGGTGAACCGGGTGGATGAGAAGGTGTACGGGCATTTTCTGGAACACATCTACCACTCGTGCAACGGGGGATTGTGGGGCGATTTAGTATGGAACCGCAGCTTCGAGCAGAACGCGTTCGGGCAGTGGTCGGTGCAGGGCGCGCAGCTCGTGCAGGAGGGGATGGGGACGAATGTGCGGTTGACTTTCGGGGATGAGAGCTGGCGGGATTACGAATACACGCTGGAGGCGAAGAAGACCGCGGGGCAGGAGGGCTTTCTGATCCTGTTCCGCGTGAAGAACGAGCGGGATTTCTACTGGTGCAACTTAGGCGGGTGGGGCAACGAGCGGCACGCGCTCGAGCGGGGGCTGGCGAGCGAGAACCGCTGGGGCGTCATCGGGCCGCAGCCGCGGGGGCGGATCGAGACGGACAAGTGGTACGCGATCAAGGTCCGCTGCGAGGGGCGGCGCTTCCAGGTCTGGCTGGGCGAGGAGCGGGTCATCGACTACACGGACGACGAGCGGGCACACCTGTCGGGCAAGGTGGGCATCGGGACGTGGGCGACGCAGGCGGCGTTCCGGAATCTCACGGTGAAATCGCTCGATGGGGCGGTGCTGTACGAGGGGCTGCCCCAGGGCCTGACGACGGAGAACGCGGCGAGCTTCTGGCAGGTTTACGGCGGGGCCAAGGTGTTTGTCGACCGGAGCGATCCCTTAAATAGCCGCACGTGCCAGCGGATTGTCACGGAGTCGCAGGGCGGGGGCCTGCAGCAGGCGGGATTCTGCGTCCGGGCGGGCGAGACGTACCAGGGCTCATTGTGGGCCAAGGGGATGGCGGAGAAGGGACTGGTGGTGAAGCTGGTGGACGAGGCGGGGCAGGAGGTTGTCCAGACGATCAAGGCGCCGAGTTCGAAATGGCAGGAGTTCGAATTCTCGCTCCGGCCGGAGTGGTCCTGCGCCGATGCGAAACTGTGCGTTGGCGCCCGCGGCAAGGCCGAAATCTGGATCGATCAGGTGAGCGTGATGCCGAAGAGTTGGGGCGACCAAGGCGGGTTCCGGCCGGATCTGCTACAGGCCGTCGCGGGACTGCGGCCGCCGGTGATTCGGTGGCCGGGCGGGTGCTTCGCGTCGTCGTACCAGTGGAAGCAGGGGATCGGGCCGCAGGAGAAGCGGTTGCCGCATCCGCGGGAGATCTGGGACGATCTGGATGTGTACAGCTATGGGACGGATGAATTCATCGAGACGTGCCGGCGGGTGGGGGCCGAGCCGCTGATCGTGGTCAATTTGGGTTTCCCGGCATGGAACAATGACGCCGAGACCCACGACTACACGCAGGACGTCCTTGATTGGATCGAGTACTGCAACGGGCCGGCGGACTCCAAATGGGGCAAGGTCCGTGCGGCCAACGGGCATCCCGAGCCGTACCGCGTGAAGTATTGGGAGATCGACAACGAGACCTGGCACACGCCAGCGGATCAGTATGCCGAGCGGGTGCTGAAGATCGCGCCGCTGATGAAGAAGGCGGACCCGTCGATCAAGCTGGCGGCCTGCGGCAGCGGCGGTCTGGGTCGCGACGACCGCAACGGCATGCCGTACAACCGGACGGTGATCGAGAAAGCCGCCGGGGTGATCGACTATATCAGCATCCACCACTACGAGAGCCCGAGCCAGTTCGCGCGGGGCCCGCGGAACTACGAACGGTTCTTCCGCGAGTTGGGCGAGGTGATCGCGGCGTCGCGCAATCCGCAGCTCAAGATCTACGTCTCCGAGTGGAACGCCCAGAGCACCGACTGGCGGACGGGCCTCTACTGCGGCGGCCTGCTCAACGCCTTCGAGCGGTGCGGCGACATCCTGGAGATCGGCGGCCCGGCCCTGTTCCTCCGCCACGTGTCGGCAACCGCCTGGGACAACGCCTTCATCAACTTCGATGCGTCCTCGTGGTTCCCGGCGCCGAACTACGTGGTGATGAAGCTCTGGCGGGATCACTACGCTCCCGAGCGGATCGCGATCACCGGCGAGGCCGGCCCGCTCAATGTCTCGGCGACCCGCCGGCCGGCGGATGGCGCGGTGATCGTGAAGGTCGTGAACCCTGGTCGTGAGCCGGTGTCCCTGGAATTGTCCCTGCCGGCGAACGTATCCGCGGCCGAGGCCCGGGTCGTTGCTCCCGGCGGCACCGACGCCAGGAACACGCTGGCCGAGCCGGAGCGCGTGAAGGCCGAGGATCTGGCCGTGCGGACCGACGGGGCCAAGGCCTTCGTCGAGATGCCAGCCCTGTCCGCCGCCGTGGTCACCATCACGGCGAGCAAATAGCGACGGAATCGGTGTGCGGAGCACACCCTACCGCTGTCGCCCGGCGATAGGTTCCTTTTGCAGGTGGGAGGTTGCTATGAGACCGAAGTACGTTGTGCTCGGGTGTCTGGTTTTGGCTGTCGGTGTCTCGGCTGCGACGGGTGCAGGTGAAGCCGCGGCAGGGCGGTTGCAGGCTCATCCGTTTGCGTTGCCGGACGTGCGTCTGCTCGACGGGCCGTTTGCGCGGGCGATGGAACGCGACCGGCAGTACTTGATGTCGCTCGCGCCAGACCGGCTGCTGCACATGTTCCGCGTCACCGCCGGACGGCCTGCGCCCGCGACGGCCTACGGCGGTTGGGAGAGCTCGGAGCTGCGCGGCCACACGATGGGGCACTACCTCTCCGCCTGCGCCCTGATGTATGCGAGCACGGGCGACGAGCAGCTCAAGGCCCGCGTCGATGGCATCGTCGCGGAATTGGCCAAGTGCCAGAAGGCCCTCGGCGCGAGCGGCTATCTCAGCGCTTATCCCGAGTCCTTCATCGACCGCGTCGAGGCGCGTCAGCAGGTGTGGGCGCCGTACTACACCCTGCACAAGATCATGGCCGGCCTGCTCGATTCCTACCTCCACTGTGGCAACGGGCAAGCCCTGGAAATACTCGAAGGCATGGCCCGCTGGTGCAAGGGCCGCTGCGACCAGCTCTCCGAGGAGCAGATGCAGCAGATGCTCAACGCCACCGAACAGGGCGGCATGAACGAGATGCTGGCCAACCTCTACGCGGTCACCCGCAACCCGGACCACCTGGCCCTGTCCCGACGCTTCGTGCAGCGGAGCTATGTCGAGCCGCTGGCCGCGGGCCGGGATCAGCTCAAGGGCCAGCACGTCAACTCGTTCATCCCGAACATCATCGGCGCCGCGCGGCAGTACGAGGTGGCCGGGCACGTCGAGGATCGCAGAATCGCCGAGTTCTTCTGGCGTCAGGTCGTGGAGCATCGCTCCTACTGTACCGGCGGCACCAGCAACGACGAGCACTGGCGGACCGACCCCGGTCAACTCGCCCGCGAGCTGGGCGACCACACCCAGGAGTGTTGCTGTACCTACAACATGCTCAAGCTCACGCGGCATCTGTTCTCCTGGGACCCGAGCCCCGAGTACATGGACTACTACGAGCGGGCCCTCTTCAACAGCATCCTGAGCACGCAGGACCCCAAGACCGGCCTGATGATGTACTTCGTCACGCTTGCGCCGGGTCGCTGGAAGTTCTACAACACGCCCACCGAGTCCTTCTGGTGCTGTACCGGCACCGGCCTGGAGAACCACGCCAAGTACGGCGACACGATCTACTATCAGGACGACGAAGGTGTTCTCGTGAATCTCTTCATCGCCTCGGAACTGAACTGGCGGGACCAGAACGTTCGCCTCCGCCAGCAAACGCAGTGGCCCGACGAGTCGGCTACGTCGCTGACGATCCGCACGGACCGGCCCAAGGAGTTCTCGCTGCGCGTTCGCGTTCCCGGCTGGGCAACCGAGCGGATCACAGTCAGATTGAACGGCGCGCCGCTCAACGTCGAGGTGAATCACTCACGTTACATGGTGTTCCGCCGTACGTGGTCCGACGGCGACCGTCTCGACATCGTGATGCCGATGAGCCTGCATACTGCCCCGATGCCGGACGACAAGACCGTCGTGGCCTTCATGTACGGCCCGCTCGTTCTGGCCGGCAAATTAGGCGGCGAGGGACTGACCGACGACGTGGTCTACCTGAAGGACCAGTGGTACCGCTTCCCGCGGGATCAGGTCGCGGAGGCCCCGGTTCTGCTGGCGGCAGGCGACGACCTGACCCAGTGTATCGAGAAGGTCTCCGACAATCCGCCGGTGTTCCGCACGGTCGGGCAGGAGAAGAACGTCACCTTCGTGCCGTATCACCAGCTCTTCGGCGAGCGGTACGCGGTCTACTGGCGGGCCTTCCGCAAGGGCAGTCCCGAACACGATGCCTATCTCGCGGAGGAGAAAGCCCGGCGCGAGTTGCAGGCGCGAACGGTCGATCAGGTCGAGATCGGCGATCCGCGCTCGGAGCCCGCCCACGGCCGCAAGGGCGAGCGGACAACCTCCGGCCTGCACTTCGGTCGAAACTGGCGGCACGCCACCGACGGCGGCTGGTTCTCCTACGACCTCAAGGTCCTGCCGGCAGTGCCGCAGGAACTACGTGTCGGTTTCTGGGGTAGCGACGCCGGCGGGCGCCAATTCGACATCCTCGTGGACGGCGTCAAGCTCGTTACGCTGAAGCTCGAAAATAACCGGCCCGGCACGTTCTACGATGAGACCTATCCGCTGCCGGCGAACCTCCTTGAGAACAAGACCAAGGTGACCGTGAGATTCCAGGCCCATCCGGGCCTGACCGCCGGCGGCATCTTCGGCTGTGCGATCCTGAAGTCGCAGAGATAGGAATCGGTGTGCGGAGCACACCCTACCGCTGCCGCCGGGCAACAGGCAACTCTCCGCCGTCTGGGCGACGGCTTGATCCATCCGATGCAGAACCGATGCTATAGCTCGTTGCGGATGCCGAGAAGAGGCGTCAGCGGTAGTACGCCGTCCATCCTAAAATGGTGGGCCAATCTGGGCCTGTTTGCCGATGATTCCTTTCAGAGAAAGGAGTCTGCCCATGAAAGGTTCAAACCGTAAGTATGCCGTTGAATTGACCGCCGAAGCTCGCGCACATCTGGAGTCCATCGCACATAATGGCACGGCACCGGCGAAGAAGATTCTCCATGCCCGTGTGCTCCTGATGAGCGATCGGTACCATCCGGCCGGCCGCTATCCTGATGATCAGATCGCAGCCGCTTTGGGTCTACACGTCAATACCGTCGCTCGCATTCGGATCCGTTTCGTCCTGCAGGGGGAAGGACCGTCGCTGGATCGCAAGCCACGATCGAGCCCTCCCCGTCCTGCCAAACTGGACGGCCGAGGCGAAGCCACACTGGTGGCCCTCTGCTGTTCGCCCGCACCTCCGGGGCGGGTTCGCGGGACCCTCCGTCTGCTCCAACAGGAGATGGTCGGACGCCAGATCGTCACGAGCATCAGTCATGAAACGATTCGCAAGACGCTGAAAAAAACGTGTTGCAGCCTTGGCGCACGCAGCGGTTTTGTATCCCCGAACGCGACGCGGCCCGGTTTGTCGCCCAGATGGAGGAAGTGCTCGACGTCTACGCCCAGCCGCCAGATGAGGAAGAGCCGCTAATCGCCATGGACGAGGCCTCGAAGGAATTGCACGCCGATGTTCAGCTCGCCTTGCCCATGGCTCCGAAGAAGCCCCGTCGCGAGAGCGACAAGTACGAGCGTCACGGCACGCGTGCCCTGTTCATGTTCTTTGCTCCGCACCTGGGCTGGCGTCGAGTCGGAGCCCGGGAGCATCGCACTCGCGTCGACTGGGCTCACGAGATCCGGCGACTGCTCGATGAGGACTTCCCCCACGCCAGGAAGATCCATCTCATTTGTGACAACCTGAACACGCACCAAGTGGCCTCGCTCTAGGAAGCGTTCCCGGCCGAGGAGGCCCATCGCTTGGCCCGTCGCCTGCACATCGTTCACACCCCGCGCAACGGCAGTTGGCTCAACGTGGCCGAGATTGAACTGAGTTTCCTATCTCGCCAATGCCTGGCCCGACGCATCGGCGATCCACACACACTCGACCGAGAACTGCAAGCCTGGAACACGACGCGAAACCGTACCGCCTCCAAGGTGACTTGGCAGTTCACGACAGCGGATGCCCGGATCAAACTACGCCATCTCTACCCCCTATTTTAGGATGGACGGCGTAGTAGGGTGTGCTCCGCACACCGTTCTTCAGATTCTCTCCCTCGCCAAGCCGCCAAGAACGCCAAGAAGACAGAAGCCTGCAATTCCTTTTCCCTTTGCGACCTCTGCGAGAGCATCCAGCTTCCGGGCTTTGTGCATTCGCCGCTCATGTCATAGCGAGCAACGCGCGGCAGTTTTCTCTTCGGCCGATGGCCTGACGATACGGAGGAATCGGAAGGACATGACCGTCCCTTCCGTTCCTGCCATTCCCGCGAACGCGGGAATCCATCCGAGATACGAGCGACGAGATGTTAAAACGCGAGACGCGCCAGCCCCCCAGACCCGTCCCGAAAAAGTACCGCACCCCTTTAATTCTCCCCCACCCCTTTAATTCTCCCAGAGACCGCCCTTCTGTCACGCCCGCGAACGCGGGAGTTCGTTCGAGATACGAGCCACGAGACGTAAGACGCCAAGCCCGCCTGTCGGCCCTCAGACCCACCCCTCTGATTCCCCCCGTCCCGAGAAAGTACCGCACCCCCTCAGTTCTCCCCGATAGTGAAGACTCGAAACACAGTCCTGTACTTCCCCTTTGGCCTCACTGGAGCCATCGGGGATCAAACAGGCGCTGTCCGTGGACTACCCCAATGATGGCGATCCACTTCTCATCCAGAATCTTGTAGAGAATTCGGTAGCTGAAGACTCGCAACTCGCGATACCGATCCTCCTCCATCTCCGGGATCATCTTGCCGATCCGCGCGTGCTCTCTGAGTTTGCGCGTCTCTTTGACGATGAGCTGGACAACGCGACGCGCCTGGAATGGCGAGTCCTTCTCGATAAACGCCCCGATCTGCTCGACCTGCTCGACCGCCTTGATGGTCCAAATCACCTCAGCCATTGCGCCAGCCGGTTCTCCACCTGGTCATGGGTCAGTGTCTTGCCGTCCTCGATGTCCCGTTCGCCGCGCTCGATACACTCCAGAACGTACAGATGGTACTGGATATCCTCGAAGGTCGATTCCTCCGGCATCCGCGCTATCACTTCACATGCCTTCTGTTTGATGGTCATAAGACACTCCTGACTGCAACCGGCGATCCAGTCCTATTCTACGCCATCTGCCCCCCGCAGACAAGCCCAGCCGCAACCGATCTGCGGGCCGTCGTCTCCTCGCTCTTCGCACAGAAACCGCCCTTCTGTCACTCCCGCGAACACGGGAGTTCGTTCGAGATACAAGCCACAAGACACCAGACGCGAGACGCGCCAGTCCCCCAAACCCGTCCCGAAAAAGTACCGCACCCCTTTAGTTCTCCTGTCTTGGCTTCATGCCCGTTTTTGTTCTCGCTTTCCTCGTTCGCCTTAAGGCGTTCGTCCTCTGGCAATAGTTCAGAGACCGCGTCAATCGGCGTGATAACCGAATAACCTGAATTCGTAATCTCCCAGTGAGATAGCTTATGTGTTACGTTTATCCACGTTTCCCTGAATGGCACAAACTCACTGATAAGGCCAATGATAAGAAACTTGTGCCCTCCGAAAGATACCGGGTCAACCTCCAACACAGGTCCGCCGCTGTTTCCATAGTAGCTGGGACAATCGATGATGAGGGTCTTTCCCCCAATGCCCTTCCCGGCAATGATCCCCTTCCGCAGAAGTGGCCTGTTGGGATCTATCTGAGGCATTTCCTTCATGCCTATCGAGCTTGGATAGCCAAATATGAAGACGTCGTTTGACACCAGTGTATCAGCCAGAGGTTTCGTGTTCCTGACACTTGCGAACACGATTGGGGATTTGGTCGTGCTCGTCAGCATCCGAACACCGTCAACAAATCGAAGCCCCATATTCTTGTCATCATCCGTCTTCCCGACAACCTGGGCAACTGTGACAATCGCTGCATCACTCTGGGCGTGATATTTCACCTCCTCTTTCTTGAATAGAACCTCAAGATTGAGTTCCAAAAGTATATGTCCGGAGTCAGTAGGGTCCTTGGGGTAAGACAAGCACTTTGCCTGTCTTCCCGTCAACACCCACTGCCTCTGGTCTTTCTTGAACTCAAACAGCACGTGCCTCGCTGTTACAAAGTACACGTGTTTCTCCGTGCTCAGATAGAATCCGGAGGCCGACTGCCCTGTATCCAATTCAACTAGGACGGGATACGCCAGATTATCGTTCGGAATGGCCCTCTGGGCCCTTACGATGGTGGTCTGAAAGAGTACTATCAGGCAGCACAGGAATGACTCCATTCTCAATACGTATGAGTCCACGCTCAAACACTCCTTTCTGAACGCCCGGGGGCCCGGGGGACAGTCACCTATCATAGGCCATCATTTTCAGCTATCTGTGTCCATTATCCGTGGTTCACGAACCCGTGGCCCGGGAGCGGACGCTGAGGACTTCGTCCTCCGTCAACGGCTCGACCCGGGATTCGGGCAGGGTCACCACGGCGATCGTATCGCCAACGGCATTGAAGATTTCCAGAGAGTAGCCGTCCTCTCCGCCGGGGAGTTCGTGATGCTCCACGATGGTGGCCACGTCCCCTGTCTTCAGCCCTTTCTCCGGGATGTCTTGTGCCAGCGCGACGTCAGTAAACAACTCGTATTTCATATGCGGCCTACCCCGTCAGTTTCTCGTCAGAGATTATTACGTTCCGCGGTAGTTTCACCTGTCTCTCTGTCAGACAACATCACGAATCATGGTCGCTCGATACACGAGGGCGTCAGGCTCTATTCTGCGAGCCTGCTCTCTATTATCCTCAAGACGACCCGAGCCGTCAATCGGGAGAATCTGCGGATGAGGAACCTCGGCGGACTGGCAGGGGACAGTCACCATTTCTCGCGGGGGATGGCCGGCTGAGCAGGCACGCCCGAGGTGGTCGTGCGGGGGGAGTTTAGGGCTCTACGGCCTCCGGCTGGTACGCGAGCGAAGCCGCTCGCTGGTGAGGGTGTCGATGAGATACGGGGTGTGCGCCGCACCCCGGCTGCCGGTGGCCCCAAGGCGGTAAAGGGTTCCCAAACGCGATGTATCGCGTTTGGGGTCCCAACTCCCGCCGCGGGCGGCGGAATCCGGATCGGTCCGCTCGTTCTGCCATCCGAGCAGGACGGTGTGCAGAGCACACCCTACTACGCCGTCCATGTTAATCTGGTGGGCGGCAGCGCCTGCGGCGAGAGCGGCCCGCCCTCGAATCGCGGGCAGGATGCCAGCGCTACGGTGATCGGGCTCACCGTTTTGAGGTGGACAGCGTACTACCGGCTGGCGCCCTGCCTGTTGTCCCTTGGCGCATTATGACAAGTGACAACACACGTGCGGGTCATGCGGCTACAGGTTAGGGGGCAGGAGCAGCGTCGGGATCGAAGGTGACGTTCGCATCCAAGGGGAAGAGGGGCTTGCGCCGGCGGGTGTAGGTCAGCTTCTCGATCCGCATGTCGCCGGCGCCGGGCGTCAAGAGCATGATGTAGCGCGGGGCAATCCGGGTCAGGGCGTCGTAGAGATAGCCTTCCTTCACGACGACGATCTTACGGGCCAGAGGATCGATGCCGCAGGGGGGGAACTGGCGCGGATCGGTGAACGCCATAGGACCGGCCGCCAGGACCGCCTCGACGTCTCCGATCCGTACGACCGCCATACGGGGACTCTCGATCAGACGCACAACTTGCGCCTCAGCCTTCAGTGGCGGGCCGAATCGCGTCTCGACCGTGCCGCCAATGGAAAGCGAGACACTCTGGCCCACGCCCGCCGCGAAGCAGCGATTCACGGCGGGCGTATCGTTGATCCCGGCGACGACGGCGCTCTTCACTTTCCTCTCGACCAGATGGCGGAGCACAATGGGGAGATCGCCCGGCGCACTGGCGGTCACGTTGTCGCCGCTGTCGGTCAGAAAGACGGTCGATTCCTTCGCGGCCAGCGCCCGGTTGACGCCCTCCTCCAACTCGGCGGTCTCGCAGCCGAAGTCGAACTGGTGACGGGCGTCCCAGATCTTGCGGGCCAGGTACACGGCCGCGGCGCGAGCGGCCGTGCGCGAGCCGTCGGCGGTGATCATCACGGACATTCCCGTGTCCGGTGAATCCGTCCAGGCGCAACCGACGAAGAGGGTGGCTGCCAGAATTCTGGCCTGGTGGCCGGGCAGGCCCTCGCGCTCCAGGCGTCGGGCCTCCTCGACGAGGGACCGAAACGGCTCGGCGGTCGTCATCGCCTTCTCGCCCTGCAGGATCATCGGAATCGGCAGCACGTAGCTGACGGGATGCACCCTTCCCGCGAGCGTGTCCAGCAAGATGCGTCCCGCGAGGTCCGCCGTCTGAGCGCTGTCCGTATGAGGGGCGGTCTTGAGGCCGACGAGAATGTCGCCGGACCAGGCCAGGTGAGCGGGGATGTTGCCGTGCAGGTCGAATGTGCAGGCGATGGGGACCTTGGGACCGACGATCGAACGCACCTCGCCGACGAGAACCGTTTCCGCGGGACCAATCCCCTCCGCGTACATCGCGCCGTGGAGTCGCAGGAAGACCGCGTCGACAGGCAGCGCGTCCCGCAGAGAATCCAGCACGCGGTTCATCGCCTCGCGGCAGGGCTTCTCCTCGATGGTCCCGCCGCCACTGGGACGTGCGTGGACGCCGGGAATCATGGTCAGACCGGCGTCATTCCAGAGCACAGGAGGGGTGCGGCCGACCTCGGCGAATCCAAAGGACGTAGTCTTGACGGGGTGGAACGTATTGGTCTCATGGGAGAACCCGGCGACGAAGACACGCCGTTTGTCGTCTGCGAGAAGCACCCGAGAACCGACGAAACCGGCGGCCAACGTCCCTTTGAGAAACTCTCTGCGATTGCTCATGGCTGGCTCCTGCAAATGCACCGTCAGGGATTCGATACGTCCCATGCGGCTACGTGCCTGCCCTATCCTACCGCCTATTCCCACCGATGCCATCCGTATCTCCAGTCCGAGGAGTTTGACATGGTTTATCTCCTGGTCTCGTGTAGAATGGGGACCGGTGGCACCGGAACGCGATGCCGAGTGAACGACCGATGGGCCCGACCTGCCAGCTTGAAGGGAAGACAGCATGCAGCCACTCAAAAGGCTTACGGAACCGACGCTCTTCTTGGCCCTGCTTCTCGTTGTCGTCGGCTGCGGGGCTCGCGAGGGCGATACTGGCGCCGACCTCTCTCCGGATGCCCTGGGTGCGGCCGCACTCCGCACCCACGCCAGCTATCTTCGCAGTCACAGCGGGGTCCTGCCGTCTCAGGAGGTCCCTCGAACGTACTGGGCCAGAGAGATCAAGGCCCTCCGTCCTCTCAGGGTCTACCTGCACGGAGTCAACGTCGTCGTGGTCCAGAGAGAATCCGATGGCGTGGAAGAGGGGAAGTACATCGTGACGATCATCTCGTCCTACGCACCGCAGAGCGGAGACGACGGGTTCACCTTCACAAACCCAGACCGATGTGTGTACGACTTCACGCGCGTCAAACCTTAGAGGGACTACGACGCCAGATCGACGGGCACAGGCGCCCGCTCGAAGTCGTCGGCCGTCATGAGTGCGCGCAGCTTGAGTCCGGCCAAACCTCGCAGGAAACGATCGGGGACTCTCTCCAGGCGCGTGTTGTAGCATGTCGCGATATCGTTGAAATAGCCGCGGGCCAACGCGATGCGCTGCTCCGTGTCCGCCAGATTCTTCTGGAGGCTCAGGAATGAGTCCTGGGCTCGAAGCTGGGGATACTTCTCCTGCACCGCCACGAGCTGTCTGGTGCAGGCGTGATAGTCCGGCCCGGCCACACCCGGCGGCGTCGCCTCCATCTGCGTCCGCAGTGCGGCGACCTCGGTCTGCACGTCCCGTTCATAATCGCGGAGTCCCTCGACGGCCGCCACGAGGTTGGGAATCAGGTCGTGCCGTCGCTTCAATTGCACGTCCACCAGGGACCACGCCTGACTGACGCGGTTGCGGAGGCCGATGAGACTGTTGAAAACGAGCCAGACCCATCCCAGAACCCAGGCCAGCATATAGACCACAGCGGCGAGCAGGCAAGGCAGGATGTAGTCTTGCGAGGCTCGACTCGCGGCGGCGTAGCCCACAGCGACTCCTCCGGCCGCCAGCACCAAACCCACGGTCCCCCAGATCCAGTACCCGACACCCAAGCCGCGACTGATCTGCTTCTCGCTCCGACACGAGATCAAGAACATGGGGCACTTGGGATCGGAGGCAATCTCCGCGGCGATGATGTCCTGGCGCTCCCGCGCCTGTCCCATGACGTACAGCGGCGTATGCAGCGGAATCCCCATCTCGGTGAACTGCCGGCGGTGATCCGAATGGGAGACCGCGTGCGCCGGTCCTTTCCCGTAATACAGGGGATCGCTCCGGCGGCAGGTCTCGCTGAAGATCGTCACCGGCTCGATCTTCGCCCCTTCCGGCCGAACCAGAACCACGCCCAGATCGTCCTTCAGATAGAAGGAAGTCTGTTCGCCGCCCTGAGCAACCGTGGTCCAGCCGCTCTCGTGGCGCGTGCGGGTCTTGGTCTTGCCGTCGCTGTCCCGATAGGTTTCCGTGACCGTGCGGGACCAATGCTCCTGCACCGACCACGAATAGTAGACGCAAGCCTGCTCCGCCAGGTGGCTCTTCAAAGGCCGCTCAGCCTCCGCAGTGCCCTTGACCTCGACCATACCAATGAACACGCCGGTCGTCTTGGACGTGGGCGTGTCGTCCACCCAGCGCCGATGCCGGTTGGCCCGCAGCGCCGCCCACAGGCACAGCAATGCCAGCAATCCGCCCACCCACGGGAGAAACGGAGCAATGCCTTCCGGACTCATGGCAAGTATGGAAGGACCGAGAGTCATCTGCGAATAGCCTCTGTCAGGGCATCCATTTGCTTTTCGCCACCGATCGACATGGGGAGCCATCACACCGTCCAATCAGGGCGCACCATCAACCTACTGACCGGGCAAGAGCCCGTCAATAGACGGCTACACATCCAACCTTGATTCCCGGAGCGTGTTAGCGGATAATTGGGACCACGATACGCCCGCGCTCTGAGATGACACATGAGAGAATGCACGGTTACGTCCGGCTGTCTGATCGAGATGACCTTTGCCCGCACGTGCCGGGAATCCCCTGGCGAGCATAGACGGCACTATGCCGATCTTCTGAATAGGTCTATGCAATACCGTGGCCTCCAGAGAGAACCCCTCCTGGGTTGGACAGAAGCACTGCGAGG
>ENA-OSEO01003827-OSEO01003827.1-sediment-metagenome-genome-assembly--contig:-NODE-3827-length-16788-cov-3.586620_pt1 | contig 16788 bp, 12 predicted proteins | sample MGYA00237883_ERZ534232 | MGnify/ENA metagenome assembly ERZ534232 | reverse complement strand
GAGGGGCGTCTGCACGCAGCGATGCACCCCCGGCATCCACCCTGTGGGATGCACATAGGAATACCAATCTCCCGGCGAAGCAAAGGGCGTACGTACCGCGATCCACCAGTCCGCATTGAACCCGGCATACTCGGCAGGAGTCAGCCCCACCGTGACAGACACCGGGGTTCCGGAGGTCACCGCAACCGGCCCGTCCGAGCCATTGGCCTGGATGTCGGTAGCAGGGAAATTCGCCTCATTAATGGTAAACGTGTGATGAACTGAAAAATTCCAGTTGTTATAGTCGCCGCCGGGGCCCATGGCAGCATACTGCCACTCATACGAACTTCCTTTTGGCAGATTCAGTTCCGGCGGGGGCGTGTGAGACGTTTCCACGCTTGGTTCTGATTGATACCAGATGATTCCGCTTGAAGCCGAAGCGGTATAGCCATTGATTCGTATAAAATAAAGATAGGTCCCATCGCCTGGATCGCCCGCTAACCGAGGCCAGGTAAATGTGGGCCTATTCGTATCGAGATAGGCGTTGTCGCCCGGGTAAAATGACCCTTCAGAAAAGGGGGGCGAAGGAGCGCATGTAAAATGACAGGTTCTGGTATCGAGTCTTCCCAATTTGTCTTGGATGGTAAACGCATAATTGCCGTCATGTATGCACTGGGGCCACGGCAGATCGATAATTTCAATGTAATAGGTGGGTGAGTTGAAGTTTTTCATCGGAAAATCCAAAACATAAACTGTTGAATCTGGCCCCAGAGCCCAGAAAGAATCGATGTCCCAGGGAGCAATGTTCAGGGGTTTCCCTACAAGAACATTGCGGAGTACACCATTGTAAAATGGCCAGCCTGCCACAAAGGCTTCACTCAGTACAGGTGCGTCCTTTGTACCGGTAAAAAAACACAACGTGTCGCTGACATGAACATTCTGAGGATCTGTATCGCTGTCGAACACGCGAGCCATCCAGATGTAGGGTGTATCGGGCTGAAGCAATCCCGAAGGGACGGTAAAAGAGGTGGCGGTCGTTTTTGAACTCAGGTACCAGATTGCCATCCCGCTGTAATCCAGCACAATAACCTGGTAATACCAATTTCCCTGAACAGGTTCAAAGCTCAGGGTGGGGGTGGTCGTTCCCACATAGGTCCCATTCGCGGGATTCATGGTCGCTGAGTTCACCTGTGGGACAGATGCGTTATAGGTGAACTTCTTCACTACGCTGGCCGTCCGGCCTTGAGTGTCTGTAACCAAAAACGTGTAAATCCCATTACCTACCAGACTATTCTCCTCGTGCAGGTATTGGAGCCCGTACTGCCTGTATGACCGGTTGGGGACTAAATTAAAAGTGCCGGAAGGCCCGGTCACGGTAAAGGATGCGACATCTTCCGGAGAAGGTCCGCTAATAAGGGAAATGAAAAGCGTTTTGACCGACCCGCCCGCGGTATGCCAAGAAAAAACAACGGCTTCCTTGAACTTAGGGGCCGGAAATGCAGATGCCTCAATTGCGGGCCACAAAAACAGCATCAGGAATAGAAAGAGAACCAACGTAACAGGCTGCGCCTTGTTGACATGCTTCGCTTCCATCTTTTTCCTCCTTTCAGATCCCATTGACGTTTCCGACCTCGACGAATTCGCCCCGACACAGGTCGGAACGGTCCCCGCTTCAAGTTCATTTTCGATCGGATGAATCGGCGCTCCAGGAAAGCAAGTCAGAAAGCGATTTCGGGGCGTACCAACCCCTACTTGGGAAATACCCACATCTCGGGAATTTCGGCATAATAATTAATAATGGTTCCGCTGGTTTCATTCCACACGCCGGTTTTTGGGCTGATGTACATGTCTTCGGTGGCGGCGCCATCAAAGGAGTGGAAAAGAGTATCCCCTATGTAGACAGCGACATTGTTCCCTGTCCGTCGCACAGTCACCCTTGTTTTGTCTCCTTCGACGGCATTTGCAGCTATCCAGCAATTGGTTCCGCCGACAGATGGGCAACCGATATTTTGGGGAATTTCGTTGATGTAATAGGTCAGGCCGAAACCATGGTAGTCTCCGTGCTCATTGTTTCCGAAATTTTCGTTAATAATGATTTTATACCCCGTTCCCCACGTGCGGGAAGTTTCGAGGTTGAACATCATATTGCCATACCACCTTCCCGGTCCCGGCGATACGGTATTCACCTGAAAGTCCTTGATGTAAGTGATAAATTCGAAATCGCCGGTGATGACCCGGTCTTTGGTCGGTACGCCCGTCCAGGCCTGGTTACTGTCTTTCAACAGCGGGAGGTTCCCTTTGTCCTGAAAGATCAGGCTTCCGCCGGCAACATGCGGATCCAGGAAGTATTCTGTGCTGTCGATGCTGTTGCCGTTCCAGATGGCGTTCAAATCCCATTTGTTCCCGTCCAGGGAAAGGCCGTCGAAGGTGTCGAAGAAGCTTGGATTGCAGACACTGACGGGTACGGAGTCCATCCAGGTGGCGTCCGGTATGCCGTCGGCATTGTTGTCCACGGCGAAGTAAAAGGTGTAATCGCCTACCGGAAGAGTTGAATTAAGCACATTTACTGGTGTGGATAGGCCGAAAAGAGGCGTCTGGGCGCACAGGTGAACCCCGGGATGCCATCCCGTCGGATAGACGTAGGTATACCAGTTGTTGGGCGGGGCAAACGGCGTGTTCACCGCCACCCACCAGTCGGCCATGTGTCCGGTTTCGTCGCCAGGGTCAAGGGCAATGTCGATAGAGACCGTGGTGGCAGGTGAAACGGTCGTCGGGATACCTGAGCCGTTGGCCGTGATCGTGGGCCGGGGTTCGCCCGTGTCAATGGCATAAATGTCTCTGAAGGTGGCTTCTATATTGGCTCCAGAGGCGGATACTGCATTAACGCACCATCCGTATCCCTGCGGGCCCATGTCAAATTCCGGAGTATAGACAACCACATCATACCCGTCCACATAGAAGAGCAGGTCGTTTTCAATCCGGGCGACCGCAATCGTAAAGGTCGTGCCTGTTAATTCCCCTATAACTACCCTTTCCAGTTCTTGCGCTACTCCGTTGCACTGCTCTGCAAACACCCATTGGGCAACGAAATTGTCGGTCCCGGGCCACTTTGCAATCGATATCTGTGCCTGGAGGTCACAGTCGTTTCTCTTGCCGATGTCAAGATAGTAAAGAAGGGCGTGGGAATATCCTCCTACTGCATTTTCTATGTCAACGGTGCTCATGGCGCCAATGCAGGACCTGTACAAGTTTTGTCCTACAGAACCCTCCGCATAATCTTCAGGCGCCACCGCATGGGAGTGGATCTTCACACTGTCGCCAGAATAGTAGAAATCCACATTGGGGCTGTTGGTCCATTCCCACCATCCCTCAAAGTTCGTTACTCGTTCAAATCGATAGGCATGCGCAGTCTGGAAAAGCGGGGCCATCAAGATCAGAGATACCACGACAGCCGCAAAAAAGGGCCTACTCCTCATCATTCGACTACAAAGAGAGCGTAACAGATGCCTTTTCATTTTTCCCTCCATGAAGCTATAGGTTGACAAGCCGAAGGCCACAAAGCTGCTGGACCTCTATACCAGCGAATCCAGGCCCCACCAGGGAACGGTAGACATGCCGTCACGGTCGACAGGGCGAAATAAACTGAATTCCAAGTGGAGATACTTTTCCAAAGAAAGCCACCCAAGCCGTTCTTCCATGGCAGCAGGCGAGGGGAAACCCAGGGATCTCGAAAACAATAAAGGCAAGACCCGTGCCGACTTTCATATTGCTTTTGAATGTTGAAAAAAGTACCATAACTAATTAAAGTTATTACGAAAAGATGTCTACCTCATCGCGAGGTATTTTTTCACTGGTTCTATTCGTGCCATAATGGCCAATATGGATGTTGCCGGTTTGGCCGCTTTTAGATAAATCCTTTTCTATTTATTTCATTTCCTGGTAAAATCACGGTGACAACGAAATGACCACCATCGAGCCCAGCCATGGAAAAGAAGAGCCCGTTCAAAGGAGTTCTGGCCTTCTTTCAGAGCCAGCAGGCCGGTATCCCGGGCGACCCTGACTATAATGCCGCTTTTTGTCATGCCCTGTCCAAAGCCGCTGATGCCGAGGAGGCCTCCATCTGGCAACTTGATCGTGACGGCCGGCTGCACATGGTCTTTGGCAGCAATGTAGCCCCGGAAGCGATTTCGGACGTGGTTCTTCATGAGGGGGAAGGCATCACCGGGGCTGCGGTCCTGTCTCGACAAACCATTGCGGTAAATGATGCGTGCGCACATCCACTGCACAATGGGCGGGTGGATGGACGGATCGGTTTTCGAACCGTGGGGATGATATCAGCCCCCATCATCTGCGGGGGCGCAGTCCATGGTGCGGTCAATATCCTGAATCACGCATCGGGCGGCCCCTTCCCTGATGCATGGCAGGAATACATGTCCGTGGCGGGGACCCTGTATGCGTTGGCATTGGCCGCATCGGATCGGTTGCGTCCCTCTGAAACAACGAGGAAAAACGTCACAACAAGCTGGGGGCCGTCGAGGCAGTCAAAAACCGTCATCGTGGGCATGAGCCGTGCCATTCAGGAGGTCCTCTATCTATGTGCAAAGGCAGCCAAGACTCGAGTCCCGGTGTTGATTTGTGGGGATACCGGAACCGGAAAGGAACTGGCGGCCCGCAGAATACATGAAGTCAGCGACCGGAATGCGGGTCCCTTTCTGGACGTTTGCTGCGCAGCCCTGACAGAAACGATTCTGGAAAGCGAATTGTTCGGGCACGTGAAGGGGGCTTTCAGCGGGGCGATTCGAGATCGAAAGGGCAGATTTCTGGCTGCCTCAGGTGGAACGCTTTTTCTCGATGAAATCGGAGAGATGAGCCTCGCATGCCAGGCCAAGGTTCTCCGGGCCGTGCAGGAAAAGCGCATTACGCCGGTCGGTTCCGAAAGAAGTATCAATTGCGACGTACGTGTTATCGCTGCAACAAATCAACCCTTGCTGGAAAAAATCAAACAAGGCGGGTTCCGGGAAGATCTTTATTATCGATTGTGCGGGATCGAAATCGTCCTGCCGCCATTGCGGGAAAGGATGGAGGACATCAGTTTGCTGACCCGTTATTTCCTGAACAAGGCATGTACGGGACAAATAGAGAAGAGCAAACTTTGCGAAGCACCCGGGATTTCAGATGAAGCGCTTGCCATCCTGCATGCATTCAATTGGCCGGGCAATGTCCGCCAACTCGAACAGGCTGTCTTTGCCGCAGTTGCCGTTTGCGACAATAGGCTTGTTGAACCGCAGGATTTTCCGCTCTGGCTTCACAGGGCGATGAAAAGGGATAATGGGGTATGGAGCATACGAACACAGGAAGCCGGTTTCCCTTATGAGATGGATGCCAAGATCGGCAATGAGCATGCCCACTATATGAAAGCCCTGGACGTGACAAAGTATCCCGGGACCGGACGCTGGAACTTGAGCGCAGCGGCCCGTGAGGTCGGCATGCCCAGAAAGACACTTTCATATCGTCTCAAAAAACTGGGGATCTTGTAACCACCTCCTGCATGGCGGTGTACATGGGCTTTCCGCGCATGAGTTTGATGTCAATTCACCAAAAAGCCTGATCACCCTCTTTTTATGGGAGAGGCGGCAGTACGGCACAACCCAACCTCTCCATCACAACACCCATCAATCAATTTGTTTCAGGATGTTCGGGGAGATCATCGGATGGACCCGAAAAGCGTAAGACGAAAGCTCTCAGCCATTCTGAGTGCCGATGTAGAAGGCTACAGTCGCCTCATGGAGGACGATGAGATCGCGACCGTCGAGACCATAACGGCGTACTTCGCAACCATCACCTCACTTATCAACCAGTGGAAAGGGCAAATTGAACACGTGGTGGGCGACAATATCCTGGCGGAATTCTCTAGTGTGGTGGATGCCGTCCAATGCGCCGTCGAAATTCAGAGTTTCCTGAGGAGCAAGAACGAATCGCTCCCTGAAAGCCGGAGGATGCGGTTCCGGATCGGGATTAACCTGGGAGATGTTATTCAAGAGGGGGGCCAGATCCACGGCGATGGGGTCAACATTGCTGCCCGGATTCAGGGGTTGGCAGATGGGGGAGGCATCTGTATTTCTGGAACGGCCTATGATCAAATCGAAACCAAGCTGGATATTCGCTGCCGTTTCGCAGGGGAGCACCTTGTCAAGAACATTGCCAAACTGATACGCGTCTACAAGGTTTATATGGAGCCATGGGATTCCAGGGAGAAGATCGGTGCGGGCAAGAAGAAACGATCAAAGCTCAAGTGGTCCCTGGCAATTGGGGCGTGTGTAGTTGCGGCAGCAGCAGGGGTGTTCTTGGGGCTATACTGGAAATACTTATACCTTCCTGACCCTGAAAACAGTGATCTGGAAAACAGGATGACGTTCAACTTGCCTCAAGGGCCATCCCTTGCGGTCCTGCCGTTTGAGAATATGACGGGCGATCCCAGTCAGGAGTTCCTTTCTGACGGGATCACGGAGACGATTATCTCTTTCCTTTCCCAAACGCCCAAGCTATTCGTCATCGCACGAAACTCTACATTTGCCTACAAAGGGAAACCGACGCCTGTTCAGGACATCGGTCGTGAATTGAATGCGGCCTACGTGATCGAGGGCAGCGTCCAGAAGTCCGGTGAAAGGATTCGAATCACAGTTCAGCTTATCAATGCCGGATCCGGGGTTCATTTATGGTCGGAGCGCTACGATCGAGAGTTGAAGGATATCTTCAGATTGCAGGATGAGATCTCAGTGGGTATTTTCAAGGCCCTACACATTAAGCTGGGTGGTGGCGAGCATTTCCGTTCAAGGTTTGACGGCATAAACAATCTGAAGGTAGTGAGTAAGCTTTTCAAGGCGCTGGATCACATTCATCGGCTTAATATAGAGGGCGACAACTTGGCAAGAAAAGAAGTTCTGGAAGTCATTGCCATGGATCCCACTATTTCAACTGCCTACTCGATCTTGGCTGCTACATACATACAAGATCTGCTATATGGTGCCTGTAAATCGAACCTCCTTTGTTTTGGAAAAGCAACCGAAGCGACAAGGAAGGCCCTTTTGTTGGATGAGAGCAATTCTGATGCACACATGGCGGCCGGATGGCTCTTTTCCATGAGAAAGGATTTCAATAATGCAGTGGCTTGCCTGAGACGCTGCATTGAGCTTAACCCCAATAACGCGGATGGGTACGATATGTTGGGATTGGTTTTGGCTATGTCCGATGAAACAGCAGAAGGCACAACATTTGTCAAGAAAGCCTTTCTTCTGAATCCTATTCCTCCAGCGTTCTATTACGCCCATCTGGGGATATGTTATCGAGATCTGGGGCAATATGATGAGGCCATTGAAGCATTTAAGCGAAGTATCCAAATTGAGCCGGATAACATGACAGGACGCGTCGGTTTGATTGCAGCCTATATCTATTCTGGACAAGACAGGGAAGCTTATAAATTGGGGCAAGAGGTGCTGAAATTAAATCCGAATTTTTCAGTGGAGAAATGGTGTAATGCGGCGCCCTTTAAGACCAAGAACAGAGTGATTCGTTTTACAAAAGCCCTCCGCAAAGCAGGCTTACCAGAATAGACACCCTGCTGGCCACCTAAAAGAAAAGGCAGAGTCATCTCTGACCCTGCCCTGTCACTGCTCAATTACGGAACAATTGCTCTTACCGAATCGACCCATTTTGCTTAGGATTCCAGCTTATTAAGGTGGGCAGTGGGCCACTCTTTTCGTCGCGTCGCACCACCAGTTCTACGGCGTCACCGTCACCGCCACGGAATCCAGCAGCTCGGCGGTCGGAATCCCATCCGGCGGGTCCACGGCAAAATAGAAGGTGTAGTTCCCCACCGGCAGGGCCATGTTGAGCACCTCGAACCCGGCATACTCGGCAGGAGTCGGCCCCACCGTTAACGTCAATCTTAGGCAACCAGGTCCTGGCCGGCTCTCTTGCCCCGGGGGGGGGTGTTTTCTCGTTGACAATATGATAATATACCGTGTAAATTAACGGCTATGTTTAAAAGATACCTGCAAAAGCGGTTGCCGGAAACCAGCTTCTTCCTGTTTGGTCCAAGACAGGTCGGCAAGAGCACCCTGCTAAACCAGGAGGGTCTCGATGTGACGATTGACCTCCTGGACCCGGAGCTGCAACTGGCCTACAACAAAACGCCCAATCTCCTGAAACAGCAGATAGACGACGTCGAGCCCCACGCCAGGGCCACCATCCTCATCGATGAGATCCAGCGTGTCCCCAGACTGCTGGACGTCGTCCATGCCCATGGAACGACGGCCAGAGATTCGGTTTATTCTCTGCGGTTCTTCCGCTCGCAAACTCCGGTACGGGGCCGCCAACCTTCTGGGAGGAAGGGCCGTCTATCGCACCATGCACCCGCTCACCCTCCAGGAGCTGGCAGGGGATTTCGACCTGCAATGGGTCCTTTCCTATGGCTCTCTTCCAAAAATCTGCACGGCCCTCAAGGAGAAAAAGAGGGGGGAAGCCCAGGACCTTTTGAGGGCTTATGCCGTCAGCTATCTCAGAGAAGAAGTCAAGGCCGAGGCCCTGGTGCGCAATCTTCAGGGCTTTCAGAATTTCCTGGAGGTCGCGGCGGCCAACTATTCAGAACAAATCAATTTTTCGGCTGCGTCGCGCGATTGCCAGGTGGCCCTGACAACGGTGAAGGAGTACTATTCGATCCTTGAAGATACGCTGGTCGGCTTCTTTCTCCCTCCCTATTTGAAAAGCCAGAGGAAACGGATGAGTCAGCAGCCGAAATTCTATTTTTTCGACAACGGCGTGACTCGGGCCCTTTTGGGCACCCTTCAGGACCCTCCCACCCCATCGGAACAGGGCCGTCTCTTCGAACAATGGGTGATCCAGGAAATCGTTCGTCTAAACGAATATCACCAAAAAGATTGGAAACTCCACTTCTGGAGGACCAGCCACGGGGCCGAGGTCGATGTGGTCATCACCCGCGGGACACGTCTGTTGTATGCGATTGAGTGTAAATTCAAACGACAGCCCTCCGCAGGGGACTTGTCCGGATTGCGATCTTTTCATGACGACCACCCCGACGTCCCCTGCCTTGTGGTTGCACCCGTCGTCCAGAGTTATCGCCTGGGGTTCGCTCGAGTGCTTCCACCGGATAGGCTGTTCCGCAATCTGTCTGACGAAACCGGATAGCCCCTCATTGTATTGACGAGAATGTCGTTCGCCAGACTCTTCCTTTTTCACTTACGGCGTCACTTCCACCGCCACCGAATCCAGCAGCTCGGCAGTCGGGATCCCGTCCGGCGGATCCACGGCAAAATAGAAGGTGTACGGCCCCGCCGGCAGAGCCATGTTGAGCACCTCGAACCCGACAAACTCAAACAGCGGCGTCTGCACGCAGCGATGAACCCCGGGCATCCAGCCCGTGGGATAGACATAGGTGTACCAGTCCCCCGGCGCGGAAAAGGGGGTATGGACCGCGATCCACCAGTCCGCATTGAACCCGGCATACTCGACAGGCGTCAGTTCCACCGTAACCGAAACCGGGGTCCCATCCGCCACTGTAACCGGCCCGTCCGAGCCGTTGGCCTGGATGTCCGGCACAGCAAACCTTGAGGAAACAGAGTCACAAGGATTAATGTCTTTCGAGCCATACCAGCCGGAAACGCCTATGATTTCATACTGTTCAAAAACCGAAAGCGGAATCTTGCCTTCCGCGATGTCTCCGATGACACCCCATTCCGTGCCTTCACCAACCAAAGCATATTCAAATCGATCCTCGTCTACGTTGTAGATGCGCTTCAGGAGTCTTCCTTCGGAGTCCACGGAAGTCTTCTGCCACTTCACAGCCGTATTGAACGATGGCCGGTCATCTCTGAAATGGATCAGCGGACCTTTCCATGAATCCACTGTTCCCAAAGCAAAAAAACCGCTATAAGTGTCCAGTCGCCAATAGAGATACTGGTCGTCTCTGCATAAGTAAAGGGACTCGAAGTCTGTTCCTTCACCACAAAGCGTATCGAACTCCGCATCCTCAAGGAGCGGCTTTATACCAACCCAGTCACCAGCCTCGCCGTCGATCATTATGGTTCCATTCGGAATCATGCCTTTAAACACCAAGCCACCTTTGGCGGTTTGTGTACAGAAAAATACCCCAAAAATAATAACCACCCATACCATCACGCTGCGCTTGCTCATTAGAGACCTCCTTTTTTGTTTACCTCTCGGCTGACATATCCCTCCCGGGAGCAGCGCGTTTCATAAATACTGCGTACCGGCATCAATCTGGCAGAACGAAAATGGTCTACATTCAATACGTAACCTCCTGCAAGAGTCCGACGCTGCCGATCCATAGACTGCCGGCGCCGCAGGTTACGGATTGAACCGATTCCAGCCCGGTTTCGATTCGCGCGGTAACCGACCTGGAGATCGGATCGTAGCGGAGGAGGCAGTTGGACCGGTCATCGGCGATCCATAGGCCCTCACCATCCCATGTGAGACCGTTGTTGGAACGGGAAGCTGTGGTGATGTGTTCCTGAATGCTCCCGTCGGGGTTAATTCTGTAGAGATCGGGAGTATTATCCACGCCAAACCAGAAATGGGTCCCGTCCCATGTCAGCCCTTCCAGGGCGCTCGGCCACGCCGGGTTGGAAACGGCTTGTAGGACCTCTCCTGTATTGGGATTGATTTCGGCCAGTTCACCGTTCCAGCTCAATCGCCAGAGACTGCCGCCCATGTAGCATAGGCCGCACGGTCCCTGCCGCTGAACATCGATGGTGCGGATTTCATCGCCGGTCTGTGGGTTGATAAACCGGATCAGGGGTGAGTCGTAGAGCGCCAAAGCCAGTTCGCCCTGGGGCGAGTAGGCCAGACCGTGCGCATGCGGAAGCGTTCCAGTGAACTTGGCGACCTCACGGGTGTCAAAAACCGTGAATCTCGCCGAATCCACCAGGACAGGCTCAGGCACGCCATCGATAGTCGGGTCCAAGCCGAAATAAAAGGCGTAATTCCCCAGAGGCAGGGGAGCTTTCAGGAGTTCGGTGGGAGAAAGCTGAGCAAGGGGCATGACGATGCAGGGATGAATACCGGCCATCCAACCCACGGGGTGAACGTAGGAATACCATCCCATCGGGGTGTTGGCCGCGATCCACCATTCCGCGTTGTATCCCGCATAAGGGCCGGGATCGAGGCTGACCTGCAGGGACGCGGGAACTCCCGTTCGTAGGCCAAATGGACCGGAGGAACCGTTGGCCTGAATATAGGGGCCGGGGTTTTTGAGGTGGTCATTGAGGGTGAAGGTGCGGTAGCTGGTGCTCCGGTAGTTGCCGGTGCCTTTGGCTTTCAGGACGTTGACTCGCCACCGGTAGGAATTCCCCCTGGGCAGATTAAGGGGCTCCGGAGGCGTAAAGGTCGTCTCGGAAGAGTAGGGGGAGTCGTACCATCGCATGTTCTGGAAGTATCCTACGATACGCATGCTGTAGATGTAGGATCCATCCCCCGGATCTCCGGCTACCCGCCCCCAGCTAAAGGTGGGCCTGTCCGTGTCGAAATAGGCGTTGTCTGCTGGCATCCGGCTGTCCGAGACAAAATCGGGAATGGGATTAAAGGCGTAATCCCGCTGGACAGTAGTGATGCGACCGAGATCGTCCTTGATTTGAAATTGATATGTGCCGTCCGGTACGGAGGCGGTCGGCGGGTCGAGCGTTATGATATTGGCATAGTACATCGGAAAATAGAAAGAGTAATAGCGTCGGGAAAGGAGGTTGTAAACAGCATCATCCGGGCCGATGGCATTGAAATAGTCGATATCCCAGGGGGCCACATGGATCCCACGGGCATAGGGATAGTTCAAGAGCTGCCGCTCCCCCCAGGGAAAGGACAGAACGGCATAGGTATCGATCTCAGGCGTGGACTTGGTCCCGGTATAAAAATAGAGAACACGGCTGTCCCGCCAATTCTGCAAATCCACGTCCCATACCCGAACCGCCCATAGATATGCCATATGTGGTTGTAGAAAGCCCTCGGGTACGGTAAAGGATGTCGTGTTTCTGTGATCGCTTCTATACCATACAGCGGTTCGGTCCGGATCCATAATATAGACCTGATAAAGGTAGTCACCTGAAACCGGCGAGAAACTAAGCGTTGGGGACGTGGTCCCCACATAGGAGAGATCGACCGGGCTCATGGTGGCATGGTTCACCTGAGGCAGGGTTCCGTCATAGGTAAAATCCCGCTGAACCGACACGGTGCGGCCGAGGCTGTCCTTAAGCGTGAAAGTGTAGGTCCCATTTTCCAAAATGCCCGGATAGTAGCAACCGAAATAAAGGCCGAATTGCTGATAAATTCGTCTGGGGACGAGCGAGAAGACTCCCGACGGCCCGTTTGCCGTCAAGGAGGCTACATCTTCCGGAGAAGGACCGCTGATGGCGGCATGAAAAAAGGTCCCTGTTGATCCGCTGTTCTCTTCAAAATGAAAGAGCTGAGCATCCTTGAATTCCGGCAGCGGATACGAAGCCTGGACAGGACCAGATAAGAGAGAACAGATTCCGAGGATAAACATGGCTGCCCATGCGATTTCGTTCCAACGAATGCTCCATTTCATTGCTGCCTCCTCATGTTGGTTTGAGTATGATACCCGTTTTTATTTGCCGCACCCCGCTTTTTGGTTTAGCCTTGGTCCAGAATGCTTGGAATGGGAAACCCCGATGGCCTCAACCAAATTCGAATCACAAGATTTGAAACAGACTCAACATTTCAATGCTTCCATCCTCAAAACACAAAGGCGCCGAGACTGTAAGTTTGGGACAGGGGAAGTTATAGAGGCCTGGAAGCCGCTTACACAGAACGGGGGGCCGTGAGAGGAACTGCCCCCCTGTGATCGGTTACCCTATTGCTATGTGACTTTCCCAGCTCCCGCACTGCCCAAAAGCAAAGCGGGCTCCTGACTCTTACCTATTCTTGTTGCTCCCCTTTCGACAGGATACTGAGATGCTGCAGGGAACATCAGTTGAATGTCCTGGGTTTAAATCCCTCCCGGTTCAGAAAGGCAGCGCACCCTTCATCGGGCAGTTCCCCCTGGACCAGTCCCAGGTCCCCAAGCTGTTGCCCGATGCGATCCAGTTTTGCATCGGTGCTTCGCATCTGCTCGTCGGCCTTGATCTGGGCTTCCCTCAGCTCCCGGACCTGGTCGGTCGTCTCGGCCTGGAATGCCCTCAACTCGGCGAGCCCCGCAAACATCGCCTCGGCCATCTTTTCCAACCGATCCGACCTGTCCTGTCCTCTTATCCCTGACATGGCCATTGCACCCTTTCAAGGCCATGTTATCCAAAAGATGAATCGGTTTCAAGCAATTTCACAAACCCATCATACGCTTGGACGGCCACAGACGCATTTGCGCCCCATCCTTCCTTCTTCGTTTCTCCTTCTTCGGTTAAGGCGTCACCGCCACCGAATCCAGCAGTTCGGCCGTCGGAATCCCGTCCGGCGGGTCCACGGCAAAATAGAAGGTGTACGCACCCACCGGGAGAGCCATATTGAGCACCTCGAGGGCCGCCAGGTCAAACAACGCGGTCTGGGCGCAGAGGTTCACCCCTGTCCGCCAGCCTGTGGGATGCACGTAGGTGTACCAGTCCCCCGGCGGGGCAAAGGGGGTGTGGACCGCAATCCACCAGTCGGCGGTGTAGCCGGCATATTCTCCGGGATTGAGGCTGATGGTGACACTGACTGGGGTTCCCTCAGTGACCGCAACCGGCCCATCCGAGCTGTTGGCCTCGATGATAGCGCTGGGGTCGTCGATCGAGATAGAGGTATAAGTCGTTATGCTTGTCAAGCTGTGAGAAGACGCATTGATTACAATAAATCCGCTGCTGCTTTTCTCAAACTCTCCGCCGGCTGTCCGCCGACATTTTGGGGATCAATGGTGTTGCCCCCGATATTGGTTCCAAAATATTGGGGCTAAAAGGGCCGTCTTTCTCCTAACCTTATGGCGAGAGCCAAGAGACATTTTATCCCGGGCTCCGTCTGGCGCACCCCGGTTAAATAGGCTTTGCATTTAACTGGGCGGGTCATGCATGGATGCGACAAGCTGTTCGGAACGGGAACCCACGCTGAATTGAGAGGCAGCCATAGGGGGATGGATAGAGGAATACTTGGGGACACAAAAAAGGGTGCCAGGGTGAGTGGACGGAAACTATCGCCGTTGGTATTGAGAAGGTGAAGTCGCTACTGGGCTTCAAGGCAAAAGGGAGAGAAATCATCGAAGGCGAAGAGGGGTATCATCTCCGAGAGGAGGTCGTCCCCTATATGGTCCTTTTGGACACCGGAAAAGCCGGTATAGGCCCTGAAAACACCTACTTCTGGGACATAACCAATGAATAATCAATATGTTGTCATGGCCCGATCCACGACCCCAGCCCAACCCCCTCACGGTTTTACCAGCGCCTTTATCTTGTTGAGAAGATCCTCCTCAGAAAGCGGCTCGGATAAAAATGATGTTCTCGCATCGAGACCCTCGGGGCTGCACATCACATTCACATAGTCGTACCACGAAAGGTCATTGAGAACGCCGTCAGGCATACGGTCCAGAATATAGAAAAACGTATAAGGCCCTGTAGGAAGGGGCATGTGGAGTATAGAGGTTTGCTGCAAAAAAGACAGTTGCTTTTGAACAACGCGTGTCGGAACATCTGACTTCTGCCAGCCAAGAGAGGGATTCAACCAGTATGTCCCGAAAGACGTGAACGCCCCGATCCACCAGTCGCACATCACCCCCGTCGAGACCCCCGAATCGAGCTTCACCCGCACAGTCCGCTGTCGCCCCTTATGTCGCAGTAAATGCCGCCCCCCTGAGGCACACTGCCATCCTCCCTGAAGATCAGGTTTTCGGATATGACGCAGTTTCTGATGGTGGGGGATGCGCCGCTCATGTATATTCCGCCGCCACATCCTGGACAGGGAGCCGCAGTGCCCTCGAAGACCTTTCCATTGGTGATGGTCAATCCGGCCAAAACCGCATCCCGCGTTTCTCCAGATACAAAGACAAACCCTCTCCCATTCCCCCGGCAGTCGATAATGCAGGCCTCCGGCCCTCCCTCCGACTGGACGGTTATCTTTTTTCCCTTGAAATCGATGTTCTTATTGCCCTCCCCGGTGTAGACGCCATCTGCAACCGATACGGTGTCGCCGTCTGATGCGGCGTCGATTCCAGCCTGAATTGTTGCATAATCACTTGGAACATGGGTCGTAGTGGCTGCAAAAGTAACGGAGAAAAGAGAGGACGCTGACATTGCCAAAACATAGAAGACAACACCTCTGAGAAGATCTCTCTCTCTTTTCATGACACCTTCCTCCCTCCCAATTGCATTCGTAAAAAGGCGTCACCCGGTTTAAAAACGGGGTCCAGAGGTTTTGTAACTGATGGAATCGCGCCTTGCGGGGTCCGGCATGACGTGAGAACTTTGGACTCTCAAGATATTTAGGTATCCCCAACATAATCCCGAACGAATTGCTGAAAATTGTCGAAATTCCCCCCCATAAAATAAGCCTCTACTGACCCTTCACTGCCAAGAAGTTGAACTCTGATTTCAGTTGCATTCGCGATCTGTTTGAGTAAATCAGGAGACGCCGCATAATAAGCTCGTTCGTGTATCGCATAGCGGTCGTGTGTACGATTTTGTCCACTGCCTTCACCGCTTAAGCCGACCCGATTCCCATCTATGAATAAGATCAGGGTTTCGCCGGATTCCAAGAAAAGAGGGCATTCAATATGATGAAACTTCTCTTCAGTCCAATATGTTACGACCAGATCGTAACTCATTTCCCCATCAATTCCCTCTGAGCGCTGAACGTCAAGTGCGATGTACGCAAAAGTGGGGCCTCCCAACGAATTGCCTACCATACGTTTGATGGTCTTTTTATTGTCATCGTCTGATGAAAAAGTTCTTACGGTATAGGGGCCAGTCACGCACCCGACCGCAGATCCCAATAGAAAAATGGCAAGGCCTATTCTTACTGCTTTCGGGAACAACTCGGTATTCATACTGGCCCAGTTAAGAGGGTGAGTATTGTGAATAGATCCCATTTTCACATCCTTTCAAAACACATCCAAGTTGCGCATCCTGACACGTCCACAAACCCCAAAATAAAAAGCCGAACTGCCTTGACGTGCCCTCTTCGATGTCACTTCGGCAGCCCGGCTATCTTTATCAGAAAGAAATGCCTTCGATTAAGGATCAGGATTAGGAGATATCAAGATCCGTGGCTTTCCGTCCTCATCTCACGATGAGTTTGGCTTTTTAACGGGGTGTATGCATGTCTCCCGACAGGAGGAGGAGCTTATCCTGTCAGGAGCCAGGTGAGAGCATTTTGAGGAGATGTGTCACCGTTAACCTCCTTGATAGAGGTGATGGTTGGTGAGTGTATTGGCCGAAAATGAAATGACAAAAATTCAGATAAGTCAAGAAAAATCGGGGTGAATTGCTCCCGGCAGAAACAGGTTGCCGGCGGCGTGCCCCTCTGCACAATCTTTGAGATCGTTTTCGCTGTTTACTGGCCCCTCAAAATCAAGGCAGGGTCCATCTCTGCCCCTGCCTTTCCGTCAGTTTATTTGTTTACTCAACCGTCAACTTTACCGAATCCAGCAGCTCGGCGGTCGGAATCCCATCCGGCGGGTCCACGGCAAAATAAAAGGTGTAGTTCCCGACCGGGAGCGTCCTGTTGAGCACCTCGAACCCGGAGAATTCGAAGAGGGGCGTCTGCACGCAGCGATGCACCCCCGGCATCCACCCTGTGGGATGCACA
>ENA-OSEO01003826-OSEO01003826.1-sediment-metagenome-genome-assembly--contig:-NODE-3826-length-16790-cov-6.017352_pt1 | contig 16790 bp, 16 predicted proteins | sample MGYA00237883_ERZ534232 | MGnify/ENA metagenome assembly ERZ534232 | reverse complement strand
CGAAGGTCCTGGTGGGTTACGGCGCAAAAAGACGCGCCTCCACCCACCCTACGGAAAACGATCAGCATCCAAAATGAAAATTGCTGAGCAGCGAGAGTCACGAAAGCGCGAAATTAAAGAAAGCACGAAGTTACGCTTGGTGATTTTTCGTGCTCTCAAGCGTTTCACATTTCCGTCATTCACGAATTGACTGCCGTTGCGTCCATCCTTGAAGAGTGCATTTTTATACTTGAAATTAGAGTGTTGAGGAAAGTATTGTCAAACGTGGCGGTTGCTCTGTGAGGCTGCTTTTCCTCTATCCCGGGTTGCCGTTTCAGACAGGATCAACGTCAAGCATTATTCGAGCCGGGCAAGCATGGCGTATCGATGCGTCCCTGTCTAATCAGGAGGAACCGACAATGTTTATCGTGCACGTATTTGTCCATGTCAAACCTGAGCAGGTCGAGAATTTCAAGGCGGCGACCATCGCCAACGCGAGGGAAAGCCTCAAAGAGCCGGGTATCGCCCGGTTCGATTTCGTTCAGCAACAGGATGACCCGACCCGCTTCGTGCTGGTTGAAGTCTATCGAACTGCAGAAGATCCGGTCTACCACAAGGAAACGGCCCACTATAAAACCTGGCGCGACACCGTTGGCGGCATGATGGCAGAGCCACGCACGAGTATCAAGTACGTCAACGTTTTTCCGCATGAAAAGGGCTGGGAATAGGACTGAAGCAGGGCTACAGGCTTCAGACTGAAGGCTACGGGATTTTAGCCGGTGGGGGAGCTGCAACCATAGCCTGATATAAAGATAGAGAAAGCATGCAATTTGAATTTGCGACAGCCACGTGCATCATTTTTGGTCCTGGCTCTGTGGATAAAGTCCCACCCATGGCAGGGCAGATGGGACGTCGCGCTCTGCTGATTATGGGGCAGGATGCCGAGCGAGCGAAGCCTATGCAGAAACAACTCGCAGAGCAGGGCATACAGGTGACTCAGTTCCAGGTGCCGGGTGAGCCGACCGTGGAGCTTGTCACCGAAGGGGTCGAGCTTGCTCGGCGTGCTGAGTGCCGGGTTGTGGTAGGAATGGGAGGTGGCAGCGTTCTGGATACGGGGAAGGCGATTGCGGCGCTGCTATCCAACCGGGGCCGGTTGCTCGATTATCTCGAAGTCGTCGGCAAGGGTCGGCAGCTGGCCCGGCCCTCCGCACCTTATATTGCGATTCCAACCACCGCCGGCACCGGAGCTGAAGTCACCCGCAATGCCGTCTTGGGGGTGCCCGAACAACGGGTGAAGGTCAGCATGCGCAGCCAGTTCATGCTGCCTTCTGTGGCGGTCGTGGACCCGACTCTAACCTATTCCATGCCCCCGTCGATCACCGCAAGTACAGGTCTTGACGCGCTGACCCAGCTGCTGGAGGCCTTCGTCTGCAATCAGGCGAACCCGCTCACCGACGGCATCTGTCGGGAAGGGCTGGTTAGAGCTGCCAGATCGCTTCATCGAGCTTTTGCCGACGGCAGCAATGCCGCAGCGCGTGAGGACATGGCGCTGGCCAGTCTGTTTGGCGGTTTGGCCCTGGCAAACGCCAAACTGGGCGCCGTACACGGGTTCGCCGGCCCTTTGGGCGGCATGTTTCCAGCCCCGCACGGAGTCATATGCGGAAGGTTTCTGTCGCCGGTTATGGAAGCCAACATTCGGGCTCTGGCGGAACGAGCACCGGATTCCCCGTTTCTGGCGAGATATGATGATGTTGCTCGAATGCTGATCGGAGACTCCACCGCACTTGCAGGTGACGGTATCAAGTGGGTGAAAGAACTGTGCCGGGAGCTCGAATTGCCCTCTCTTAGGGAATTCGGACTCAGCGATACCGATTTTCCTGTCGTGGTGGCAAAGTCGCAAAAGGCAAGCAGCATGAAAGGAAATCCCATCACGCTGACGGATGAAGAACTGATGGAAATTTTGGATAAAGCTGCCTGACCATCATCCAGCTCCAGGAGAAGATACGATTTGGAGGTCGCCATGCCGCTCGATGTCACTTCCGAGGAGAAGGGACCGGGAATACTGATCATCTATCCGGTCGGATCGATTGATTCAAGCACCCATGATATCCTGCAGGGATATGTTGACTCTATCCTTTCAGACCATTCCCCCCGTGTCGTCGTATTCGATATGGATGGGGTGATTTTTATCAGCAGCATGGGGGTGCGGGTTGTGCTGAAAACCCGGAAAATGCTCAAAGAACGGGGCGGGAAGCTGCTGATGCTGAATCTTCGCCCGCAGATAAAAACAGTGTTCGATATCATCAGAGCCCTTCCTCAAGAGAGGATCTTCGCAAATATCCGGGAGTTGGACGACTATCTTGCGCACATGCAACGGCAGGCGCTGGAAAGGGGCTGACGGGTGAGGATTCCTGCAAAGATGCAAGCCATGGTTTTGGAGCAGCCGGGCGAGCCACTCCGGCATCGGGAAGTGGCTGTGCCTTCTCCCACTCCGGAGCAGGTTCTTATTCGCGTCCATGCCTGTGGGGTTTGCCGCACAGACCTGCATATTGTCGATCGGGAGCTTCCCGATCCCAAGCTGCCCCTCATTTTGGGACATGAAATCGTTGGTACGGTGGCCGGATTGGGTGAGAAGGTCAACCGATTCAACATAGGAGACAGGGTCGGCGTACCCTGGTTGGGGTACACCTGCGGCGAGTGCCGTTTCTGCAAACAAGATCGGGAAAATCTGTGCGACCATCCGCGGTTTACGGGCTACACCATCGACGGCGGGTACGCCGAATACACGGCGGCCGATCAACGTTACTGCTTTCCGGTGCCACCCGGCTACAGTGCTGCTGAAGCAGCGCCGCTGCTTTGCGCGGGGCTGATCGGTTACCGCACCTATCGGATGGCGGGGAAAAATGTCGAGAGGCTCGGGATTTACGGTTTTGGAGCGGCTGCCCACATTGTGGCGCAGGTGGCCGTATACGAAGGGGTCAGCGTCTACGCCTTCACTCGGCCGGGGGATAAAGACGCCCAGGATTTTGCCCGGCGACTGGGCGCCGTTTGGGCCGGAGATTCAACCGAGACGCCGCCCGACGCGTTGGACGCAGCGCTTATTTTCGCTCCGGTCGGGCCACTGGTGCCCCAGGCTCTGCGTGTAACGTGCAAGGGTGGGAGGGTGGTTAGCGGCGGCATACATATGAGCGATATTCCTTCCTTTCCGTACCGACTCCTGTGGGAAGAGCGGGTCATACGCTCAGTGGCCAATCTTAGCCGCCGGGACGGCGAAGAATTGCTCGAAATAGCGCCAAAAGTGCCGGTCAAGACGGAAGTTCAGATCTATCCGTTGAGCCGGGCGAATGAAGCCCTTGACGATCTTCGCAGCGGGAAAATGCAAGGTGCCGGCGTGTTGGCGGTGAGCAGTGAGCAGTGAGCAGTGACAGTGAACAGAAAGACGTTCACTTTAATGGCTTGATGTGATCGGTCGGTCATGGAGGTTCCTGTGGAAATGTAGGGTGCGTTCCCCGAACGCACCTCCCTCGGCTCGTTCGGGAAACGAGCCCTACGGCGTTTTCATGTTTCCTTGAGACATCGCCCAAGTCACGATCCTGACATACAATTGATACCATGGCAGAGACGCGGTCACAGGGGGAAGCCGTTGTAGGTCAGGGTATGAAGTGTGGGTAATGATCCTGCTCAGGTCGGGGCCATCGAAGGCTGGATAGGATTACGTTCTAACGGATTAAACGCCGCACTTAAGACAACTGGAGAGTACGGCCTCAGCGCTGGATTTGTCTGCCAACCCAACCACAGGAGCCATCATGAAAAAATGGTGCGTAATCGCAGCATCGGTTTTGATTTGCATCTTGCTGACAGCAGCGCAGGAAGTTGCAGCCACGGAGCAAACGGGCAGGCAAAGCGTCGGAGCGCTGGGGTATCCATTCACAGTGAGCAAACTGGAAGGTGTGGAAAAAAAGGTGGAAGATAAGGAAGAAACGGCTTCGAACCAGATGGAACATCAGCGGGAAGCTCTTCGAGTGACGTCGGGGGAAGAATTTTCAGTCACCCTGCGGTCCAATCCAACTACGGGCTATCATTGGCAACTGGCCGCTCCGCTGGAGGAAAAGGTGGTGAAGCTGGTCGGCAGTGTTTACCGGGGGCCCGAAACTAAATTGATTGGAGCCGGGGGGCAAGAGGTCTGGACCTTCGAGGCCGTCGGCCGTGGTGAAACGGTGATCGAAATGAAATATGTGCGCCCCTGGGAAAAGGATATTCCACCCGTCCAAACAGCCGAGCTCAAGGTGTCGGTCGAATAGGGTGTCAGGGAGTGCGGTGTACTCGGACATTCAAGAGCCGAAAAAACCGATCCCTTGCTGCTGCAGGCCGTCCTGAAACACCTGCAGGTAGGCACCGTTGGTGCAGGAGGGGACATGAATCACCCGCACTACATCTGTGTAGCTGGAAAATTCCGGCGCTATCGAACTGAGAAGATTTTCGGCGTTGAGCAGGAAAGTGTCCTTGAAAACCGTTTCCGAATGATCCGGATAAATGGCCAACGGCAGGATGTTGGCTTCGACAAGGTCGTTGAAAAAGTGGGTTCCGTATGAAACCTCGGGCGTCGATCCCTCCTCCGCAAATGCTATCTCGCCCAGGATCAAGGTGTGGTTGATGTCCTCATAGCCCACCTTCACTCCCTGACTGATGTCGCTGCTGCCCCAACGGGTAGGCCCGAGGAGCGCATAGCGTTTTCCTTTCAGAAGTCGGTTGATTTTGCCGACCACATGTCCGATCTTCAGTTTTTCGTCATAATCGGCCAGTCGTGCGTATGCTTTGGGGTCGACGTAAACAATGTACTCAACGTCTTTGACGATGCGGCTGGACACCCCCTTGTTGTTGATGAAGAGAACATCCTCGGGAGGGATTCCCTTCGGTAGCTCGACCCTGCCCGTCTTTTCTCCCAATGGCAGGGATCGGCACTGGAGGATATAGAGCTTCTCATCATCCCATGCAAACTCGATATCGACCGGCTGACCGTAGGCTTCCTCCAGTTTGTTCAGGATCTTCTTCATGATGCGGACAAAAGCGGTTTTAGTGAGAAAATTATCGAATGTGATGACGGACCGGTCCAGAGGAATGGATTGAGTCTCAAACATCGGCGATGAAAGGTGCTCGTTTTCGCTGATCGACAGCACAAGGTGGCGGTCCGGATAGTCGATCTTACTAAATAAGTCGAGATAAGAGATGGTTTCGAGGCGGCTTGTATCGAGATTGATCACATCCACCAGTCTTTGAGAATACTTTCTGATCTTCGTCGCGCCGACTTCCGGTCGAAGGGTGGGATGGCTCAAAGAAACTATCCGGGGATAGTCGGGCTCGGCCTGGTCTACCGCGCGGGTTCCCAGACCCAGAACGAACCGAGCCATGCCTTCTTCTCGCGCTATTCGGGACGTCCAGGCATAAGCATTGTGAGAGAAAGCGACCCCGCCTGCGAGCGGAAAGAAATAGGGCCCGAATCGGCGCCCTATAACCTTTTGCACCAAAACGCTCATTCTTTCATCGAAGTCGATCAGTTTGCGATCTCGGCGATATAGAATTGCAGCCGGACTGAAAGTGCTCATAAGAACGCGCTTCAATCCCCACATGAAATCGTTCAACCGGGCTTGCGGGTCTCCCTGGTTGGGGACGAACAAAGAATCATATTTGCCGGAGAAGGCGTAACCGAAGCTATCTTCCAGAAAGCTTGAAGAACGCAGAATCAGTGGGTGTTCGCCGACTTTTTCCAGGAATTCGCGAAAATCTTCCACAACGTCCGCGGGGAAAGATGCCCGTTCGAAGAGCTCGGACATATTGCTGTATTCTTCTTCGATAGTCTCACTGGTCTTGTACTTCTGGCTGTGAAATGAATAGAGGCGATTATAATCAAGGAAGTCGGAGAGATTGCCGGAATTAAAATAATATGACTCCGGCATGCTCACATATCGCTCCAGTTCGGGATCTCTCGGCGAAAGCCGAGGCAAGAGTATTTTGTTCGCGAGAAACATTCCGGCGGCCTTACCGCCGATTTTTCCCGAACGCCGGCGATTCCAGTAGGAATGATCCATCAGATCGTCAACGTCCCGGATGGTGATGTGCTTCTTGGCGACCCCGATAAAAGGCAGCTGACTCGAAATAAAGTGACTGATGAGGGCCACCCGCACTCCTTCCGATTCGCTCGGCGATATGAAGAGGCTGCCTTGGGGAATGTCACAAAAGTCTTTGAGAGCTTTCTTAATGCGGAAAGACGTTGCGTCTTCCCGATTCACGACCTCATGAAGCTTTTGAAAAGCTTCCTGTTTTCTGGCCAGATTGATGTGGTTTTCGATTTCAACCCCGTCGAAGTGCGCAGCGAAATAGAGATCGATCAGCGCGCTCTCGCACTCATCGATCGCCTCCTCTGAGACTTCTGTTTCGTCCGCCGGCAGGTATTGCAGGGCCTCCTCGTGAAGCGCTTCAGCACTGACGATACCTCGATCTTCCAGGGCGCTGAGAAAAATCCTGCGTATTTCCTTCTGCAGAAGCGGATACTTCAATATCCTTTGGTACAGTCGATAGCCCTTGATCAGGTCATCGAGGCAGGTTTTTTCCCACAAACCGGGTGCTCGATCCTTTTCCATGGTCAAACCCAGCCGCGAAGCTTGCAGGCCTCTGCTACTTTTGCTACAGCCACCAGATAGGCGGCCCGTCGCAAACTGGTTTTTTTTCGTTGACTCATGTTGAAGACGCTTTGGAAGGCATGGGTCATCCTCTTATCCAAGCGCCAATGAACTTCCTGCAATTCCCAATAGAGGTTGCTGGAATTCTGCACCTGCTCAAAATACGATACGGTGACACCGCCTGCATTTGCCAAAAAATCCGGCAAAACGATCACGCCTTTGTCATTCAATATTCTGTCCGCAGCAGGAGTGGTGGGTCCATTTGCCAGCTCGCAACATATCCTGCATACCATTCGGGGTGCATTCTCTTCAGTGATGACGTCTTCCAGGGCGGCGGGGAACAGCACAGTGACGTCCAATGCCAATAGCTCATCATTGGTGATCGCCTCGGCATCGGGGAAACCTTTCAATCGTCCATTCTTGAGCTTGAAGTCGACCAACGCTTTGGCGTCTATCCCATGAGGGTTGTAGACTCCGCCCTTGGAGTCGGTTGCAGCTACCAGTTTGAGTCCCAGTATTTCCTCTCCGAGCAGAGCAGCGTTCTGGCCCGCATTGCCAAACCCTATTACGCTCATGGTATGGCCGCTCAGATTGATGCCATACATTTTCGCCGCCTCCCGCGTTACGTAAATACCCCCTCTGGCAGTGGCGTCTGCTCGGCCCTGAGAGCCTCCCAAGGCCACCGGTTTGCCGGTGATAACGCCCGGATGGTTTTCACCTACAATCGTCTCGTATTCGTCCATCATCCAGGCCATGATTTGAGGAGTGGTATAGACGTCCGGCGCCGGCACGTCTTTAGTGACGCCCAAAGACTTGGCGAAGGCCCTCATGTAAGCTCTGGCCAGGCGTTCTTTCTCGCCTTCGGAAAATTCTTTGGGATTGCAGACCACTCCGCCTTTTCCGCCGCCCAGCGGAATGTCCACAACCGCCGTTTTCCAGGTCATCCAGGCGGCCAGGGCACGCACCGTGTCCACCGTTTCTTGAGGATGCCAGCGTATGCCTCCCTTGGCCGGTCCCCTGGCAGTGTTGTACTGGACCCGGAAGGCATGAAAAATTCTGGTTGAGCCGTCGTCCATTCGGACCGGGAGCGTGGCTTTGATCTCATGCATCGGCCAGCGCAACAGTTCGTGAGTGGCGGGGTCGAGGCCGAGCTCCCCGGCAGCCTCATCCAGTAGCTGTTGAGCTGTGGTGAAAGGGTTGAATCTGTCGTCCATACAGCCTCCTTTTACTGGGGTTCCAGGTAGAGAGAAGGGCTGAGCTCGAGTTGTAAAAAAAGCTTCCCTTTTGCAGTACTTCAGTCAGTCCTCAGCACTTCCGTCGTATCGCCGGAAGCCGGCAGAGATCCATAAGAACGGGCCTTGCGAACGGCCCTTATAATTGCCCGGGAAGTCGCTTGAGCCGCAAGGGAGCCAACAATGGTCACTTCCACCCCTGGCATCTCCCCGCAGCTCAGGCTGAAAATCGTGTCCCCGTCATAAAGGGTATGCGCTGGATAGACCGTTCTTGCCAGACCGTCATGGGCCATTTGAGCAACCTTTGTGAGTTGAGTCTTGTTGAGCTTTACGTTGGTTGCCACCACTCCCACAACCGTGTTTTGGCCGTCCGGGAAGCCGCGCAGTTGTTTAAGATGATAAAGCTCAAAGTCTGCATTGATCAAGGTATGGCTATCCGGGCTTTTTCGGCAGCCGGCAATGAGTTGATTTGAAGCGGGATCGATGATATCGCCGAAGGCATTGACCACCATCAATGCCGCGACCTCGACGCCGCTTGGCGCTTTGATACAGTAGCTGCCAAGCCCGCTTTTCATGCCCTGCGGCAAGCCGTAGACTTTCCCCACCGTGGCGCCTGAGCCGGCTCCCACACAGCCTTCGGCGATCGCTTCCGGAGACGCTCGGCGGCATGCTTCATAACCTAAAGCTGCATCAGGATAGCGACCGGATGAGTTGAGGCCCAGATCAAAAATCACAGCGCCGGCCACTATCGGAATAGAGCCGTGGCCCGTGTCAAATCCTACATCTTGTTCTTTGAGATATCTCCGAACCCCTTCAGCCACACTCATTCCGAAAGCGCTTCCGCCTGTTAAGAAGATCCCATGTATGCGATCGACAAGGTTAAGCGGGTTGAGTGAGTCCGTGCCGTAAGTGCCTGGAGCCCCTCCACGAATGTCAACTCCAGCCGTGGCCCCTCCCGTGGGCAATATGACAGTGCAACCGCTCGGGACGTCTGCCATTGAGGCGTGACCGACGCGAATGCCCGAAATTGCCGTCAGTGTGTCGTTCGCCATGTTAGAATTCTCCGAAGTTTTGTAGGAGATACCGATAGATTTCTCTCCCGATTTCAACGCCTGTCTCGATGATTTGAGGTCCGAATTGCCGCCCGGTAGCAGTGCGAAATGTTTCTGCAATACGCAGCATGCCGGTCATCCCCCAGGGAAAACGGTCGATCAGCTCCTGCGGGGTGAGCTCCTGATGGTCCATCATATGCCACAAGGTGTGGGTGAAGGTATCCGGCCCCCAGCGAAATTTATCGGCGTCATAGAGGCAGTCGCTGAGCAACTGGAAAGAATGCCTTCTACAGACCTTCGGCGTAACGAACGCTTCATGATTGCGGATTGCCTGGCAGATGCAGTCGATCTCCTCCTGCCCCAATGAGAGCTCTTTGAGATACGGTAAAGCCTCCCGGGCTCCAGCCTCGGCATGCTTTTCCTGGCCGCGGCTTATGTCATGCAGCAATCCGGAAAGCAATCCGAGAACCATCAGTCTTTCCACTCGGGGCGGTTGCATGGGATTCGATTCGAGCTCGACGCAAATGAGTGCTGCGCTGTCAATGCTCACCCTTGAGCTGTGATACATGCCGTGCCCAAGGTTTTCGTTCAGGACCGGTTCGATCATTTCGCGCAAGAGAGCCACCATCGGATCACTGAAAAAAATCTTGCGGGCAAGGGCGAGCGGTGCCTTGAATTGAACATAAAATGCCGGCAGTGAATGCCTCGAGGCGATACGCTCAGCTTCTCTTTGCAATCTCAACGCGAGTTGGTTCATTCATGCAGACCTTACCGTTAAAAGCTACTGACAAGAGCAGAATCAGGCACTACTGCAATCGATACTTTTCTGCCATAAGGCGTCGAAAGCGTGGAGTATAAATCAGCTCAAAGGTCTCTTTCTTGTCCGGAAACATTTGATAGGCCTTCTGTCGCACTGCTTCGACCAGCCTTTGAGCCTCTCCGAGAGGCATGCTGGTCTGGGCAATCAGCGCCAGGGAGAAATCAACCAATCGCCTCAGATGTCTGACACGCTTTTCCTCCTCCCGCCTTTCAGCTTCAGTGTATTCTCTCGCAGGCTCCGTTGCTTTAGTCATGTCCAACGGTTCAACTCCTTGAAGCTATCCGTACATGCATTCGTGTACATGCTTTCGCATCAGTTTCTCCTCCATTTGCACGATCCGCCTGATCATTAAATCCAGCACTTTAACGCCAACCTCGGGGAACTGTATAAGCATTTTGCGAAAACTCTCCCGATCAAGAGTCAGGCAGTCGACATCGGTGGCAGCCTTGACGGAAAACAGCCTGTTGATGTCCGATAGGAGCGCGAGGCCCCCGAAAAACTCTCCTTCCCGAAGCTCATTCAAGAACACCGAGTGATCTTCATATTCCCGTACAACCTGGGCTCTTCCCGAAACAAGGATATATCCCCGATCATCGGAATCGCCCTGGCGGAATATGAATTCGCCGGTCCGGTAGCAGACTCTCTTGCAGAGGTAGGCATAGAGCTTGAGGCGCTGCAAAGGGATGCCCGAAAAAACCGGAATTTTTCGCAGCACCTCGAGGTTTGTCTCCAATTCGCAGCGTCCGCCATGTTCGTTCATGCTGCAGGTCCGGTCATGCTCCATGGGCGAGCTCATAGAAAAGACCCTTTCTCGTCAGCAGTTCTTCGTATTGCCCCATCTCGACGATCTTACCCGCTTTCATCACTATGATTTGATCATAATCTTTAACCAACTCCAACCGATGGACCACAGCAATCAAAGTGGATTTTCCTTTCAACTCGGTTTTCAACAGTTCCTGTACCCGCGTTTGGGAACGGTTGTCAAGACTGGCAGTGGCTTCATCCAAGATGAGAATCCGCGGTTGTTTGAGCAGTACGCGGGCGAGGGCGATCTTTTGTTTCTGGCCTCCTGAAAGCCTGTCACCCATGCTTCCCACTTGAAAAGAGAGCCCGGTTTCCATAACTGCGGCAAACAGGTTCTTCTCATGCAGCAGGTCGACCACGCGCTTTTGAACTTCTTCCGTTGCCCGCGGGCGGTCTGCCTTAGGGTGCCCGAATAAAATATTTTCTATTATGCTGTGAGTATAGAGATAGTCGTCGGGATGATAAAAAATGAAGGCGCCGGGGTCTCCGGCTGCAATTTTTTCAAAAAAACTGTGGCGCGCCTCGATGATCTGCCTTTCCAAGGCCGACGGCAAGACAGCCATCTTATGTTTGGAAGAGGTGAAGCGAAGCGCCAGCTTAAGTATCGCATCCTGCTCTTTTCTGGTCAGTTGTTCGCCGCCGCCCTTGCTGAGCCGCTCGACAATGGCGCTATAGGCTTCGAATTGGTCGCGCGGAATGGGGCTCATTTCAAAGAAAAATTGGTCGTCCTGGATATCTTCCAATAACGAGACCGTCTCAACAGCCATTTGTCGACCGAGGTCCAGCAGTGGAACAGTCAGCTCGACTTCATCCAGAAACTTCCGAAACAGCCTGTTGTTCGGCAGCTGTTCGAGCTCCCAGTCTGCACGATTGGGGAAGCCGAAGGAGATATTTTCGGCAACGTTGGTGTAGTGCAAAAACCTGTCGACGTCAAAGAACTCAACGTCACCGGCCAGTTCGACCCCCCATCGGCGATAAAACTCCTGCCGGGCGCCGACGATCCTCTGTGCAAGATCGGCCTGTTCCCTTCGCTCCAGCATGGAATTGAGTCCGAACCTGAGGATATCATCCGTAAGGCCAACTTCATCGATCGCTCGCAAGACCTCGTTGCTGTCCGGCATTCCTGGTCCGTTATCGTTACCGCTTAAATTCAAAGACTTGCGGGCATAGAGAACGTTTTCCAGGAGGGTGTCGTCGAAAATAAAAGGGCGTTGCGCCACATAACCAATGTTGTGGCTCACATCCAGCTTTGTTAAAGTCTTGAGCTCCATGCCGTCCAACAACACATGTCCGCGCGTGTAACTGTAAAGCTGCCCGACCACCATGGCAAGAGTGCTCTTCCCGCTGCCGGACAATCCGACTACAGCCAGCTGCTCGCCAGGTTGGACATCCAGAGATATCCGATCCAGGATGCGAATGTTTCCATCTACCACGAATTCGAGGTCGGTTATGTCGATTTGGCCTCTTAAAAGATAGGGCTCGCGAGGCCCCTCCGGTTTCAATTGGAATTCCGGAGAGCGATCGAAGTAATTCATCACCTGGTAGTAGCGCACCTTGCTGTCCTGCAGGTCCTGGTAGTAGTCCATCAGTTCTTTCCAGGGATCATAGAGCTTTTCGTAAGCCGATAAAAAAGCCACCAGAGCTCCCAGGTCGAGTCTTCCTTTGATGCTCAAGTAGCCGCCCACCAGGAATAAAATGAACGGCCCCAAACTTTGGAAAAAATTATTAATGAATTTGACCAGGAATTTGTTCTTATTCATGCGGTGCCGTAAGGAAAAAAGCTTTGCAGCAAAACGCTCCAGTCTTTGGTTCTCAATTGGATAGCTGGCATTACCGTGAATTTCGTGCATCCCGGATATTGCTTCGCCGATGGCGTTGCTCATGCCGCGGGTTACATTGATCCGGTCTTGATTCATTTGGTTGTACCGCTTCTGGAGTACAGGAATGATCAGGATCTCAATCGGGTATATGGCAAAGCTCAGCAGCGCGAGAAGCGGATTGAGATAGACCATGTATCCCGCGAAGGTAATGAGAGTCAGAAGATTAATGATCGGTACCGCCAGTGCGCTGCCCAGGAAATCGCCCGGACCGCTAAGCTCCGAGGTTAAGGAAGATATGACCATGCCGGGAGGGGTTCGCCGGAAAAATGAAAGGGGCAAACTCAAAATATGGGCGTAAAGCTGATCACGCATTGCATAGAGGATCTTTTGCCCGATATAGCCCTGCAGGACATTGATCACATATTTCAGTATTCCAGCCATCACAACGGCGCCGATGTAGAGCCCGCAGTAGGTCAGAAGAGCGTTGATATTGCGGGATTGGATGGCTATGTTGACGATCCGTTTTTGCATTTCCAATGGAAAGACACGAAAAAAAACGGTGAACAAAATCATTACAAAAAGCAGAAGTTGCAGGCCGCGGCAGCGCTCCAGCACCCAAGAGAAGAGGGATTTTTGGGTCACCATTGATCAACTCCGACTAAGTTTTATCGAGAGGATAATCGATCAAAATCGTTAATGATTATAACACAATCAGTGAGTATCATAGAGAAAACCATTCCCAGAATCTCTCTCGCCTTTACTGGTTGCGCCAGCTCCGTGGTAGGTCTCGAAGGGGTATTGACATGCCGGAAGTGTGAACTTAAATAGTAACGGTTATCATTCCTAACTGGAAGGGCAAATGGCAGCCGGCCCAATGTTTAAATTGACCCGACAACGCAGGATAATTTTAGAAGAATTGAGGCTTGCTCGATTTCATCCGACTGCAGACGAAATTTATGCACGTGTCAGAAAGCGGCTGCCGCGGATCAGTCTGGGGACAATCTACCGGAATCTTGAGATCCTGGCAGCCCGAGGCAAGGTTCGCAAACTGAATTTTGCCGGAAGCCAGCGAAGGTTCGAGGATAATTTGACTGCACACCACCATGTGCGCTGCATGGAGTGTGGTAAGATAGACGATGTCATTCTGGAGCTCCCTTTTGCTTTTGAGGAAATGGCGGTCAGCCCGAGCGGCTACGAGATATGCGACGTACGGCTTGAATTTTTGGGGCTCTGCCCCGAGTGTAAAATTAACAAGCGACAATGTGCTGGAGAACTTTAAACGAACAAATGAATGACCGGGAGGATGCACGTGAAGCAAATCATGGGAACGCAAACGGAGAAGAATCTCATTACGGCTTTTGCAGGTGAATCTCAAGCGCGCAATCGGTACACTTATTTTGCAGGTCAGGCCAGAAAAGACGGCTTCATGCAAATCGCGGCCATTTTCGAGGAAACCGCCAACCAAGAAAAAGAACACGCCAAGCGGTTTTTCAGTTTTCTGCAGGGGGGTGAGGTCCAGGTTATGGCCGGTTTTCCCGCAGGTGTGATTGGCACTACGCACCAAAACCTTCTGGCGGCGGCGGCAGGAGAGAACTACGAACATACGCAAATGTACCCCGAGTTTGCCCGGATCGCCCGGGAAGAAGGTTTTGACGCAGTGGCGGAAGTGTTCACAGCTATTTCCGTAGCAGAAAAGCAGCATGAGAAGAGATACCGTGACCTGGCCGGCAACATTGAAAAGGAGCAGGTTTTCAAGCGTGTTTCCACAGTGGTCTGGCGCTGCATGAATTGCGGCTACCTGCATGAGGGCGAGGACGCCCCCAGTGCTTGTCCGGCCTGTGCTCATCCTCAATCCTACTACGAGTTGCTTGGAGAAAACTGGTAACCGAGATCCTTGCGAGGGACATTATGCAACCTGTCGAAATCAAAAAAGACGTTTATTGGGTTGGAGCTCTTGACTGGAATATCAGAGACTTCCACGGCTATTCAACTCCCAAAGGCACAACTTACAATGCCTATCTGGTGACGGATGAAAAGATTGCTCTGTTCGATACGGTGAAAAAACCTTTCAAGAGCAGTCTCATCCAGAATATTCGGGCACTGGTCGACCCACGAAAAGTAGACTATTTGATTGTGAACCATGTGGAAATGGATCACTCCGGAGCGGTACCCGAAGTGATTGAGGAGATCCATCCCGAAAAGGTGTTTTGTTCGGCAATGGGTAAAAAAGCCCTTATAGAACACTATCACAGGGAAGATTGGCCCTATGAGGTGGTTGAAACCGGGCAAACGATCCGATTAGGCAAGAAGAGCGTCCAGTTTCTTGAAACTCGGATGCTGCACTGGCCCGACAGTATGATGTCCTATCTTCCGGAAGATCGGCTGCTCATATCGAGTGATGGCTTCGGACAACACTGGGCCACCAGCCAACGTTTTGACGATGAAGTCGATCCGCATGAGCTTTTGAAGCATGCGGCAAAGTACTACGCTAACATCCTTCTGCTCTACTCGCCGTTGATTCAGAAGCTGTTGGCCAGTGTCCAGAAGCTCGGGCTCCAAATCGATATGATCGCCCCCGATCACGGGCTCATCTGGCGCGGTCAACCGGCCGGAATTGTCGAAGCTTATGACACCTGGAGCCGGCAACAAAGCCAGGAGAAGGCATTGATTATTTTCGACACCATGTGGCAGAGCACTGAAAAGATGGGGTACGCCATCGGCGATGGATTGATGCAGGAGGGAGTGAATTATCAGATTTTCAACCTGAAGCATAGCCATCGCAGCGACGTCATGACGGAGGTCCTGGATGCCCGGGCAATCATATTGGGCTCCTCTACCCTCAACAACGGCATGATGCCGCCAATGGCCGACATGCTCACCTATATGAAAGGGCTTCGTCCGGTGAACAAACTAGGTGCCGCATTCGGGTCTTATGGCTGGAGCGGTGAAGCCGTGAAGCTGATGACCGAGGCCCTCGATGAGATGAAAGTAGAGTTGGTCGATCCCGGCTTGCGAGTGAAATTTGCTCCTTCGCACTCGGACCTGGAGAAATGCATTGAACTGGGGCGCAAGCTTGGCAGGGCGGTTAAAGCGAAGCCGGAGAGTAAGTGACGCGGTGACGGGGAGATGCGCGGGGGGGCGGGAAGAAACAGGTGCATTAGGGCCGCAGCCAAAAAAACACCTCGACAGTAACAACCACACCGTCATTGCAGCCTACTTTTGGCCGCGAGACAGAGCAGGGGGACACTTTATTGCGTCCGCCTGTTTTTCTCAGTGTCTCCTTTTCTCCGCGTCACCGTGTCCACCTGAGCATTTGTGGGTAAGGCGCTCAAGCAGAGTGTTCCGGTGTAAACGGGCTGGTCCTGATGCATGCGGGGGGGGCGGGGCGGCTCAGACTATGGTTTCCATAAAAAAGACCACATGACCCTCCCATGGAAGGTTAATGGCTCTAAATCTATTTGATTCGATCTTTCAGCGCCTTTCCCGGTGCGAACTTGACTACTTTGGCAGCAGGGATCTTTATCTTTTCACCGGTTCTCGGGTTTCTTCCTTCTCTTTCGGCACGCGCTGCCACTTTGAAGCTTCCAAAACCCAACAAAGAAACGGATTCCCCCTTCTCTAAAGCGGTTGAAACCCCTTCTGCGAATGCATTGATGGCTGATTCTGCTGCTTTTTTGGTGATACCAGCTGTGTCGGCAACAAACGCGGTCAATTCTGCTTTGGTCATTACTTTCCCTCCTTTTTGAAACAACCGATTCCCCGATAGAAAGCCGCCCCAATCCATCTTTAATACCAAAATATATCTCAAGTCCAGTGTTTTCATGCGGTTTTGTCGGTAATTGGCAAGATTATTTTGCATTTCTCGAGTCTGGCAGATGGTGCCAAAATGATTAAGTGAATTCAATGTGGCGTGTCGAGGATTTCGGATCGGGAAGTCAGTGCTGAATTTCTGAACAATAAGCTGTAGTTGACAACTGCTTGACTTCCTCACCCGTTTAACGACGCGTGTGATACATCCATGATGAACCGACAAGGGCAATTAAAGGGATTGGCGGACGGACTCCCGGGAATAAGATGACCACTGCGAGTGGGATGCCATTGGAGAACCCCCCAAGGGGCCAATGCTTTCTTTCATACGCATAACCCTGAATATCTGGACTGTTAATGAGAAGCCGTTGGCCTACTCCTATTGCCGTGAACGATAACATGATGCAGGGCCCCCGGTGTGTCCAAGCGCGCGCCACGTGGCATGGTAGCTCAACCTCCGAAATATCCTCGGTTACTCAATAACATCTGGGCATCATATTTCAGTCTTTGTATAGTTTATAAACAACGTCCATCATGGCATGGTTGTAGGATACGCCCTGCTCCTGTAGAATAAACAATACTCAAGCTTGGCTTCCCCT
>ENA-OSEO01003825-OSEO01003825.1-sediment-metagenome-genome-assembly--contig:-NODE-3825-length-16794-cov-3.684932_pt1 | contig 16794 bp, 14 predicted proteins | sample MGYA00237883_ERZ534232 | MGnify/ENA metagenome assembly ERZ534232 | reverse complement strand
AGGAGATAATCAGGCCCACGGCCAGGCCGCCGGCGGTGGGCAGCAGCAAGGTGAGCCACCAGGGGGCCAGCCCCACCTGCTCCAAAAAATTCTGACCCCCGGGCCATAAAAGCCACTGGCCCATGGCGATATACCCCCGGAAGGTCAGGGCCCCGAGGCCGGCCAGGACGCCGATGAGGATGGCGAAAAACAGGGCCAAAATATCCTGGGCGGTATCGCTGAGGCGGAGGTTCATAGCATACCTGAAGGTTTTGTTGATATTAAATTCTAAGATAATCAGCAGATCAACACTTGAGAAGGGAAAATCGCCCAACCATTACAGCTAATTTCGCTAATTGGATAATATATTTTCAAATGGTTATGTGGTATTAAGGCAAAAAGAAAAAGATAATGAACCGGTGGCAGGGAGACTAACCTATTAAATTGGGTTTATGCGAAGCTATGCCGTTAATAATCTTTAACCGGCCGCTAAATTTAAATTAAAGATTTAGAGATAGGGAGGAATTAGAAATGAACGGCATTGGAACTCCCGCACCCTTGGCCGCTTCCCCTGGATTCCCCGCCCCCTCTTCACCTGATACCAATAAAGAATTATCGCCATATAAATTGCTGGGAGAACTCCGGGCAGAGTTATTGGAGCTGCAAATCTTTCTTAACCGGGTCCGCAAAGGGGAAGCAGATATCAAAACCTACAGTGGTTACGTTACTAAAACCAAAAAAGACATCGATGATCTCATTGGCCAACTGACAGATGGCTCTTCCATCCGTCATATCAAAAATATCTGGGAACAAATTAGTTTTTGTCCCCTGCTGCTGGCTCCTAACAGCGACTTTCCGGCCCAGCAACAGCTGCACCACCTCAACTTGCTTGATCATCAAATCCAGGCTCTTTTAAAGGAAATAGCCCGTTTAACTATACCGACTACATTAAATGACTGGCTGGCCAAAGAGCGGCCAGGCTACTATATCCCTTTTCATCTGGTCTTCGCCGATGAGTTGCCTAACGCCGAGGACCGGACTAATTTATTAAGAGACCTCTCCTTTGCCCCAAAAACCCTAGCCGATGGCGTGATTGATACGGCCAATGGCCTGATCTACCGCTGCGCCAAGCTTCCTTTTTGGCATTGGCTCAGCATCATTGGGGTGTTATTGCTCTATGGATTAGGGACCTGGGCAATTTATAAGGCTTGTCAAATGCAAGTACTAGGACTGCAGGCTAATAATTGGACCACTTTATTAACCGGCTGGGGCGCGGTCGTGGGAGGTATGGTAGCCCATCTGGGCATAGGGAGCGTCAAGCGGATGCAGACTCAGGGCAGTTTGCCGACGGTCTTCGCGGTGGGGGATATCCCCAGGATCGTCAATGCCAAACTTGGCCCGATCACGCGGAAATGGCTTTTGGCGGTCATCGCCTTTATGGCCATTTTTGCCACTGCGGGATTAGATAAAGTTACCCCTTTTTACGCCTTTCTGGTGGGATATAGCTTGGACAGCTTTATCGAGGTGTTTGGCGCCAACATCGAGCAGCAAGCGGCGTCAAAGGTTGCCGCCTTGAAAAAACAACTGAGCGAGACTTCTACAACCTAAGATGAGAGGGATGCAGGATCGAAATGTTTGCCGGGGTTGGATTCTCACCTCCGGATCCGGCCCCGCAAGAAATCCTACTCAAGATCTGGTCCGGTTACTGTTATTTTTTGCCTCCTTTAAAGCAATAAAGATTGTTTGATATTCTGTTGGCATCTTCCTTTCCAGCTACGGACCGCCCAGGTAGGGCAGCAGCCGCGTCCAGAGTTGGGGCCGGCCTTCCTGGGTGACGGCGGAAAACCACAGAAAATCATCTCTGGTTATCCCCAGGGGGGCCAGGGTTCCGGCGATATTTTTGAGTTGCCGGCCGCGTTGGCCCTGCTTCAGTTTATCCGCTTTGGTCAGCACCGGAATCACCGGGGTCCCCTGGTTCTGAAAAAGCTCCCAGAGAAAGAGTTCCTCCGGGCCCGGCAGGCGGCGGCCGTCCTGGAGCAGGATCACCGCGGCCAGGCTCTGCCGCTGGGTGAGATAATCCATGGCCAAAGCGCCCCACTCGGCCTTTAAACTCTTCGAAACCGCGGCATAGCCGAACCCGGGGAGATCCACGAAATACCAGCGGTCATTGATGAGAAAAAAATTCAGGGCCCGGGTGCAGCCGGGCTTGCTGCTGGTGCGCACCAGCTTTTTCCGGCCCAGAAGGGCGTTAATCAGAGAAGACTTACCCACGTTGGAGCGGCCTAAAAAGGCCACTTCCGGGCGGTCTCCCGGGGGCAGCTGCCCCAGTTGGTGGACGCTCAATAAAAACTCGGCGCTGGCGATCTTGGGGATGGACATGGTTGATAAAGCAGTCAGCGATCAGCTTTCGGCTTTCAGTAGTCAGTAGTCAGTTTTTGAAAAATTAAGGTTCAAGGTTTAGACTACGACTTTCAAGGCGAAATTGCTTTAAGAAGTATAGTGAACTCCGGGAAAGTTTTTTTTTGTCATCCTGAGCGCCGCGAAGGATCTCGTTTTTTATCGGCCATGCTTCCCAAACTGAATGTCATCATCAGCACAGCGTTGAAAAAATTTGCTTCAAAAATCGAGATTCGCAATGAAACTCCGCTCCTTTCAGAATGACAGAAGAAGGCTTTCGCAGTCGCTCATGAGCCTTAGGCTCTCCCATAAATTATGAAAAAGTTTTCGTAGGACGGGCGTCTCGCCCGCCCCGGTAACGCGCACAGGCTGGAAAGCCTGCGCCACCGTGAGGAACTTTTCGGATCAGAGGTCTCAGGTTCAAAATTGAGACTGCTATTCCTGAGGCGAAATCGCTCTAGGAAGTATAGCAAGCTTGAGGTTCTAACGCCAGATTCAACCTGATGCTGGCGCCTTTCTTTGCGCCTTGGCGTCTTGGCGTGAGACCAATCTGTGTAGTCCGATGCCCGTACCCCCCTTAATATCCATTTGAGTATTTGTTGCGGAAATCCGAATAAGCCTAAAAGTGCCAGGTAATTTCCAGGTGGTGAGGTGCGGATGCAGGCCGGGGCCGCGAAAAGAAAAAATGGTTTTGAACCCTTGGAAGCGGAACTGGTGCGCTCCCTGGTGGGGCGCATCCAGGATATCCTGCCTCTGCCCAACGTGGTCAACGCCATCTTGAAGACCATCAACGACCCCTACGCCTCCTTGAGCCGGGTCTCCGAGACTATCCTGAAAGACCAGGCCCTCACCGCCAAGGTCTTAAAAATCATCAATTCCGCCTACTACGGGGTGAGTACCCCGGTGGGCACCGTGTCCCAGGCCGTCTCTCTTCTGGGTCTGGACAAAATCAAAAACCTGGCCATGGCCATTTCTCTGTCCGAAGGTCTCTACCGCTACTCCGGCCTCCCCTTCGGGCGGGGGGCCCTGTGGCACCATTCCCAGGCCTGCGGGGTGGCCACCTCCCTGGTGGCGTCGGCCGCGGGCTACCCCACTCCCGAAGAAGCCCTCATCGCCGGTCTGATCCATGACATCGCCAAGGCCTTGTGGACCGAGCTCTTCCCGGAGCGTTTTCTGGCGGCCATCAAAGCGGTGCAGGTGGAGGGCCGGGACCCCCTGGAAGTGGAGATCGAGTATCTCACCGTGCCCCATGCCACCGTGGGGGCCTGGATGCTGGAGAAATGGCAGCTCCCGGAGATTTTCCAGCAGGCCGTGGCCCTACACCATGAGCCCCGGGTGGAAAATATCGATTCTCCCCTCCGTATCCTGAGCCTCTCCCTGTATCTGGGGAATCAAATGGCCAAACTCCTTAACCTGGGGGAAGGGGGCAACTACCGCCTGGGTCCATTGCCTAGGCAACTGCTTAAGGAGATAAATCTTTCCCGGGAGGAACTGGCCTCGCAACTGGCGGCGTTGCCCCAGGCTTTCTTTGATTTTGTGGAGGAACTCCAACTGGAGAAGGCCCAACATACCAAGCTCAACACCCTGGTGCACTTGCTGCAAGAACGGGAGGTGGTCTTGCTGGTGGAAGATCAGGACCCCGGCCCGGGCGCCTTGTTTTTTGAGGCCTTTGCCGCCCGGACCCGGGCGCTGCCCCTGAAGGATTTGCCTCAGTTCCCGGGAGAGGACTTAGACCTTTTCTTCTGGGAGGGAGCCGATCCCGGAGAAGCCTTCTCGTTGGGGCAGCAGAGACGGACCGGAGCCCTCCGGGGACGCTTACTCCTATTCTCCCACCGGCCCCTCCCGGATAAGGGAATTCCAATCTCGGGCCCCGGCGTCCGCCTGCTAGGGCCGGAGTGGCGCCTGGATGACTTGGTTAAAGCACTCTCCCCGGAGAGATGAAGCTAAGGGGAGAACGTGGCTGAGAAAGAATGCAGTTTTTGATCCAGTGCGGCCTCTGGCCTGCGGACAAGGCAGAATACCCCAAATTAATTACCATGCCCTTTGCGGATTATAAAATCAGGACCGGTTCCTTCCTGGGACAGTCAGACAAGCGGCCTGACAGGGGCGGCAAGGACCCCCGGCGTTACGTGATGGTGGCCGGCTGCACCCCGGCCACCCATCAATTTGCCGCCACCCTCTCCGCCGGCGGCCTGCAGGTGCGCCGGGCCCGGAATTGGACCCAGGTCATGGACCAGTTGGATGATGAGAGCTTGGCCCTGCTCCTTCTGGACCCCCGCCTTAAAGGCATGGGGCTGCTGGAGGGCCTGCGCCTGATCCGTAAAATGAATCCCTCCTTGATCCCTTTGGTCTTGGGGCCCCTGACTCAGGAATCCCAGACCGAGGTGCTGCGGCTGGTAGCGGGAGGAGTCTTGCCCGCGGACCTGCCCGCGCCCATACTGGTGGATTGGGTCCGCAGTTATGAGCAGCGGCAGCGTCTGCGCCGGGAAAACGAACGGTTCCGGAGCCGCATCCTGGAGAGTGAAGCCTACCTGGCCAGCATCCTGGACCATCTGGATGAAGGCATTATCACCACCGATGCCGCCGGCAGGGTGCTGGCGGCCAACCAGGTGGCCCGGAATCTGTGCCAATTGCCCCCCGGTTCTCTTGCCGCCCACCCCCTGGAAGGCATCAATTTTACCGGCGACGGTCTCCACACCCTGGCGGAAACCGTGGCCCGGGTCCTGGAGACCGGCTTCTACGAAGGACGCTTTCTCCTCAGCCGGGAAGGCCGCTCCCCCTTTCCCGTTTTTTTCCGGGGTTCGGTGCATCGTCTGCCGGGCGGAGAGTTGGAGACAATACTGGTCTTCAGGGACCTCACCGCCCAGGAGGAATTAGAGCTGCGCGCCGAAGAGAGCGAACGCCTCGTAGCCCTGGGCCAGATCGCCGCGGGTATGGCCCATGAAATCCGCAATCCCCTGATGGCGGTGGGGGGAATGGTGCGGCGTCTGGAGCGTCTTTTGTCGCCGGAGGATCCGGGACAGATGTACTTGCCTACGATTCGGGACAACGTGCAGCGGATGGAGGACATGGTCCGGGATATTGATGAATACCTCCAGTACGTGCGGGTCTCCAGCCATCATTTCCTGGATCTGACCCTGGAACACGTCCTCAACGCCGCCCTGGCCCGCCTGGAAGGGGCCGCGGACCTCTCCGCCTTAACCCTGGAAGCCGGTCCCTTCGACGACCTCAGAATTCAGGGCGACGCGGCCTCCCTGACCGAGATGTTTTTTCAGATTTGCCGCAACTCCGTGGAGGCCATGTCCCAGGGGGGCACCCTTAAGGTGCAAATCTTTCCAGAAGGCGGTCTGGCCGTGGTCCAAATAGCGGATAACGGCCGGGGCATTCCTCTGGAGGACTTCTCCCATATCTACCACCCTTTCTTTACCACCAAGATGACCGGCGCGGGTATGGGCCTCACCAAGGTCTTCATGATCGCCCAACGCCACCGGGGACAGATCGAAGTCGACAGCCGCCCCCAGCAGGGCACGATTTTCACCGTACGCCTGCCCCTGAGCAGTAGCCAGTAGCCAGTTGCCAGTTGTCAGCTTTTAGCTTTTAGCTTTTGGTTTTTGATTTTTGGTTTTTGGTTTCCTTATTTTTTCTGACCACTGACCACTGACTACTGGCTACTATTCCCCTGTTGACGACCACGGCATTTCCAGGTAATCATATGCCCATGCCCCGGACACGCGGAAATTTCTCTCTGGCCTTTGGACTCTGGTTCCATTTCTGGCTGGTCCCTATCACCATCATTGGCGGGACCTTGACGATTCTCTTCAGCTTCCTGGACCGGGGCGGCTGGATGCTGCACCGCATCGCCCGCTGGTGGGGCCAGTCCCTGGTCTCCCTGGGCCGCCTTACGGTACAGGTGGAGGGGGTGGAAAACCTGGTGCCCGGTCAGACTTACGTCTTTGCCGCCAATCATCGCAGTAATTTCGATATCTACCTGCTTCTGGCCTTCCTTCCCAGTGACATTGCTTTTGTGGCCAAGAAATCCCTCTTTAATATTCCTCTTTTCGGCCAGGCCATTTACCGTATGGGTTGCGTGCCCGTGGACCGGGAGAACATCCAGCAGGCCGTCCGTTCCCTCAACCTGGCCGCGGCCCGGGTGAAGGAGGGCAACTCCATCGCCATCTTTCCGGAAGGGACCCGGACGGCTTCTCCGGAGCTAATCCCCTTTAAGAAAGGGGTCTTCATCATGGCCCAGAGGTCCGGGCAGCCGGTGGTGCCGGTGTCCATCAGCGGCACCCGCTTCATTCAGCCCCGGGGCACCATCCGGGTGCAGCCCGGGCCCGTGAGAATAGTGATTCACCCCCCCGTTTATCCCCAAAATTACCGCCGCAAGGAAGGGTTGATGGCCGCGGTGCAGGCCAGCATGGCCGCGGACTATGACCCCTATTTCCCTTATGGTCCCGGAGACGACGACGACTAACTGGGTTGATTTGACTTTTCTTGGAGGGCTGGGGGAGATCGGCCTCAACCTGATGACCGTGGAGACCGCGGAACACCTGGTAGTGGTGGACGCGGGCCTCATGTTCCCGGAAGACCACATGTTGGGGATCGACATCGTCATCCCCGATTTTTCCTATCTCCGGGAACGCCGGGAGAAGATCCGGGCCCTGATTCTCACCCACGGCCACGAAGACCACATCGGCGCGGTGCCCTTCCTCCTTAAGGAGATGGACCTGCCGGTATACGGCACTCCTTTGACCCTGGCCCTGCTCCGGGAGAAACTCCGGGAGCACGGCCTCCTCGAAGTCACCGATCTCCGGGAGATTTACCTCCGGGAACCCCTGGTTCTGGGTCCCTTTGAATTCGAGTTCATCCCCGTGCCCCACTCCATTGTCGACGGGGTGGGTTTTGCCCTGCGCACCTCCCAGGGGGTGATCATCCACTCCGGGGATTTCAAAGTGGACCAGAGCCCCATGGTGGGCGCGGCCATGGATCTGAACCGCTTTGCCCATTACGGGGAGCAAGGCGTGCTGGCGCTCTTGTCCGATTCCACCAATGCCGAACGCCCCGGCTACACCATGAGTGAGCGGGAGATCAGCGCCACTTTAGAGGAATTCATCCGGGAGGCCCCGGGCCGGGTGATCGTCGCGGTCTTTGCCTCCCATATCCCCCGCTTGCATCAAATCGTGCGCCTGGCCGCCAAACATGGACGCAAGATCCTCTTTAACGGCAAGTCCATGCTCACCAATACCCGGCTGGCCAAGGAACTGGGCTACCTGGAGATGCCTCCGGGGATGGAGATTAACGTGGGGGATTTGAAGAATCTGCCTCCCGAAAAAACCATCATCGTCACCACCGGCAGCCAGGGGGAGCCCATGAGCGCCCTGGCCCGCATCGCTTTGGAAGCCCACAAGCACATCCATATTCAAAAAGGGGATTTGGTGATCCTCTCCTCTAAGTTCATCCCCGGCAACGAGCGGGCCATCACCAACGTCATCAACAACCTCTACCGCCTGGGCGCGGAGGTCGTCTACCAGCAGGTGGCGGACATCCACGTCTCCGGCCACGCTTCCCAGGAGGAGCTGAAACTGCTGCTGAGCCTGACCCGGCCCCGCTATTTCATCCCCATCCACGGGGAGATGCGCCACCTCATCAAGCACCACCATCTGGCCCGGGAGGTGGGCCTCCCGGAAGAAAGCCTGCTCCTGGCCAAAGATGGGGATCAGGTGCGCTTCGAGGACGGGGAGGCCGCCATCAACGGCGGTATTGAAGTGGGCCGGGTCTTCGTGGACGGCAAAGGCGTGGGGGACGTGAGCCGCCTGGTGCTTAGGGACCGGCGCCACCTGGCCGGGGACGGCCTGGTCATCGCCCTGGTGGCCGTGGACCCGGTAGCCGCCCAGATCGTTTCCGAGCCCGACCTCATCACCCGGGGCTTCGCGCTGGAGGAAGAACAGGCCCCCCTGCTGGAGCAGGCCCTGAAAGTCTTCCGGGAAATCGTGGAACGGTCCTTAAGCGAACCCAACCAGGACTGGCTGGAAATCCAGGCCCAGGCCGGCAAGGCCCTGCGCAAACTCTTCTTCAAGGCCCTGGAACGGCGGCCGATGATTTTACCGTTGATTTTGACGTTGTGAAGATAGCTGTCAGCTTTCAGCTCTCAGCTTTCAGCAAAATATTTGTGGGGGCAAAATGCTATGGAGATAGATTTATGGGGCCAAATATTTAAAGAATTTCAACAGGTCAAGCAGGTATCAGTCGACCATTCTGCTGGACGGTTGGATATTATAATTGCGGGGCACGATGAGATTTTACACATTAATTTGATTGAACTGAATGAATCACTCCTTGAACTTAACGGCAATCCGCATGAGGTTGTTACCTCGTTTCTTAAAAAGCACAAAATCCTTGTTTATTATCAAAATACCCTGGTCGGTTTTTTTGATATTCAAGCTTATTCTGCATTTATAGAGCAGTCAGGAATGATAGAAGCAGTCAAAAAAATAACTCATTGCTTACATCTAATAAAAGATTTAGCTACAACCGATGCTTTTGCTGTAAAATTGGATCACTGGATTTTGTCCGATTCCATAATAGTCGTTGTTGATACAAACCGACACCCACTGTTTTCCGGATCGTTACTTTGGTTTATGCAAACATGTTCCATGATTATGCGTGAATCAATGATGTATGGTTTTCCATTAAGGGGAGCCATCGGAGGTGGAGATTTTTACAATGATGGGGAAATAATGGTAAGTTCAGCTTTAGTAGATACCGCGAAATATGAAAAACAACAAAATTGGCTTGGTGCTGTAGTAACCCTGAATGCTCACAAAGTTATAGAAAAAGCAAAAGAATATGAAATAATGCATAAGGGTAAAACTGACATTGACTTTGAATCAAAAGACCATAATTTCTGTGTTAAATATGGCGACATACCCTGGAAGCAAGATAGTGAATTTGCTAAAAAGGAAGACATGTGTAAAATGTATTATATTAAGCCACATATGGATGATATAAATGATAGAAAAAATTGGGTTTCCCTATTTCTTCCTAAATATTTCTGTGACCCATTAAAAATCCATAATAGCCATCGTCTTTATGGAGAATAACCAAGAGTTGGCCATGTCAAATGGAGATGAAGAGGAAGATACCCGGCTCTATTCGGTTGAAGAGGTGTTCCCAGATTTCCGTACAGGGGACATCCTGCGGGGGTTTCGGGCACGGGAGGAGATGACCCAGGCGAAGTTGGCAGCCAAAGTGGGAGTGAAGGCCGCCAACATTTCCGAAATGGAGAGGGGCAGGCGGACTATCGGCAAAGACATGGCCAAGCGCCTGGCCAAGGTCTTCAAAGTGAGTTACAAAGTGTTTCTATGAAATCCGAAGAGGTTGTGCCCGATATGCCGTTGGCCCCGATGTGCGAGGCAGATATCGAAGCTGCCGCGGCCGGCGATCCTGATAATCCGCCGCCGACGCCGGAACGGGAGGCCCAGCTAAAGCCGGTGCCGCGCGTGAGGACGCTCAGTCGTGCCCTGGGGCTGACCCAGAAGGAATTTGCAGCTCGCTATCATATTCCCCTGGGAACACTTCGGGACTGGGAGCAGGGGCGATCCCAAAACCGGCCCGGGCTTTCCTCGCCGTTATTGCTCGCGCGCCGAACGAAATCGCCGCATTGCTGCTTAAGTGACGTGAGATTCGTAACGAAGCTTCGCTGCGTTCAGAATGACAAAATAAAAAAAGCCGCCGCCCGCCAAATCAGGCCGCGACGCCATCTTTTTACTCAAAACTAAAAACCTAAAACTAAAAACCGTCTATCAACCCAGCGCTTCCCCTACTAATAATAAGAATTCATGAATCTTCACCGGCTTGAGCACGTAGGCCAGGACGTTCTGGGTCCGGGCGATCATCTCTTCATCCCGGCGTGCGGTGCTGGTGAGGACGATGAACCGGGCCTGGGGATCACTCAGGCTGATCTCCTGGATGGCCTCCAGGCCCCCCATGCGGGGCATATTGAGGTCCATGATGGTCAGGTGGGGCCGGAAACCTTGATATTTATCCAGGGCGGCGGCGCCGTCTTCCGCCACCTCCACGGCAAATCCTGCTTCAATGAGATACTTGGCCAGCAGGGCCCGGATGATACCGGAGTCGTCCACCACCAGTATGCGCCTGCGGCATTGCTGCCGGTCGGCATCCGTGAAGGTTACCGTGAATACCACCCTTTCACCCCCCAGATCGAGAGTAATCCTATAAGCTTCCTGACTGGCAAAGGCTGGGTCTTTGATGTTGACGTTTTTGGCCGAAACCGGGGGCTTAAATCTGACCCGGAAACCCATCTTATCCCACCTGGTAACGACATGGCCCATGGTGGTATTGACCATTTCATTTAAAGCATCCCGGGCCCGGTCATCAAATTGACTTAGAGGAGGGAAACCTAAATTCTCGGCGATGGCCGAAGCCACCGCCACGGCCAGGTGTTCGTCCGTGAAGCCCAAGAAAAAAATGCCGGACACCTTTTGGGGAAAATCTTCATAAGGAGCGACTTGGGCCACCGCATAAATTTCCTGGAAACGCTCATCTTTTTTAATGGAAACGTTGACCACTTCGGTCCGGGTCATTTCCGAAAATATTCTTTGGCAGCAGTCGGCCAAGACCGTGAGATACTTGGTTTCCATCCTCCCTGATTTGCCTCCATCGCCGATAACTAGTTAATCAGAAAACAGAAAGCCGGCAGAGTTAACCAAATAAATAGCTCGGAAGCCGGGAGCCTACCTTTGCTTTAATCTACTCCCCTACCCTTCCCCCATGGCTCAGGTAGCCTTTGCCCAGATTTTTTAAGGGGGACTGATACCAGGCTTTTCCCGGTATCTAAATTTATATCGGGAAAATTGTAAAATTTGTAAATTACGGTTGATTTCGTGAAATTTTGGCCTGGTGCGGGTTCCGGAGGATTTCATACTTAGGCGCCTCAAGCATTATTCCAGGGCTTTCCGGACTATCGGCAGGAAATCCTTCATCTGCACCGGCTTGATGACATAATTGGCCACATTCAGGGTTTTCGCAGTCACTACTTCGTCTTTGCGGGCACTGGTGGTGAGCATGATAAACCTGGCCTGGGGGTCCGCCTCCCGGATTTGAATGATGGCGTCCAGGCCCCCCAAATTGGGCATATTCAGGTCCATGATGGTCAGGTGCGGTTTGAATTTCTTGTATTTCTCCGTAGCCACCAAGCCGTCTTCGGCCTGCTCCACGGTAAATCCTGCTTCCTGAAGGGCTTTGGAGATAATCCCCCTGATGACCATGGAGTCGTCCACCACCATGATGCGGCGGCCGGCCAGTTGCTTGTCTGCATTCCTGAAAGTGACCTTAAAGACGATATGGTCAATGGACAGGCTCAGGATGATCATGTAAGCTTCGTCGCTGGCATAGGCTTTTTCTCTTATATTTGCATACCTTACCGAAGTGGGAGGTTGGAACCTGACCCGGAAACCCATTTTATCCCAGGCGGTGATGGTATGGCCCACTATGGTATTCATGAATTCCCCCAAAATGTCTTTGGCAGTTTCATCGAAACTTTTTATGGGAGGGAGCCCCAAATTCTCGGCAATGGCTGAAGCCACCAGGATCGCCATGGGTTCGTCGGAAAATCCCATAAGAAAATTGCCACCCACCTTTTTATCCAGGTCTTCATAGGGAACCACCTGGGCGATGGCATAAATTTCCTTCAAGCGCTCATCTTTTTTGATCTTTACGTCCATCACTGAGGTGGTGGTCATTTCCTTAAAAACTTTCCGGCAGCTCTCGGCTAATACGGTTAGATATTTTAATTGCATCCTCTTGGATTCTCCTTTACCGGGTGGAACATTACGGCCTGCAATTTCTTAACAGTGGATTCGCCTTCTCCGGCGGCCCTAACTTCTTTCGGGGATCTGAGGAGCCATCGGTTGGCGTTGGGTCCTACTGCGCTAGTTAGAGGAGGTTACGGGCGCTTAGCCTGCAATCACAGCTATTTTACCCCCAGTGATATCTTTCAGGCAAAACGTGGTATTTTAAAGTCCAAAATCAGGCAGTCGCCTCAGCCAATGTAAATATCGGGAGATCAATGATTTTTATTAAGATTGGCTTTCTGAAAAATTTTGGAATAATTTAACACTCACTAGCCCTGGCAGACACCGACCTGGACGGATGATGAAAAACTGGTTCGAAAGAAATCCCAAGAAAATTTTTGTCTTTTTCCTCTGTTTATTGCTCCTTGGCGGGGTCTTGGTCACCGAAAAGATGCTGGCCTGGAAATCCCATACTTACAAATCCGGACTCACCAGGGTTATCCGCCTGAGGGAGTATGAGCCGCTCTATCAAGGAACCTTTACGCCTTCCCCGGACGACCTGCGGATGGCCGACAGTCTCGTCAAAAAACCCTACCCTTTCCGCATTGACAGTGATGGCTTTATCGAACCTTCCCGGGTCCACGCCCACCCCGATCTGACCCTGGTCTTTCTGGGAGGCTCCACCACTGCCTGCTGTTACATGGGTGAAAAGGAGCGTTTCCCCTATCAGGTGGGCCGTCTCCTGGAAAAGGAGACCAAATTAAAGGTCAATTCCTATAACTCCGGAGTGGGAGGCAACTTTTCCCTTCACTCCCTGGATATTCTCTTGAACAAGGTCATGCCTCTGAAACCCGACATCGCGGTCATGATGCACAATGTCAACGACCTGACGGTGTTAATGTTCGCCAACTCTTACTGGAGCAAGGCTTTCAAAGGCGGCAACACCACGCCCGTCGTGGTCCTAAAAAAGAGATTCATCGATTTCCGGCTGCTGGTGGAGACCCTGATTCCCCATCTCTATTATGAACTGAGAAACCTGGAGAGAAAGATTAGAAAGACTTTGAAGCCTAAGCAGGCCCTCAAGCAGGAAGACGAGTTGCGGGATTTCCGGGGCAAAAAATTAGTAATTGATCAAGCAAAGCTCCTGGAACAATTCAAGATGAACCTGCGGCTGTTCATCGATATGTGTAAAGCCAGGAATATCACTCCGGTCTTGATGACCATGGCCAACCGGCTGAAAGACCAGCCGGACCCCCTCATCAACCGGCTCACCGCCGGACTGGAGCGGGACCAGGGCATTACCTATAAAGAGTACAAAGAGATCTTCGACCTCTTCAATGAGGCCATCCGCCAGACCGCCGCGGCCAACGGCGCGACCGTCATCGATTTGGCCGGGGCCGTACCCCAGGAACGGGAATATATCTACGATATCGTCCACTTCAACGGCAAGGGCTCAAAATTTGCCTCCCAGGTGATTGCCGAGGGCTTGAAGCCTCTTATCGCGTCGAAGGCCGGACATTCGCCATTGCCGGCCAAACCCCATATTCCTCCTGGGAAATAGCCTAGAAGAGCAGACCTTTTCTTCCGAGAATCCACTATCCCAGCAAAGACGCTGCCGAATAAATCATTGACTTCTGGCAATTTACCTGGATAATATTTTGTAGATATGAAAAGGACCGTTGCCTCCTGGAGCTTCACCCTGATGGCCCTGGCGCTGATGGCCGCGGTTCTGCTACTCCCTTGGGGCAATCCGGGTCTGGCTGCGGCCCCGGCCAAGGGTTGTCCCCACTGTGGCGCTGTAAACCACGGTATTTCTTCCGGCCCCTGCTGCCCGCCGGAAATGCCGAACCATTGCGGCTCTTCCGGCCAGAGCGGCGGGTTGTGTTGCCGCGGCGCCACCGGCCCTCCGGCCTTCATCTCCCCCCAGGCGGTAGTTTCTCCCACCTGGCAGGGCTCCATTTACTTACCTGTTAAGGTCATTCTTTCCACCCCGCTATTTCCCCCCAACATTTTCCATCCCCCTGAGTTGTCGCATTTCCCTGCGGTCTAATTTAAGCCCTTGGTTTTCCCCCTGCTGGTGCCGGGGAGGTCTCCCTTATCCTGGTCATTCTTTAGGAAAAGACCTCGAAAAATTAGGTACCAGTTTGAGGTAAATCTAATTTTGCCCAGAATCGAGTCTGGCAATAAAAGTTGACCGCTTTACTCCTAAAAAATTACTCCGAATACCCTTTAAAGAGATGAAAAAGGGAAAATTGATGCTTATTATGCGGTTAATGACGACTCCGGCGTTTTCTGATGAGCGGGAATTAATGACTTGTCAGGAATAGTCCCCTAATGAAGCAGCAAGGTCAGGGGATGGCAGAAAATGCCGAAAGCCGATTTTTGAATGCTTGTCTAATTACTCAGCCATACTCTATAATTGCCCCATAATTTAATAAAGGCAGATAGGAAGATGGGTTATCCAAAGCGATTTTGCCGCGTCCTTATGCTTCTGGTCCTGGGTCTGGCCGGGATGTTAACCCTGTCCACGCCGCTTAAGGCCCAAAAAGACTCAGGAATGCCCCCGGATTTGCAAGCCTTCATCGACGAAGCCCTGAAGGCCAACCCGGAAGTGAAACAGCGCTCCCAGCTTAAAGCCGCGGCCCAGGAGGCCATCCGCCCCGCCGGGGCCCTGGACGACCCCAAGCTCTATGTGAACATCGTCAATCTGCCGGTGGACACCTGGAGTTTCGCCCAGGAGCCCATGACCCAGAAGCAGTTCGGGGTCTCCCAAAAGATTCCCTTTCCCGGCAAGTTGCGGTTGCGCTCGGAAGTGGCCGAGGAACAGGCCAAATCGGAAGATTTTGTCTATAAGGACAAACGTAATGAAATCAGGGCCATAGTCATTCAGAAATACTGGGGCCTGGCCCTGACCTATAGCGGCTATGACATTACCCAGAGGAACAAGCAGTTTTGGGAGCAGGTGGTGCAGGTGGCGGAGACCCGCTATGGCGTGGGCCTGGGCCGCCAGGCGGAAGTCCTCCAGGCCCAGGTGGAGTTGGGCAATTATTTGAACCGCCTGCTCCAATGGCGCCAGCGCCAGGAATCGGTGCAGGCGGACCTGAACGCCCTGCGCTCCAAGCCGCCCCAGACCCCGGTCTCCAAACCCCAACCTTTGCGTTCCAGCCCTTTTAACCTCAACCTGGAGCAGTTGTTGGCCCAGGCCCGGTCCCGGCCCCAGTTGCAGGCCATCAAGACCTTGGTAGCCAAACAGGAAAAGGCCGTGGATCTGGCCCGCAAGGATTATTTCCCGGACGTCACCATCGGCGTGACCTACGGCTTCCGGGAGACCCTGGACCCCCCGGTGAACCGGCCCCAGGCCGATTTTTTCACCACCACCTTCATGTTCGATCTGCCCATCTGGCACGCCTCCAAGATCAAGCCCAAGATCCGGGAGCAGGTCAACCGCAAGGGCGCGGCCCGGGAGGCTTACCAGGCCGCCTGGGACAAAGAGGCCGCGGCCATCAAAGACCGCTACGCCAGGCTGGAACGCCTCAGCCATCAGATAACCCTCTATGAAAAAGGCATTATCCCCCAGGCCCGGCAAGCCGCCAGCACCTCTCTGGCCGATTACTCGGTGGGGCGTCTTGATTTTGCCCGCCTCTACCAGAACCAGATCGCGGCTTTCAACGCGGAGCTGGCTTTGCAGGAATACCTCAAGGAATATGAAGAAAATTGGGCCGCTCTGGAGTGGCTGGTGGGACAAGAGTTGCCCCGGCGGCCCGGAGGTAAGAAATGATCCCTTCCCCCCGCCGTTATCTCTATTGGGGTTTGACCCTGGGTATCCTCCTCTGCCTGCTGGTGGCCGGGGGATTCTATCTGGCCGGTTATCATCTCCAGAACGGGGCCAAAATGGCCCCATCCGCGGCCAAGGAAAAAGCCAAAACCCAGCTTTACCGCTGCCCCATGCATCCGGAGATCGTCCGCAAAGAACCCAGCAAGTGCCCCATCTGCGGCATGGACCTGGTGCCGGTCCGGTCCACGGAAGCTCCCGCAACTGCGGCCAAGAAGGAGGCCAAGGTCCAGCTTTACCGTTGCCCCATGCACCCGGAAATCGTGCGCAAAGAACCGGGCCAATGCCCCATCTGCGGCATGGATTTGGTGCCGGTCCGGGAGGAGGCTGCTGCTGAGGAACCGGGGGTCATCGCCGTCTCCCCGGCCACGGTCCAGTCCATGGGGGTGGTTACCGCCAAGGTGGAGAAAAAGCCCCTGTCCCGGGTCACCGTGGCCGTGGGCCTGGTGACTTACAACGAACGCAATCTGGCCACCATCACCACCAAAGTAAACGGCTGGGTGGAGCGCCTCTACGTCAACGCCACCGGCGACACGGTGCGCAAGGGGCAGACTCTGCTGTCCATCTACAGTCCGGAACTGGTCTCGGCCCAGGAAGAATACCTGATCGCCCTGCGGACGGCCAAGGCTTTAGGGAGCCGGGACTCCCTGGTGGAATCGGCCAGACGTCGCCTGAAGCTTTGGGACATCGGCGACGACCAGATCAAAGCGCTGGAAGAGAAGGGCCAGGTCGGAAAGACCCTTACCCTCCATTCTCCATTCTCCGGTTTTGTTT
>ENA-OSEO01003824-OSEO01003824.1-sediment-metagenome-genome-assembly--contig:-NODE-3824-length-16796-cov-5.381841_pt1 | contig 16796 bp, 10 predicted proteins | sample MGYA00237883_ERZ534232 | MGnify/ENA metagenome assembly ERZ534232 | reverse complement strand
TCGAGGGCATCCGAGCGGTTGAGAACCGCTCCGTTGCCGGCAAGATCATGGTGTACCCCGCCTGCCGGAACCTCGGCTTGGTCCGGCTGGAGGAACTCTCGCAGAAGATGCCGGATGTGGCGGCCTGCCTGAGCAACGGCCTCTGGACGCTGGAGGCGGAGAAGAAGCTGCTCGAAGGGTACTCGACTTGACGATGCAATCTTGACGTCGTAGGGGCAGGCCCCCGTGCCTGCCCTCCAGGTTCGGGGCAATCACAGAAAAGGGCAACCACAGAGGGTTGCCCCTACAGGATGGATAGAAACACAGGTTGTTCGCATCCACAACAGAATTCGGGAAAGGGAAGAAGATGAGGCGGAACGGCGGAACGTTATCACCCAGTCATTGGATACATCGGACAGCATCTCTCTTGATCGTCGGCCTTCTGGCGGGAGGGCTGTTCGCCCAGGGTCGTGAGTTCAACGGTCTGGGCATGGACCTGGCCAATCTGCCCAGACTCTCGCACGCCCAATCTCGCTCGATCAGTCCGGAGAACTTCACCGGCGAAAAAGGCAAGGCCGGCATGGCCACCGAGGGTACCGGCAAGAACGCCGGTCGTGAGTTGGGCCAGGGCTGGAAGATCTCGCCGTCGGTGCGCATTCCCGCCAAGAGCACGTTTACGATGGGCGAGATCAACGGCTCCGGCGCGATCCAGCAGATCTGGATGACGCCCGCGCCGCTCGACAAGACGCAGCTCTATATCCTCCGCTTCTACTGGGACGGCGAGACCGAGCCCTCGGTGGAAGTGCCGATGAGCCATTTCTTCGCCTGCGGCTGGGGCAAATACGCCCAGATCAACTCGCTGGCCGTCTGCGTGAATCCGGGCAGCGCATTCAACTGCTACTGGCCGATGCCGTTCCGCAAGAGCGCCAAAGTCACGATGGAGAACCTCGACGACCGGGACATGGTGCTCTACTACCAGATGAACTACACGCTGACGGACGTGCCCGAGAGCATGGCCTATTTCCACGCGCAGTACCGCCGGGAAGCGCCGCTGAAGACCAAGGGCCTCTACACGATCGTGGACGGTATCAAGGGTCGGGGTCACTACGTCGGCACCTATATGGCCTGGGAAGTCCACAGTCCCGGCTGGTGGGGCGAAGGCGAGATCAAGTTCTACTTGGACAGCGACCAGGAGTTCCCGACCATCTGCGGCACCGGCACCGAGGACTACTTCTGCGGCTCGTACAACTTCGAGAACCGCGAGACGAAGAAGTACCAGACCTTCTCAACCCCCTACACTGGCTTGGCCCAGGTCCTGCCGCCGGACGAGATCTACAAGGTCGGCCAACGGTTCGGCCTGTATCGCTGGCATGTCGTCGACCCGATCCGGTTCGAGAAGGACCTCCGCGTGACGAACCAGGCGCTCGGCTGGCAGAGCGGAGGCCGGTACCTCCAGTTGAACGACGACATTTCGTCGGTCGCCTATTGGTATCAGACGGAACCCCACGCACCGTTTCCGAAGCTGCCCGCCCGGGAGGCGCTGATGGTCGGACCGATCCAAGTGCAGAAGTAGCTGTTCGTAGTGTGCCCGTCAGGGCATATCTTCAGAACCAAGGAAGCTAACGCCTGACGGCGTCACTACAAACGTTGAATAGAAAGGTTCGCAATGGCAAGTGCAAGACGACTCGAACAGGCGTACAAGCTGGCGCGCGAGCGCTACGGCGAGCTGGGCGTCGATACGGAAAAGGCGATGAGGCAGCTTCGCAAGGTGGCGATCTCGCTGCACTGCTGGCAGGGAGACGACGTCGGCGGGTTCGAGAACGCCGACGGTCTCAGCGGCGGCGGGATCATGGCCACCGGCGCCTACCCCGGCAAGGCGCGGACCGCCGACGAATTGCGGGCCGACATCGAGAAGGCCCTGAGCCTGATCCCCGGCCGGCATCGACTGAACCTGCACGCCAGTTACGCCGAGACGAAGGGCAAGGTCGATCGCAACGAGCTGGAGCCCAGGCACTTCAAAGGCTGGGTCCAGTGGGCCCAAGCCCACAAGCTCGGCATGGACTTCAACGGGACGTACTTCTCACATCCCAAGGCCGCCGATGGCTTCACTCTCGCCAGCGCCGACAAGGGTATCCGTCGGTTTTGGGTCGAGCACGGGATCGCCTGCCGCAGGATTGGCGCCTACATGGGCAAACAGCTCGGCACACCCTGCGTAACGAACACCTGGATCCCCGACGGCTACAAGGACATCCCGGTGGATCGCAAGGGCCCACGCCAGCGCCTCAAGGAATCGCTCGACGAGATCCTCGCGGACAAGATCAGCCGCAACTATCTGCTGGACGCTGTCGAGGGCAAGCTGTTCGGGATCGGTTCCGAAAGCTACGTCGTCGGCTCGCACGAATTCTACCTGAGCTACGCGGTCACCAATGGGGTGCTGCTGTGCCTCGATACAGGCCACTTCCACCCGACGGAGACCGTTTCCGATAAGATCTCAGCGGTGATGACGTTCGTCGATGAGATCCTGCTGCACGTCAGTCGCGGCGTCCGCTGGGACAGCGACCACGTCGTGATCCTCTCCGACGAGCTGACGGCCCTGGCCCAGGAGCTCGTCCGGGGCGACTACCTCGATCGCGTCCACATCGGCCTGGACTTCTTCGACGCCAGCATCAACCGCATCGCGGCCTGGGTCATCGGTACCCGCTGCATGATCAAGGCCTTGCTGATAGCTCTGCTGGAGCCGACGAAGAAGCTCGCGCGCATCGAAGCCCAGGGCGACCACACCGCGCGTCTGGCATTGTTGGAAGAGATGAAGACCTTGCCTTTCGGGGCGGTCTGGGATTACTATTGCACGAGATCGAACGTGCCGGCCGGCGACGCCTGGCTCACCGAGGTGAAGGCCTACGAAGAGAACGTGTTGAGCGCGCGGGCTTAGCGTCTCGGGCAAGGTGACCGTTGTCTGGCGTAGAGCACCCCGCGTTGTCACCCCTGCGAAAACAGGGGTCCATCCCGCGGGTTCGCGGACTCCTGCTTTCGCGGGAATGACATGCGGGCGGTGTTGAGGCCTCATCACGTAGAGTCGGAACAGACAAGGAACGAGAGCATGGACACGGAACAACAATCACAGCAGGCGCAGAGTGGCGGGGAGTTCGAACGGGAGCCGGTCCCGCAGAATCGGCTGCTCGGCTTCAAGAGCTTCATCGGGATGTACGCCGGCGAGCACACCGCCGGGACCGAGCTGATGATCGGTCCCTTGTTCGTCGCGGCCGGTGTCAGTGCGTTCGACGTCGTCGTTGGGTTGATCGCAGGCAACGTGCTGGCCGTACTGAGCTGGGTCTTCATGTGCGCCCCGATCGCCACCCGAGCGAGGCTAACGCTCTATTACCAACTGGAGAAGATCTGCGGGCGACAGCTCGTGACGTTCTACAACCTCGCCAACGGCGTGATGTTCTGCTTCCTGGCCGGAGCCATGGTAACCGTGTCGGCCACGGCGCTCGGTGTCTGGTTCAAGTTCCCGATGCCTGAGTTGAGTGATCTCTACCCCAACAGCGTGGGGTGGGTGGTCGCGGTGCTGGCGGTCGGCGCGGTGATCTCCGTCGTGGCCGCCTACGGCTACGAGGTCGTGTCCAAGGTCGCCAACGTCGCGGCGCCGTGGATGGTGCTCGTATTCATCGCATTCGGGCTGATCGGCCTGCGGCAGTTCATCGACGCTACAGGAACGGAGGTCAACAATCTCGCCGACGTCTGGACGCTCGCCAAGACGCATATCTGGCAGGGAGGCGCTCCACAGCCGGGACAGGTCAAATTCACCTTCTGGCACGTGACGTTCTTCGCCTGGTTCTGCAACATGGCGATGCACATCGGCATGTCCGACCTGTCGGTGCTGCGGTTCGCGAAGAAATCTTGGTACGGCGTGGCCAGCGGGACGGGGATGTTCCTCGGGCACTTCCTGGCCTGGCTGGCGGCGTCGATTCTCTACGCATTCCAGTTGCATCAGGACCCGAGCAACACGAAGGTGCTGCCCGGGCCGCTGGCCTATCAGGCCGCGGGTCTGGCCGGTCTGATCTGCGTGATCATCGCCGGCTGGACGACGGCCAATCCGACCATCTACCGGGCAGGACTGGCCTTCCAGGCCATCATCCCCAAGTCCTCGCGATTTCGCGTGACGCTCGTCACGGGCCTCATCGCGACAATCGCGGCCATGTTCCCGGCTATCGCGATGAGACTGCTGGACTTCGTCGCGCTCTACGGCATGGTGCTGATGCCGATGGGCGCCGTGGTCTTCGTGGATTTCTGGCTGATTCCCAGGCTTGGCTTGCGCGGGTCCTATGCGGAAGTCACCGGAAAACCCTCCAACTGGGCCGCCGGTTTGGCTTGGATCGTGACGGTTGCGGCCTGCCTCGCCGCCATCTCCTCGATCGGCCGCTGGTCGATGTGGTTCGTGTCACTGCCCGGCTGGTTCCTGGCGGCCGGTCTGTATATCGGGCTCAGCGTCTTCTATCAGAAGCACTGGGATGAACGCCCTGCGACACTGACGGTCGCGAGGGTCGTCAGTTGGAGTTCGCTGGTCGTGCTCGTGCTCTTCGCCGTGCTGTTCATGACGGGAAGGACGAGTCTGGAGCGAGCCAAGTGGATCATGATGCTGGCCACCATCGTCTGGTTCGCCAGCGCCAGTCTGTGGATGTGGAAGGAACCCCAGAAGTCCGCGTAGCACGACGTGATCATTCCTGAACACGTCGTACCGGGCAAGATGAAGGACAAGGAGAGAGTCATGCCGGAGGTCGATGCGTCGAAGGAACAGAAGCAGTTCTATGAGAAGATTCCCATGGCGACGCCGGGGTTCTTTGTGAAGGGCGCCGGGTCGCTCGACTGGGGCATGAAGAACCGTCTCGCACGGATCTTCAATCCCGACAGCGGCCGGACCGTCATGCTGGCCATCGACCACGGCTACTTCCAGGGACCGACCACCGGGCTCGAGCGGATCGATCTGACCGTCGTGCCCTTGATGGTCCACGCGGACGCCCTCATGCTCACGCGGGGCATCCTGCGGACTACGGTGCCGCCGGCTCTGAACAAACCGATCGTCATGCGCAGCAGCGGCGGCCCAAGCATTCTCAAGGAACTATCGAATGAGGAGTTGGCCGTCGATATCGAAGACGCGATCCGAATGAACGTCGCGGCGGTGACCTTGCAGGTCTTCATTGGCGGCGAGTTCGAAACCCGCTCCGTGCACAACATGACCCGTCTGGTGGACATGGGCCTGCGCTATGGCATCCCTACGATGGCGGTGACCGCGGTGGGCAAGGACATGGTTCGCGACGTCAAGTACTTCCGCTTGGCCTGTCGGATCTGCGCGGAGCTGGGGGCGCAGTTCGTCAAAACATACTACGTGCCGGACGGTTTCGAGACGGTCACGGCTTCGTGCCCGGTGCCGATCGTCATGGCCGGCGGAAAGAAGCTGCCGGAGTTGGAGGCCCTGACCATGGCCTACAACGCGGTCCAGGAGGGCGCCGCGGGCGTGGACATGGGACGCAACATCTTCCAGAGCGACGCGCCCCAGGCGATGATGCAGGCGGTCCGCAGGGTGGTCCACGAAGGCGCCAAGCCGAAGGAGGCTCACGAGTTGTACATGACCTTGAAGAAGAATGAGAGAGGAATCGGCTCATAGGATGCAGAGACAGTCGCTGTTGGATGAGTTGCGGGAGGCCGCTCCGCTGGTAAGCGTGGGACTCCTCACGGCGGACCTGATGTCGTTGGGCTCCGAGCTCAGGCTGATCCAGGAGGCCGGCGTCCGGATGGTGCACTTCGACGTCATGGACGGCCGCTACTGCCCCATGCTCACGATGGGGCCCTGGTTCGTCAAGGCCGTCAAGACGCCTCTACTGAAAGACGTGCACCTGCTAATCGACGATCCCCTGCCGAAACTCGACGAATTCGTCGCGGCCGGAGCAGATATCATCACCGTGCACATCGGGTCGTGCCGCCACATTCACCGCGTTCTTCAACGCATCGGAGAAATGACCAACGTCAATGATCCCGCGCGCGGCATTCCGCGGGGGATCGCGCTGGACCCTGATGTCCCGCTGGAGGCCGCGGCGCCACTGCTGAACGAGGTCGAAATGATCGTTCTGCTGGCCGTCAATCCCGCCTGGGCCGGCCAGAAGTTCATCGCGACGACCGGGCCGCGGCTCGACCAATTGAAGCGGATGATCCGGGACGCCAAGCGAGACATCCTGATCGGCGTCGATGGCGGCATCACGCGAGACAATATCGTGGACGTGGCCCGCATGGGCGCCGATATCATCGTGACTGGCAGCGCCGTCTTCGACGGCAAGAGCCCGCGGGAAAACGCCGCGTTCATGATCGAGGCCTGTAGAGAGAAGGCGTGAGACCAACCAATGGCAACAAGCGAGCGAAACCATCCGTCTGCGAAACAGCCGGACCGAATCATACCCATCCTGCGGGGACTCTTGGCGAGTCCGACCAACGACCCGGATATACCGTGGCGACCGGTGATCCTCAGGTCGATCCTCAGCGACGAAGCAATCCACTTCGCAGGCGATGAGGCGAATGCGAAGGATCCGCACTACCCCAAACCTCTGGCGAAAACCGCAAGACCGCCGCTGTTTGTGACAATCTCGCAACCCAATGCTGAGCCCGACGTTCTGCGAAGGCAGATGGAGGAGAACATCACACAGTATGCCGCACAGCATGGCGGCAAACCCGATGTCCTCTGCGTGCGGGACCGGGGAGTATTCTATATCGACCAAACGGAACGCGGCGACGCACCGCTTCGGAACCAGGTCGCTCTGGTCACCGGCGCCGCCGGGGCCATCGGCTACGGCGTCTGTCGCGGATTGCTGGAGAAGGGCTGCCACGTGGCCGCCACAGACTTGGCCGGCGACAAGCTCAACCGCTTCGTCGCGGATCTGAGTTCACTGGCGCCGGGGCGCCTCATCGGAGTGCCCCTGGATGTGACCGACAAAGACTCTGTCGCCGCTGGTTTCGAGGCCGTGATCCGCACATGGGGCGGCATCGACATCGTGATCGTCAACGCCGGCATCGCCATGGTCGCCCAGCTCAAAGAGATCGACCTCGAGGCCTTCCGCCGGCTGGAGAAGGTCAATGTCGAAGGGACTTTGCTGACGCTCTCCGCTTCGGCACACCACTTTCTCCGCCAGGGCACCGGGGGCGACATCGTCATCATCTCCACGAAGAATGTGCCCAGCCCCGGCGCAGGGTTCGGCGCGTACAGCGCCACCAAGGCAGCGTGTCACCAGCTCGGCCGAATCGCCAGTATCGAGTTCGCTCCGCACGGGATTCGCGTCAACATGGTGGCACCGGACGGCGTGTTCGCCGAAGGCCAGTTCAAGTCCGGCCTGTGGGAGGAAGTGGGCCCCGACCGGATGCGGGCCCGGGGACTTGATGAACAGGGTCTGCAGGAGTATTATCGCAGCCGGAATCTGTTGAAGGCTCGGGTCACAGGGCGACACGTCGCTAACGCCGTGCTCTTTTTCGTCACACGCCAGACGCCAACGACGGGCGCCACGATTCCGGTCGATGGGGGGCTGCCCGATGCCACTCCCCGATGAACCCAAACCACGATAGCTGAAGAAGGACACGATGAAACGTATGAATCGAGGCGAAGACATCGCTGCGGACCGGGCACTGGCGGATCTGATCCGGATTTCGAACCTGGTAGGCAAGGACCCCGCCCTCGTTCAGGGCGGCGGCGGCAATACGTCAGCCAAGAGCGCCGACGGCAAATACATGTACATCAAGGCCAGCGGCACCGCGCTCAAAGACATGAACAAGACACAGGGCTGGCGGAGAATGAATCTGGACTCCGTCCTGACGATCATCCAGGACCGGTCGATCATGAAGCTCCCGACGCAGATGCGCGAGGTCGAGGTGGTCAATCGCCTGCTGCTGGCGTGCGACGACAACGTCACCAGCGGCGCCAGGCCATCAGTGGAAGCCCATTTGCACGGCCTGCTCGACACGTGCGTCATCCACCTGCACCCCAGTGCGGTAAGCGCTTATCTGAATGCCAAGGAAGGCAAGGCCAAGCTCGAGAGACTCTTCCGCGATGAGAAGACGCCGCCCTTGTGGGTGCCGTACGTGGACCCCGGCTTCACGCTGGCGAGGACCATCGGGAAGCTCGTCGCGGGCTATCGCAGGCAGTTTCATCGAATGCCACGGATTCTCTTCCTGGACAAGCACGGCCTGTTCGTGACCGCCCCCACCGCCGGGGCCGCTCTGCGGCTCGTCAACAGGGTGATCGAGCGGTGCGCCGAGCCGCTCCGTTCGCCGGCAGTTGCCCGGACCAGGCCCCCGGAGGAAGCGCAGATCCGCGAGGCGAAGCTCTGCGTGCGCCGGGCCTGCTTCGAGGCGCTGGGGACCTACAGCCCGGTGACTTACGTGCAGGATGAGTTTGCCGCCGACTTCGAGCGACGCGACGATGCAAAGAAGTTGCTGTCCAGCGGTGCGTTGACGCCGGACGAGTTGGTCTATTCCAACGGACCCGCGATGTGGGTGGACCGCTGCGACGCCAAGGCCGTCGCCAAGCGTCTGGCCGCCCAGGTCGCCGAAGGTCGCAAACCTGCGGTGGCGTTTCTTGTGAAGAACGTCGGGTTGTTCATCGCCGGCACCGGCAAGATCGCCCAGACCGTCAAAGACATCGTGGACTATTCGCTGTTCATCCGCGCTAACGCCCAGCGTATGGGCGGGCTGCGCACGCTGACCCGCGCCGAACAGAGGTTCATCAACGAGTGGGAATCCGAGGCCTTTCGTATGAAGCTCGTCAGCGGCGAAGGGCGCGGCCCGTTGCAGGACCGCATCGCCGTGGTCTCCGGGGCCGGCAGCGGCCTGGGCCGGAGCATCGCGGTGGGTCTGGCTCGCGCCGGAGCCCTGATCGCACTGACAGATATCGATGAGAAGGCCGTGCAGGAAACCGCCGACATCATCTCGAACGAGCGGTCGGGAGGACGGGCCCTCGCCATCCGGTGTGACGTCACCGATGAAGAGAGCGTCCGGGCAGCATTCGACGATTTGATCGCCCACTGGGGCGGGCTGGACGTCCTCGTGAACGCCGCGGGGATCGCCCCGCCATATGCGCTCGTGGACATGCCTGCGGACAAGTGGCGAGTAGCCCTCGACGTGAACCTGACGGGCTACTTCCTGATGGCCCGGGAGGCCGCTCGGATCATGATCGCACAAGGCATGGGCGGCAGCATCATCAATCTCAGTTCCAAGAGCGGTCTCGACGCGAGCAAGAACAACACCGCCTACAACGCGACGAAGGCCGGCGAGTTGCACATGGCGCGCGGCTGGGCCTTGGAGCTTGGCGCACACGGGATTCGCGTCAACAGCATCGCGCCGGGCAATGTCTTTGAGGGCTCCAAGATCTGGAACCCCGAATACATCAAGGTCTGCGCGAAAAAGAACCGTATCCGGCCGGAGGAGGTCATCCCCTTCTACGTCAACAAAACCGCCCTGCGACGGGAGATCAAGGGACAAGATATTGCCGACGCCGCGGTTTTCCTCTGTTCGGACAAGGCCCGCACGATCACAGGGCAGACCCTGGTCACCGATTCCGGCCAAGTGATGGTCCGATGAGATCCCACGGTAGAGCCTGAGATCGGGAATTAACAGCAAACCTGATAGTTACAGGCACGTCGCATCCTGCTTTGGGCATAGTTCCCAAGGAAGAGGCAACGTCGATTTATCGGTCCATATCGCCATGCGTCCGGAAATCACAGTGTTTTCGTGTCCCCAGCCACGTTTTCTCGTTGACCTGGGGTCATCCCTCGCGTATAAGCGGAGGAATCGCTCCCGTGGTCCACAGGGATGGAGGAGACCACACCTCGTCGCAATTGTGGGTTGATCACAGGACCATGGCTTACGGAGAGAGGGCCTCCAAACAAGGCGGATTGCGTTTGGACCCCCAGGAGCGCCTCTGACTGGAGGCAGGGGCATGGCGACGGATCGTCACATGGCAGAGATTGTTCGGCCGTGGCCGGTGCATGTCTCGTGGCTGCAATGGACGCAGGATCTGCGAGAATGGTGGTGTACGGTTTATTGTTGCGCCGCAGAAACCGAACCCCGCGCGGGCGGTGCGGTGGCGACTTACAGGCCGGACACGGGATATCGAGTCTATAGGTCCGTCGGGACACGACGGAATACCACGCTTCTCTCCTCTACTTATCTCTCACAAGGTGCCGTGCGGCCCTCGACGCAGTCTCTCTGCGGAGTCCCCGGAGATGGTGTGCTGTCTCCAGGGGCCCGGGTCGCACGGCACCACCACTGGATCGAATCCCGAATCCTGTCTTTTGGCTTTGGGAGCCTGATCCGGCCCCTGGAGTTCCTCCGAATGGGCGCGCGATCGCCATGGGGACCGTGGCGTCCCCTGCGCCGTGTTTCCTTCCCGAGCCACAGAATCTCCCCGCGGAGTCAAGAGAATCGATCCGCCCGGGGAATGGCGCAGGAGATTTCCCTGATCAACATAGACCGATGTCCATTCTGTGGAAATCCAATTACCACCTTAGCCCCGCATCGTGGCAATCCAGGGGCAGGGTTCCGGATGCCGTGTCTCGCGTCCGGGACTCCACGCAGGGGGTGCTCGGTTTGGGATCGCAGCTCGGGTCCCCCAAGAAGCGCATCGCTCTGGGGAACCCATCCCCCGAAGGCAAACAATTCCTGGGTTTTGCTATACGTGACCCCTGGATTGCCCTTTATCGAATCGTGCTCACCGGTCGTCGTGACCGAGTAGCAGTGTCCGGTCCTGTCCGTCCGGCGTAACGAAAACCCCCTGCCGGTCTGGACTCGCGGTGGCGTACTGCCCGGTGCGAAGGTCGAACCACCTCGCCGGCAGGCTCGCATTCAACGAGCCGGACCTGATCCTGGCAACTCGCCCAGCCGTGTGGGCACGAAGCGGGTACGGAGGACCCGCCCATCGGTGGCATCGCAGAAACCATCCACGCGGGGTGCTTGCGTGCCGACGCGGCGTGAAGGACACTGCCGTTCAGAAGGCCAATTACCAGAATCACAGCACACATGCGAGAACCTTCGGTCGATGATCCCTACCTTGTCATCGGGTCACAGACTCTGACCGTCGCACGCGTTTCACCCAGATCTGCCGTGACGTTGTCCAAGCCACCACCAATCTCCTCACCGGCTGCCCGGGGCGGGGAAGCCCTTCGACGCGTCGTCGAGGACCAGGATCCAGTCGAGCATTTCACCCTTGTCGGGCGGCAGGAACTCCCGCTCGCCCGTGTTGGGGAACTCACCGATGGCGCTGGCTTGGCCATTGCGAGGATTGTACCACCAGGCACTGACGTCCGAGCCCTTGATCACATCCATGCGGACCTTGAAGGCCCGCCCGATGGGAGCGTAAACCATGGCGTAGGAGCCATCGGCATCGCGGGTCGCAACAAAGCGGTACCGGCCCGCGCCCGGCACGCTGGTCGGCACGCGGTCGGTTACGACAATCGAGTCGTCCGGCACACGAGTCAGAAACGGACGCGACTCAATGAGTCTGCGGCCGTACTGCATCTGTCCTGCGCCAGGCTGATCGATGGCCTCGAACCAGGGCATGAGTGGACCATTGATCGGATTGCGTCCCGACTGCCACATCTGCCACACCGAGTGGTGGCCGTACGTGTGCCCGCAGGCCCCGCTGAACAAATCCCAGTAGAGTGGCCGGCGAACGTCGGACGAGATCGAATGGCCCAAATCCTTGGCCCGGAAGGAGACCGGGTGGTCTTCGTAGATGGGTTCGCCGTCAATCACCGGCTTAACCGGCGTACGGTCGTAGTCCACCCGCGTGTTCTGATATCCTTCGTTGAACTTCACGTTGTGTCCGTTCTGGCGCATGTTGAAGTCGAGCCAATCGTCATTGTGGAAATCCTCCGCCGAACCGCGACCGCCGCGCGGGTGAAACGTCAGCAGATGGACGCCGCCATCGCCCCGGTGCAACCCGCGGGCCATGGCGCGGATGATCTCTTTCTGCTCGTCGTTCTCGAGCGTGCGGTCACCGCCGAGAATCCAGATCAGGTCCTTGTCCCGGTATCGACGCCCGAGCCACCGGCCATACGTTTCGGCGTTTTCGACCGTGAACAGCGGCTTGCCGTCCTTGACCTTGTCGTGCCAGTATCGTCCCCACGTTGGGAGAAAACCGATGTACAGGCCCAGGGAGTTGGCCTTGTCCACGATGTAGTCGATGTGGTCCCAATAGTCGTTGTCGGGTCCGTCCTGGACCGCCGGACGGGCGGGGTCCTGGTCGATCAACGGAAGATGACCATACGGATTAGGGTCCCGGTGCCCGTCCAGCTCCGCAATCGCCACCGCCTGGATCACAGTGAAGCCCTTGGCCGCTCGGTTGGTGAGATACTGGTCCGCCTCCTCGCGGTTGAGCCGATGGAACAGTTCCCAGGCCGTGTCGCCCAGGTAGAAGAACGGCGTCCCGTCCTGGTGAACCAGGAACCGCTTGTTCTCCGAGACTTTCAGAGGCCCATGACGGAAATCACCAGCCGGCTCTGCGGCCACCGCCCCGGCCGCGGCCAACGGCAACAGCGTCGCGGCAACAGCACTTAAGCACTTATGGTGGCTCAGCTTACGTAGCGTCTCCTGCCACATGACATCCTCCCTTTGTTACTGTTGTTCAGCCTTGTTCATCTGTGCAGAACGAGATCGGGCGTGATTGTACGTACCCGCCGGACCGGTGTCAAACGCAATCGGGTCGAGGTTACACGATCTCACAGGAAGAGACACGTGCCGTGGCGTCACTGTTCACGTGGCGCTTGCCACGGCCAGCGGCCCTGATGAACGTGACTGAGGCGCCGCCAATGATTCTGCCAACGCCTGTGATCTCCAGAGCGACTGACGCATGGGCGGCCAAGTCTTGCACTGACTCCATGCCCCCCCCATGAAAGCATGCCCAAGCCTGGACAGAAAACACTAATCAGGATTGCACATCCGTTTTGAGGCGCGTCCAGGCGATGCGTGGGTTAGGAACCCACCTTACCTGCGTGACGACTGTGCGGCCCTTCCACAGGGCGGGCCGTACCGCCCTGTCACGGCTTGATCACACGGACGTCGTCGATGAAAATCAAGCCGCGACCGCCCGCGGTTGGGTGGGCTTTGTCGCCCAGGCCGAGGCAGATCCGCTTGACCCTCGTGACGTTCACCCCGGCGGCGGTGAACTCGCCCAGCGGAATGTTCCACTGCGTCCACTGGGCCGTGCTGGCGATCGCAGCATCGGGATGACGGATGATGGCCGTCTTCTTTGCACTGTCCTCCAGGCGCACGTACAAAGGAGCGGCGTCATTGCTCGCCTTGCCCCGGACGTACAGCACCAGCGTATCGGCGCCGTTGACCGTCCAGTCCTGCGTGGTGACGTACTCCCGTTCGGCCTCGGAATAGTATGGCGCCTCCGCGTTGTTGTAGTCCAGCGGCATCGACTGCCGGCCGCCGTGGACGAGAGTCTGCTCGGCAAACGGTGCGTCGAGGTAACCCACTTGTGAGCCGGTATCGTTCGTCCAGCCGTCGATCCAGCTCTCGTAGATGCGATTGCCTTCGGTGTCGGTGTAGATTTCGAAATCGTCGATCACGAGGAAGTCGGCGGTGGTGAAGCTCCAGAGCGAACCCTGCCACGGACTGCCCGCATCGGCCAGATTCACCTCATCGACCCGCCAGAAGTAGGTCTTGCCCCACTCGAGCGGACCGGGATCGAACGCAGTGGCATCCGCCGTCTGGCGGCCTTTGTAGACGTCCGAGGCCGTATCGGCCGCAACCACGGCCTCCCGGTCGTCGCCGAAGTATACATCGTGGTGCGTGGCCGCGCTAGCAGCAATCCAGGTGAGCGCCGGTGTCTGGGTCGTGTCCTCCGCCCCGCTGGCCGGATAGGGCTGCGTGGCGTGGACCGGTGACTGCAGAACGCCGGCCGGGATCACCTGCCGCGCGATCGACGGGCCCTGCCACGACAGCCGCGCCACCGCTGAACCGGAATTGTCGTACCACTCCATCTGCACGCGGTAGAACTGACCGGCGACGAGCTGGACAGTCGCGACATCGTCGGTGCTGCCGTGATTGGCCCAGTTGTCGATGATCTGCCGGTCGTCGAGCCAGAGCCGGACGCCGTCGTCGCTCGTGGTAATCAGTTGGTACGTCCCGGTCAGCGGGGCTTCCAGATCGGCAATCCAACGGGCGGAAACGCTGTCGCTGACACCTCCCGCCACCGCGCCGCTGCCCCAGTCGTGATCGATCTCATTCTCGATTCGTGTCGCAACAGGGGTGCCCAGCAGCGCGATGCCGGAGAAGTACTGGGCCTTGACGCCACCGGTGCGCATCGTGGTGAAACTCCAGACCAGTCCGGGGTGCACCACGCCCGCGCGGTCGTGCTCGTCGATCCGCCAGTAGTACGCGGTATTGTCCGCGAGCGTCCCGGGATCGTAGGCCGTCGTCGGGCGGTTGCCCTTGAAGGCGCCCTGATCACCTGCTCGGACCCCGGCTCTGTCGGTTCCAAAGTACACGTCGTGGGAGAGGGCACTCGCTCCGGCGGTCCAGGCCAGATCGGTCTCCAGGCCCACGCCGTCGAGGCCATCCCAGGGCTGGGGGCCATACGCCGTCGCAGGGGCGGCAGTGAACGACCAGACGTCGCCGGGGTAGATCGTCGTACCGTCCGCAGCCACTTCATCGACCCGCCAGAAGTACCGCATCCCGGGGACCAGGCCGGGCACGTGGAAATACATGGCGACCTCGGCCGGATACTCCACCTTGAAGTCTTCCGCGCCTAGGGCCGGGCTGGTTCCGAAGTACACCTTGTGAGAGGCCGCATTGATCCCTGCGGTCCAGGCAAACAACGGCGCCGCGACGTTCGGGGCTCCGTCGGCAGGATCGGGATTCCATGCCGTGGTCGGGCCCCGGTCGAACACTGCCGTGACCAGCTCGCCGCTCACCTCCGACGTGACGGCGTAACCGATGTAGATCGTGTTGGGAATCCCGGCCACCGACGTGCTGTACTGTTCCGTCCATTCTTTGCCGTCGGCCGAAGACAGGGCGGCAAAGATGCTTCCCGTGCGTCTGACCTTGACCCAGTGGGGCGCGCCTGTCGCGCCGGTGCTGACCTGGTCGGCGACGCCGTCGAATGCCTCTCGTCCCCAGAAGGTGATGCCGTGGTCCTTCGTGTCCGTGTTGGCGCTGACGCCCATGAACAGGTAGGGCGAGCCGGGCGCCAGCAGCACGCGGATCATTACGCCGGCCATGGACCAGTCGGCCAGCGGTGGTTCGAGACTGACCACTCGCGCGGTCAGTTCCCCGTCACCGGTGAGGGTCTTGTAGACATACTGGAACTGGTCGGCCGTGCCACGGATGCCGCTGCCTGCGCCCCGGATCGTCCAGGTCTCGCTGGTCGCGTCATAGTGTACACTCCCGGCCACGGTGGGACTGCCGACGCCCCCAGTGGTCCAGCCGGCAGGCAACTGGCCGAACAGGGGGATTGCGGTAACCATCACGAGGAACAGCGAAACCGGGACCATCAGTTCTCTACGCATGGCAGGCCTCCTCAAGAAGGTCAACGTGGCGAAGGGATCACCCTGTCACAAACCCGAAAAACCTTCACACAGTGCCAAAGCAGCATCGAGTTGCTCTATTCATATATACCACATTTGCGGTTTGAACTCAAGGGGGATTATCGGGAACATGGGGCCGGCCCCACCCTATGGACGTGTAGACCGGTCGCAGTTGCGCGACCCTTTCGGTTGTGCAAAGACATGGGGCGGAGGGCGTCGCCGGCCGGCGGAGGACCGCGGTCGGATCGGCTATCGCCTCCAGTTACGGGCAAACGAGGCAAAGTCGCGGAAGTCGACCGCCCGATTCGGATTGGAGTCATCGGGTTCTGCGGAATCCGCCGTCAGCCAGCGCCGGGTGAAGGCACTGAGACTCTGCACGCCGGATGCGAGGCCAGCGGTGAAGTCCCCCGCAATAGAATAGTCCAGGGCCGCGGAGGCGTCGATCAGTCCCCATCCGTACTCATCATCCCGTCGGGCGGGACCCAAGTCCCGAGCCGTGCGCTCCAGGGCCTCGCGGATCTTGTCCGGATCGGTTATGCCCTGGGAGGCCAGCAGGGCCGCCACGCCGCTGACGTGCGGCGCCGCCATGGACGTGCCCTCGAAGAACCAGTAGGCAAACTCGCCCGGGTCTGATCTGAACGTCTGCTGCAGGATGCCGTCGACGTATCCATCCCCGTTCTGATCGACCCTCATGTCGCCGCCGGGGGCCACGACAGAGACGTACGCGCCCGTGTTCGAATAAGGAGCCCGCTTCGAGTCATAGCGCACGGCGCCTACGCCGATGCAATACGCGGTTTCGGCGGCCGGATAAGAGACCGGATTGCCGTCGAGATAGGAATTCCCCGCCGCAACGACGACCGTCACGCCGCGATCATAGGCCATCTTGACGGCCTCGCGTAGCGTCTTGGACGGCTGACTGCTACCGAGACTGAGATTGATGATGCGCGCCCCGTTCTCAACGGCAAAGCGGATGCCCTTGGCGATGGTGAAATGGTCACCGAGACCATCCTTGTCCAGGACCTTGACCGGCATGATGGAGCAGCCATAGGCGATGCCGGCCACGCCCATGCCATTGTTGGTGCTCTGGCCGATCGTCCCGGCCACATGGGTCCCATGGCCCTGGTCGTCGTTGGGATGGTCGTCCTGGTTGACAAAATCATAGCCGGGTACAAAGAGGGTGTAGGCCAGGTCGGGAGCCTGCCGGTAGACCCCGTAGTCCTCGTAGGCCACGCCGGTATCGAGGATGGCAAT
>ENA-OSEO01003822-OSEO01003822.1-sediment-metagenome-genome-assembly--contig:-NODE-3822-length-16811-cov-3.660392_pt1 | contig 16811 bp, 15 predicted proteins | sample MGYA00237883_ERZ534232 | MGnify/ENA metagenome assembly ERZ534232 | reverse complement strand
TTCCATCCGGGACGAATTGTGGAAGCGAACCAACGGGCAGATGTATCTGGATTACAAACCGTTCTCCATGCTCGGCGGTGAAGTCGAAGTGCTCAACCAGCTTAAAATGGGTGCCATCCAGGGGATGAGCGTCAGCTCCGTGGCTTCCACCAACCTTGGCCCGCGATTCGGCATCGTCAACCTGCCGTACCTGGTCGATTCCTTTGACAAGCTGGATAAATTCATCAACAGCGGAAAGCTTTTCAGCCATTTTTTGAATGCCATGGATCACCAGGGGATCGTGGCATTCGATATTACCGGTTACGGAAATTACGGTTGGTGCACGACCAAACCGGTCAAGAGCATTGCAGATGCCAAGAAGGTAAAGTTCCGGATTGCCGAAGCGGCGGTAAACAAGCTCAATTATCAACACTGGGGGTTTAACCCCGTGGTCATGCCGTGGCCGGATGTGCCGGTGGCCCTTAAACAGGGGGTCATCGACGGGCTGGACCACACCGCGATCGTCATGAGGCTCGACAAGAAATTCGATGTGGCCAAATATTTTACCCAACTCGACTATGCCCAGGGCCTCTTCATATGGATTTTCAATAAATCCTGGTTCAACGGCCTGCCCCCCGAATTACAAAAAACCTTCAAACAGACGATCAATGAGGTATGCGCCCAAATTCGGGCGGAGACCCGCGATCAGGAGTCGACCGCCATCGAGGCAGCAAAAAAGGAAGACGGGGTAACCTTTTTCAGGCTTCCGGCCGAGGAAGTGAATCAACTCAAACGACAGGGTAACCAGACCCATGTCGCATTTGCGGAAGAAATCAACAAACTTTACGATGGTGACGGTTACCGGCCGGCGAACTACCTGAAAGAGGTTCAGGATTTTCTCGGATACAAGCTGGATTAATCCGGGGAAGTGATGGGAAATCCTTGCCGGGAGAGCAACGGATTGAGTCGGTGAAGGTTTTGCTGCCGAAAAAGGGGCTTGGAATCGGTTCCACAGCCCCTTTCAGCGCATTATATGGGGTGAAAGCCCCTTTCAGCGCACACCCGGATGAAAGGGGATCATGGTATCGAGATCATTGAATCGTATCGATCGGTTACTGAGCTTTTTCGAAGAGTGGACCCTGTTCCTATCGGTGATTGCCGCGTTGATCGCTCTTTTCTGCAATGTCGTGCTTCGCTATGGGTTCAACTACTCGCTGGCGTGGTCTGAAGAACTGGTCCGAGAGGTGATCATATACACGACCTTCGTCGGCTGCAGCGTTGCCGTCAAGAGCCGGACGCTGATAAGGGTCGATGCCACCGTCCAACTCCTTCCTCGATTAAAGGTGCCGCTGACTTTTTTCAGCAATTTCTGCGTGCTGATATTTGCGGTCTTTGTGATTTATTACGGATGGCAGATGGCCGTTCTTCAGGTCGAAAGCCATCAGAAAACCATCATTTTTGAAATTCCCCTGGTGTACCTGTATGCCATCCTGCCGTTGATGGGTATGCTGATGATCTTCCGGATCTTCCAGGTGTTCAATGAAGATATCAGACAATTGCGGAAAATACGGGCCAAGGCATAGCCCGAAAGGGCAATCGAGAAAGCGTCTGCAATGGAAACCAGCCATCTGATCATCTTCCTGATCCTTTTGGGATCGCTGGCGAGCTATATCCCGATATTCTTGTGTCTGTTTTTCACGTCGGTTCTGGGTTTTGTGCTATTCACCGATCTGCCCCTGCTGGTGCTTGCACAGAGCCTTTTCCGGAGCATGGACAACTTCGCGCTGGTGGTGGTTCTTTTTTTTATTCTGTGCGGCAACATCATGACCGCCGGCTCCATCGTCGAAAAACTGATTAAAATGGCCAACTCGCTGGTCAGCTTCATGCCCGGTGGGCTGGGGATGGCCGGGGTGATCGCCTGCGGGCTTTTCGGCGCCATATCCGGCTCCACCGTGGCGACCGTGGTTGCGCTGGGCGGATTTATGATCCCGGCCCTGATCAACCAGGGTTATCCCGCGAAATACAGCGTCGGCATCATGGCGACCTCCGGGAATCTGGGCGTGATCATTCCTCCCAGCATCGGCATGATTCTCTATTGCATGATCAGCATGGTGTCGCTAGAAGGGCTCTTTCTGACGGGGTTTTTGCCTGGAATTCTGATAATCATCGGCACCAACGTCTATTCTTATTTCATATTTCGGAACAACGATACCATCGTTCGATTGCCGGTGCCGACCCTTGGAGAACTTGCGGCGATCTTCAGGGAAGGCTTCTGGTCCCTGATGCTCCCCGTGATTATTTTCGGCGGAATATTTTCCGGTGCCTTTACCGCCAATGAGGCAGCGGTTGTCGCCTGTGTTTACGCCTTCATCGTGGAGATTTTCATTCACAAGTCCATGAAACTGAGCCAGGTGAAACAGATCACGGTAAGTTCTGCCGTTACTTCCGCAACCCTGCTGATCATCGTGGCGGGCGCCACCTGTTTCGGCCGGCTGTTGACCCTGGAAGATATCCCCGGCAAAATCACCGAGGCGGTTCTGTTGGCGATACATGCGCCGGCCGTATTTCTGCTGGCCATCAACGTTCTGCTGCTGATTGTGGGGATGTTCATGGACATCATTTCTGCGACGATGATTCTCGGGCCGGTCTTTCTGCCGATGCTCGATGCATACGGCATCAACTGGATGCATTTCGGGCTCATTCTGACCGTCAATCTGGCCATCGGCTATTGCACCCCTCCGGTGGGCGTCAGCCTCTATATCGCCGGGGCCATCGTCAACAAAGATGTCATCTACGTCTCCAAGGCGGTACTTCCGTTTCTTGCCATCCAGTTGGCCGTGCTTGCTCTCATCACCTATATGCCCGATCTGGTGCTGTGGCTGCCGAGATTGATGGGATTTGCAGAGTAGATGCGGGTCTCTTTTCAGGCAGAGTCCCCGCTCGGATTCCTTGGGACCGGATGTGAGGCAACGGGGGGCATCCCTGGTCCTTGCCGCAAACAAGAACCAGGGAATAAGTTTTTTTCTGGATTAGGTCTCCTCCACGGTAATGGCGCCGGGTTCGCACACTTCCACACAGCTTTCACAGCCAAGGCATTCTTCTGCATTGACCGGAGATGACTTGCCATCCACCATTTCAAACACTTCCACCGGGCAGACATCTACGCACTCTTCACAGCCTTCGCACTTGTCCTCATCGACTGTCGGTATAAAAGCCATCGAACAAGCCTCCTTTCTTACGTAAGATTTCATTCATTGGTGCCGCACGGCACCGGATTTTTATCAGTTGGGCAAAGTCCTTATACCAATTGATTGGGTGAGTCAAGCCCTGGGATCATTTTTTTCATCCCCTTTGGGGCCCTCCCCGGCGGGTCCGGTTTTACGGGCAAATTCGCTCCCCAAAGGGCGGCTTCCGGCCCCAAAAGCCGAACGACGGGTTAATCCTCGGTCAAGGGCTCAAAGACGAGCAGCAGGGTGCTTTGAAACCGGTTCCGGTAGGTATCCAACGTGGGGGGGCATCCCAAAAAGTGTGCAAACAGATTCTGGGGCGGGGTGTCCAAAACGGTATAGACGGTCAGCATCCCCAAAGGCGTCGGCATCCGATCGGCGGGAGGAAAGGAAGGCTGCTCGGCCGGATGCACGCGGGGGGATGCGGCCAACTGTTGGAGGTGTTCAAAAAGGTGTTCGGGATCAGCGGACAAGGTGTTTCCGATGGAATTGACGATCGGAACCGGAACATGCTTCATCACCCGGTCTTCAGGCAGTGTTTCGATGAGCATCCGGCAGGCGGGATGGGATGGGGTGACGTATAGGCATGGCGGTTCCGGATCCATCAGCATGAGACGGCTCCATGCGAGCAATCGTTCCCGGATCCATGGGTCGAGTGGATTTTCGATCCCCGGGGTATCCGGCGGGGGGGATAGCCCGGGGTCCTGCTCGTTCTCTCCCCGGAGGGTCTCGAAAAGTTCCTTTTCCATTTGTTGCGCCCGGTCGAACCGATCCGAGATGTCCCACTGCGCCGTGTCGTATTTCTGGGCGAGCAGGAGAAACAGGCGGACGGTTCGCAAGGGATCCGATTCGGGCAATCGGCTGCCGCCCCGGATCCGCCGCCGGATTTCGTCCCCGAGCGTATAGATCCGACCCTCCTGGTTTGAAACCGATGGGGACTGTTCGAGAAAACGTAAAATTCCCCCACGGGCACCGGAATGGAGGGCCGCCCATCTTTCGTACTCCTCGGCCAATCGCAAAATCGGCTCTTCATCGCCCGTAACCGGAAATCGAAGCGTGAGTCGGCCCTGATCGGAAACCTTTTGGACCGGTTCGGGGACGGCCCCGGATACCGGTTGATAAACGGCAACGGTTCCCAGAAACGGTTCCCATCGGGACAGAACCGCTGGCGGGAGAAATGTAAATGGGAAAACCATCGGTGTGATCATTTTTATTTTGTCACTTTCAGTCATACAGCGCCGAGAGATACCGATAAATATCCTGCCTGACCTTATCTTCGGTTTGGCCTGCGTCGATGACACGAATCCGCTGCGGCTCCTGTTTGGCCAGGGTGAGGTAGCCGGCTCTGACCTTTTGATGAAACGCCAGGGCCTCTCGCTCAAACCGGGTCTCGGCATCGATCCGGCTGCCGTTTTCAATCTGCTGCCAGGCCCGGGCCAGCCCCACTTCCGGGGGCAAATCCAGGAGAAAGGTGACATCCGGCTGGATCCCCCCGAGCAGCATTTTGTGCAGTGTGCCGATCAGTTCGATATCGATTCCCCTGGCAAAGCCTTGGTAGACCCGCGTAGCGTCGAAAAATCGATCACACACCACGGTTTTTCCCGCCAGCAACGACGGCGAGATGATTTCTTTGACGTGCTGGTTACGATCCGCCATGTACAGGAGAAGTTCCGTGTAAGCGTTGAGTTTTCCATGTTCCGGATCCAGCAGAATGGATCGAATCTGCCTGCCGATGGGGGTGGCTCCGGGTTCCCGGGTGACGACACATGCCCGGTCCCGTTGCTTTACGAATTCCACGATATGGGTAAGTTGGGTTGTTTTCCCCGACCCCTCGATGCCTTCGATGGTTATGAACATCTATGTTTTTTCCCCTTTGTAAAAAAATCTTCCGAAGACCTTGTGGTAGGAGGTCCATGGCTCGTTTGCGGCTTCGGAGGCCATAAAGTCCCGTATGCCGTTAACTTTTGAGTCGATCTCGTCGATGTAGTTAAGCAAAACCGCTTCCAGGGTCTTGGGCGGTTCGGGGGATCCGAAATCCCGTGACCCGTGATGGCTGATGATCATGTGTTTGAGCAGGCAAGCGGTCTGCTTCGGAAAGTCTTTGATTTCTGCTATCTTTTCCTCCAGCAGCTCCAAACCAATGACAATGTGACTGAGCAGTCTGCCTTCATGGGAATAGTCGATGGCGTAGTGGTAATCGAATTCTCGGATTTTCCCTATGTCGTGCAAGACCACCCCGGCCAGAAGAAGATCCATGTCGATGCCGCTGTAATGGCCGGCAATTCGATCAACCAGAATAGCCATGGAAAGGGTGTGCTCCAGAAGGCCCCCGATATAGGCGTGGTGCATTTTTTTGGCGGCCGGTGCGCGCTTGAAACGGCTGACGAAGGTTTCATCACTCCAAAAGGCCTCAAACAGCGCTTTCAGACATTCCGTCTGCAGGGATCGGGTGATGCCGGCCAGCCGTTCGAACATGGCTTCGGCATTGCGGGGGGTACTCGGCAGAAAGTCGTCCGGATCGATGGCATCGTCTGCACACGCATCCATTTTTTTGATCACCAGCTGCAGTTCCCCTTTGTACTCGCTCACGGTGCCCTGGACGCGGACCACGTCCCCTGCGGATACCGATTCGACCACCTGGGCCACGTGGTCCCAGACAACGCCTTTGATGCTTCCGGTTTTATCGGCCAGCGTCACATTTAAATAGTTGCTTCCGTCTCTTTTCTGGGCGACCGTTTTTTCGGACAGCACGAACAGGTCCGCAATCGTATCGGTGGCCTTGATTTTATCGATAAATGTTTTTTTCATCGGGGCCGCCTACCGGAACGATTCAATCGAAAAGTCCAGTTGTTTGAGGGTTTTCAGTGCACGGTAATCGGTCGTGTCGCAGGTGATGGGGGTAAGGGAAATAAACCGTTGATTCAGCGCATCGCCGTCCATGTCCGGGTTATCGCTGAAGGACTGCCGATCACGACCCTGCCAGAAGTAGGGTCGATCCCGGGGGTCCTGGCGCTTTTCAAAATATTCGCACAGCGGCAAAACCGACAGGCGGCTGACGCGAATTCCCGCGATATGCTTCAAAGGGACATCGGGAAGGTTAACGTTGAGAAAGGTCCCGAACGGCATCGGGTGTCGCAACAGACGTACGGTTAATTTTTCGACAAACGCGGAAGCCTCCCGATGTCGCTGGCGGCCGCGTCCCTGCATGGAGACCGCAACGGCCGGGATACCGTTGAGCGCGGCTTCCCGTGCGGCCGCCACCGTCCCCGAATAATTGATGTTGATCCCGACATTGGCGCCGGGGTTGATTCCGGAAACAACAAGATCCGGTCGATCATCGAGGATTTCCCGAATGCCCAGTTTGACGCAATCGGCTGGGGTCCCGGAAACCGCATAGCCGGTTATCCCCCCGGTTAACGATACCTTCAAGGCGCGAAGCGGTCGCTCGAGGGTAATTCCGTGTCCCACCGCACTCCGTTCCCGGTCCGGAGCGACCAGGGTGACGGTGTGGATGCGGGAAAGGGTCCGGTACAGCACGGGCACCCCCTCGGCATGGATGCCGTCATCGTTTGTCAAAAGCAGTCTCATGGTGCATCCCGATCGCGTTCAGACAGACACGCGACTCCAAGACGATCCGCCTCCACGGGCGTTTGATCCCCTTCATACACCAACTTGCCGAAATTTTAAAGCGACGATTGCGTCAACTATATCTTGACTTTTTGAAGAAGTTGGCTTTTATTGTCACCACTTTAAGGGATTCGCACCGGAATTTCAATCACTTGAGAAAGGCTGAAAAACCTTTATCGCCATGATCCCTCGTTGCACGCCTTGCAGATCGTTCTTTGGCCTTCGGGGCCTTTTTTTTCAGGTTCTTGCCGGCATGTCGATCGCGGTTTTTTTTTGGCTGATGCCCGGCTCGATTGGGGCTCAGGTGCCGAGCACCGCCGTCGATGAGGACCCGGATAAACCCTGGCATATCGAGGCCGATGAGGTCCGATATGATGAGGCCAAGGCGTATTACCTGGCCAAAGGGCATGTGACCATCCAGAAGGGGACGGTCAGGCTGACCGCCGATTTCGTTCGGTTCGACCACAAAAACATGCTGGCACTGGCCATGGGCAACGTGGTGATGACCGCCGGCGACGATATTCTGATCGGAAACAGCATCGAGATCGATTTGGAGACCCAGACGGGAACCATCTACCAGGGCTCTATTTTCGTAAAAGAGAACCATTTTTACATCAAGGGCGATAAGCTCCAGAAGGTCGGAAAGGACAGCTATGCCGCGGAAAAGGCGAGCATTTCCACCTGCGACGGGGATCCGCCCGCCTGGAAAATTACCGGGAAAAATCTCAACGTCAAGCTGGAAGGATACGGTACCATTCAGCACGCAGCCCTGTGGGCCCGGAACGTGCCGGTTTTCTATTCCCCGGTTTTGGCGTTTCCGACCAAGCGGAAACGACAGACCGGGTTTCTTCCGCCCCAGTTCGGGGACTCGAGCCGGAATGGTTTCTATTACAACCAACCCTTCTTCTGGGCCATCAGTGAGAGTCAGGACGCCACCTTTTTCTTTCACCACATGGCGGAACGCGGAGAGAAAATCGGCGGGGAGTATCGATACGTGCTGGATGAAACTTCTAAAGGCACGGTGATGTTCGATTTTCTTGAAGACCGGCAAATCGACGACGGAACGGAAACCAACACCGAACAATGGGGCTATAGCGATATTGCCGGCCTGCGTCCCAACACCGATCGATACTGGTATCGAATGAAGGTCGATCAGGCCCTGCCGTACGATTTTTTCGGCAAGCTGGACATCGATATCGTCAGCGACCAGGATTATCTGGTGGAATTTCAAACCGGTGAGACCGGGTTCGAATGGACCCGGGACTATTTCAGCGAAACCTTTGGAAGAGGCCTGGATGATTTCAACGATCCGATCCGGAAAAACCAGCTCAATGTGGCGCGAAGCTGGTCCAAGTTCAACTTGAATGCAACTGCCTTGTGGTATGATGACGTGGTTGCGCGTCGGCAGAGTGAAACCGATACGACGCTCCAGAGCCTGCCGGTGGTTGAATTCACCGGGTCCAGACAGCGGCTGTTGTCCACCCCGCTTTTCTTCGACCTAAATTCCCAATATGTTTATTACTATAGACAAGACGGCGATACGACCCATCGGGCGGACGTTTTCCCGCGGTTTTTTCTTCCCCTTCACTTTAAAAACTACTTTACCTTTGAGCCTTCCATCGGTTTGAGAGAAACGGTTTACTACCTGGACCGGATCGAAAACCCGGCCGGTGACACGGATCGATTCAAGAGCCGTGAGATCTTCGACGCCTCGGCGGACTTTTTTACCGAGTTTTTCAATGTGTTTAAAGTCGGCCTCGGCGGCGTGGATCGGGTCAAGCACACCATCCGTCCGCAGGTTGTCTACAGTTACACCCCGGAAGTGGATCAGGACGATCTGCCCTCATTCGACGGGACCGACCGTATCGGGAAAGCCAACGTGGTCTCTTATTCGCTGACCAACTCCCTGACCTCCCGGATCCTCAAACCGACCCCCAAAAAAGAGAAGACCGATGAACCGCTGGAGCAAATCGAAGCGCCGGTGTATGACTATAGTGAATTTTTCCGGTTCAAGATCGATCAAAGCTACAATATCAACACGGTCCTGGACGAGGGCCGGAGGCCCTTTTCCAATCTGAACGGGCGGATCGATTTCGTGCCGTTCAGATACTTTTCCCTCGAGGCCGATGCGCAGTGGGATCCCTATGAATCCGAATGGGTCCAACACAACATGGCCTTTACGCTGTCGGATGCCCGTGGGGATCGGTTCGTTTTGGAGCGGCGCTACACCCAGAGCTCCAGCGAATCCATCTATTTTGATGGAAGGCTCAATCTTATTGCCGGGCTCAGCGCTTACGGAAGCTACGAATACAACCTTTTGGACGACACCCGCATCCGATCGAGCATCGGCATGTCGTATATGGGTCAGTGCTGGTCGCTGGATGTCTTTTATGTGGATGATTTGGACGACCGGCGGTATGAGATTACCCTCACCCTGCACGGGATCGGACAGTACCGGCGGGGATTGGTCGGGCGAGTTGTTGAAAACCCGCTGGGCACCCTCTAAAGGATACCGGATGATCATCGTAAAGACCCCCCTTCGCATCAGCTTTGTCGGCGGCGGATCGGACATGAAACGCTTCTATTCCCGAAAAGACGGCAAAGTCGTCTGTGCGGCCATCGATAAATTTGTCTATGCCATCATCAAGGAACGGTTCGACGACAAGATCTACATCAACTACTCGAAAAAAGAGTGCGTCAACGCGGTTTCCGAGATACAGCACGATCTTGTCCGGGAAGCGATGCGGATCACCGGCGTGGAAAACGGGGTGGAGATTACCACCCTTGCCGACATTCCTTCCAGCGGGTCCGGCCTGGGCAGTTCCAGCTCGATTACCGTTGCCCTGCTCCATGCATTCTATGCATATCGGAATGTTCTGGTCACCGCCGAGCAGCTGGCCTCAGACGCCTGCCGTATCGAGATCGATATCCTGAAGCGTCCCATTGGACGACAAGACCAGTATGCGGCCGCTTACGGCGGGATGAATCAATTTACGTTTCGCAGCGGGGACATCACCCTTCGAACACCGGTGAAGATGCACCATGCGGTGGTTCGCAAGTTTTCTTCCTCGTTGCTGCTCTATTTCACCGGTATAACCCGGAGCGCGGATCGAATCCTTGCCGAGCAGAACCGGAATCTGCTCTCCCAGGAAACGCTGGCCACCATGGCGGCGATGGTTGAACTGGTCGATCCATTTACCGAGGCCATGAAGCGGGGGGATATTCACGCCTGCGGCCAGCTGTTGGGCAGGAACTGGGAATTGAAGCAGACCCTGGCCAACGGGATTTCCAATGAGCGGATCGAGGGCATGTACCAAGCCGCCATCGGGGCGGGTGCGCTTGCCGGCAAAGTCGCCGGTGCCGGCGGGGGAGGGTTTCTGCTGCTGATCGTTCCCAGAGAGCGGCAAAATGCGGTGTTTGATGCCATGCAGGCATTTCGGGAACTGCCCTTCATGATAGAAGAAAGCGGCAGTAAGGTGATTTTCGATGATCGTTCGTATTCGAGTAAATAGTGTCGGGAGTTTGGTCTTCGGTCGTGAATGTCTTGTATTTGGAGAAATCCATTGAACGTATTGATCACCGGGGGTGCGGGGTTTATCGGATCCCACACCTGCGATGCATTGATTCGAAAAGGGCATCGGGTAAGAATTTTAGACAATCTGCAGCGTACGGTTCATCCCAAGGGAATACCCGGCTACCTGAACCCCGAAGCGGAATTGCTTGTCGGGGATGTGCGGGACAAAGCGGTCTGGATCGCGGCGCTAAAAGAGGTGGATGCGGTATACCATCTGGCTGCCTACCAGGATTATCTAACTGATTTTTCAACATTTTTTTATGTCAACAGCGTTTCCACGGCCCTGCTCTATGAAACCTTGGTTGAAGACGATCGGTATCGACGGGTGCGCAAGGTGATCGTGGCCGCCAGCCAGGCGGTGATGGGAGAAGGACGCTACCGGTGCCCGGCATGCGATGGGAGGAACCCGGCCGATATCTACCCCCAGATACGGCTGGAATCCCAACTTTCAAAGGGCTGCTGGGAACATATCTGCCCGCAGTGCGGTGAGCCGGTGCAATGGATGCCGTCGGATGAAACCGTTTCAAATCCGTGCAACCCCTATGCGCTCTCAAAATATTCCCAGGAGCAAATTGCACTTCAGCTCGGGAAACGGTATGATATCCCGACGGTGGTTTTGCGGTATTCCATCGTGCAGGGGCCCCGTCAGTCTTTTTATAATGCTTATTCCGGGATCATGCGGATTTTTTCACTCTCCGTGATGATGGACAGGGCCCCCGTGATCTTTGAGGACGGCAATCAGATACGGGATTATGTCAATATCGATGACGTGGTGGATGCAAACCTTCGGGTTCTGGAAAAAACGGAGGCCGATCATCAGGTATTCAATGTGGGGGGCGGCAAGGCCTGGACCGTAAGTGAATTTTATGAGATCCTGCAGCGGGTGGTGGGCAAATGGATCGAGCCGCAGGTTCCCGGTTTTTATCGGTATGGGGATACCCGGCATATTTTTTCGGATACGGCAAAATTGCGCTCCCTGGGTTGGAAACCGAAGCGAGGCATCGAGCAGAGCATTCAATCCTACTGGACCTTCATTGAGGGGGCGGATGCCACAGGGAACATTCTCGATGCCGCCGCGAACAATATGAGACGACTGCAGGTGATCCGAAAGCGCCGGTAGACGGTTTTTTCAAGGGAAAAACCTTCGGTGGATTCGGCCAGATTTCAGAGCGGAAAGGGTTGGTGGGATGATTCGAGATCGGTTGGTTGAACAGTACCTGGGTGGATTAAAGGCGATATTGGATCGATTCGATGTCCTTACCTTCAATCGGATCGTCGACAGCATCCTTTCGGCTTATGCGGGAGAGCGCAGCATCTTTACAATGGGAAACGGCGGCAGTGCCGCGACGGCATCGCATTTTGCGGCCGACATCAACAAGGGGTGCTGTCACGATTTGGAGAAAAAATTCAAGATGATCTGTCTGAACGATAATCTGCCGACCCTGCTGGCGCTGGCAAATGATGTGTCCTTTGATGCGGTGTTCGTTGAACCGCTCAAGAATTTTTTCAAGCCCGGGGATCTTGTCATCGGCATTTCCGGCAGCGGGAATTCACGCAACGTCCTCAACGCCGTTGCGTATGCCGATGCAAACGGCGGCAAAACGATCGGCCTGACCGGATTTTCGGGGGGAAAGCTGGCGCCCATGGTCGATATCGCCTACATCGTCGATGTCGATGACATGCAAAAGATCGAAGACTTGCACATGATCCTTGTGCACATGATCATGCAGACGGTTTACGGTACCCTCCACCCGGATGCGCCTGCGGGAGCGGTACCTTGTTGACCATCCACACACGTGAACTGACCCCGGCCTGGTATGCGCTGCACACCAAGAGCCGTTTTGAGAACGTCGTCACCGAGGGGCTTGTCAAAAAGTCGATGGAGGTTTTTCTCCCCAAGATTCGAGTCCCCAGCAGCCGGCGCGACCGGAAACTCATGATCCGGGTTCCGCTTTTCCCCGGCTACCTGTTTGTCAAAACGACCCTGGAGCCAAACCAATACATCGAAATCCTCAAGACCACCGGTGCGGTGAAACTGGTGGGCAACACGGACGGCCCCATTTCCATCGGCGACCAGACCATCGATTCGCTCAAGATCATGGTCAATGCGGATCACCCGATTACCACCGGCAGCCGGTTTAAAAGGGGGGATCGGGTCATGGTGATGGTGGGACCCTTTGCCGGGGTTGTGGGCACCTTTGTCCGATACCGCGGCAAGGGCCGGGTGATCGTCGACATCGAAGCGCTGGGGCAGTATGCCGGAGTGGATGTCGGCGAGGATGATGTCGAAAAGGTTCCGGAAGTCTTATTATAGCCAGAATTACTTGACTTCTTTGCGGTTTGTGATAATTTGGCCGCCAAAGGATCCCCTTCGCCGCACGCTGTTGGATAAGGAGGTCGGATGGATCCGCTTGGGATACGCTCCGCCTTGAAAAGCGAAGCCCATATCTCAACAGCGGAGGTGTTTTTAAATTCGGAAAAGAACGCAAAGAACGGGTTAATTGCTGAGTCGGTGCGAGGATTTGCATCCATAATCGGTCAAGAACACGCCATCGGGATTTTAACCGCGTTTCTTCGAGAGGGAAACATCCCGCACGCACTGCTGTTCACAGGGATTCGGGGGATCGGCAAGCGATCCACCGCCCGTCGGTTTGCAATGGCCTGTAATTGCGAGACCCGGGCAAGGGTATTGAACAGCGAAGACCTTTGCGCGCTGCCCTGCGGGGAGTGCCGATCCTGCCGGAGGATCGAATCGGAAATTCATCCCGATATCCTTCAAATTTTACCCGGCGGTGGAATGATCCGGATTGCCCAGATTCGGGAACTGGCCGCCACCCTGACCATGAAACCCTATGAAGCAACGCTGCGGGTTGTGGTCATTTCCGATGCCCAGATGATGAATGCAGAAGCCGGAAATGCGCTGTTGAAGATTTTGGAGGAGCCTCCGGACCGGACTATTCTGATCCTGACCACGGAACAGGCCGGCGATCTGCTGCCGACGATTGTATCCCGGTGCCAGCAGGTCCGGTTCAAACCGATTCCCCGGGATCGGTTGGAGACGATCCTGAAGGACGGCCATGGGGTGAGCCTGCAAGAGGCGGAAACGATTGCCGCACTGGCCTATGGAAGCTGTTCGAGGGCCGTGGAGATGAGCCGGCCGGGGTGGCGGTCGAAACGCAGGTGGCTGATTGGGCAACTGGCATCGTTGTCCGATCAACCGGTGGGCGCCCTTCTGGCCCTTGCCGAGAAACTGTCCACCCATAGGGAAACGCTTAACGATATGCTGGATGTCATGGCCTGCTGGCTGCGGGACCTTATCCTTTACCGGTATCGTCCGGAGGCGATCATCAATCGGGATCTGGGGGATATGATTCGCGCTCGGCCCCCGGCGGAGTCCACCGGCGCTTTAATGGCTAAAATCGAGGCGGTGCAGAGGGCACGCAAAGATATTCATGCAAACGCAAACCCGCGGCTCGCCATGGAGACGCTGATCATTCGACTTGCAGCCCCGACACCTTCGGGCGGATAGATCGGCCAGCGGATTCGAAATGATACGAAATGAGTAAAGTCGTCGGTATACGCTTCAGACCTGCCGGAAAGGTCTATGACTTTGACAGCGCGGCGTTTGTGCTCAAGCGCGGGGATCACGTGATCGTTGAGACCGACCACGGCATGAGTTTGGGAACCGTGGTCGTGCCCCCGGCATCCCGGGAACCACTACCCGAAGACCGCCCGCTCAAGAAGGTCTACCGCCTGGCCACGGAAAAAGACTTTCAACAACACCAGGCCAATCTCGACACCGAACAGCGCGCGCACGCATACTGCCTGCAGAGCATAAAAGAACTCGGATTGAAAATGAACCTCTTTTCGGTCGAGAGCAGCTTTGATGCCGGCAAGCTCACCTTTTTTTTCACATCCGAGGGGCGTGTCGATTTCCGGCAGCTGGTCAAAATGCTCGTAAAGCATCTCAACGTGCGGGTCGAAATGCGGCAGGTGGGGATTCGCAACCAGGCCAAAATCTGCGGGGGCCTGGGCCGGTGCGGGCGTCGGATTTGTTGCTCGGCGTTTATTGAAAAATTTGAGCCCGTCTCCATCCGAATGGCCAAGGATCAGAACCTGTCGCTGAATCCAACGAAGATTTCCGGGCTTTGCGGTCGTTTGATGTGCTGTTTGACCTTTGAAAATAAAACCTACCAGGAACTCAAGGAAAAATTTCCGAAGATCGGTAAATCCGTGACCACCCCGGACGGTGCGGGAAAGATTGTGCGGCACAACGTTTTGGCCGACCGTGTCATCGTGCGGATAGAGGGCGGCAACGAAGTCGAAATACCGCTGGGAGAGATTCAAATGGAGGAAAAGGTGGCGCCATGACAGCCCCGTTTTATGTGACAACCCCCATCTATTACGTGAACGCAAGGCCCCATTTGGGGCATGCCTATACAACGATTGCCGCCGATGTCATCTGCCGGTTTCATTCGATGCGCGGTGCGGAAACCTTTTTGCTTACCGGAACCGATGAACACGGAGAAAAGATCGTTCGGGCGGCCAAGAAGGAAAAATTGACCCCCCGGGCCTATGTGGAAAAGATCAGTGCACAGTTCAAAGCGCTTTGGCCCCAGCTTAACATCCGGTACAATCATTTTGTCCGCACCACCGACAGCTATCATGTATCGGTTGTGCAGCGGGTGCTCCAGAAGATATACGACAGCGGGGACATCTATTTCAGCGAGTATGAGGGACTATACTGCTTCGGGTGCGAGCGGTTTTATACCGAGCGGGAGCTTGTCGAGGGCAAATGTCCGGATCATGATACCCAACCGGAGGTGATCAAGGAGTCGAACTACTTTTTCAAGATGAGCCGGTATCAAGACTGGCTGGTCGATCATATCCACGCCCATCCTGATTTCATCCGCCCGGAACATTTCCGAAACGAGGTCCTGGCGTTTTTGAGGGAACCCCTGGAGGATCTGTGTATCTCCCGCCCCAAGACACGCCTGGAATGGGGCATTTCGCTTCCCTTTGATGAAAATTTTGTCACCTATGTATGGTTCGATGCCCTGCTCAACTATGTTTCGGCACTGGGCTATCCGGACGGAGAGTTGTTCCATAAGTTCTGGCCCCATGTGCAGCATACCGTCGCAAAGGACATCCTGAAGCCCCACGGTATTTACTGGCCGATCATGCTTCATGCGGCCGGAATTCCGGTCTACCAGCACCTCAATGTGCATGGTTACTGGAATGTGGATCAAAGCAAGATGTCAAAGACCATCGGAAATGTGGTCGACCCCCTTGAGTTGAAGACGGTGTACGGTCTGGATGCGTTTCGATTTTTCCTGATGCGCGATATGGTCTTTGGATTGGATTCCAATTTCAGCGAATCGGCATTGGTTCAGCGGATCAATTCGGATCTGGCAAACGATCTGGGAAATCTGTTCAGCCGGGTCCTGGCGATGGTGCATAAGTATTTCAAGGGGGAGGTTCCGGAAGTCGATCCGGCGGTTGAAGCGGAACTCAACCTGGATCTTGAACAGCGGGCAATCCGTTGTATTGCCGATTACCAAGCCGCCATGGAAGCCTTTGCGTTTCATAAAGCGCTGATCATCGTTTGGGAATTTATCAACCATTTGAACAAAACCATCGATGTGACCGCACCGTGGATGCTGGCCAAGAAGAAAACGACGCAAAAGCAACTGCAGGTGGTCATCTACGATCTGCTGGAAGGGCTTCGGATCATATCGGGGCTGATTTACCCGGTCATGCCCGATACGGCCCAGGCGATGCAGCGTCACCTGGGTATGAATCCCGAGGCCCCCTTTTATTTTCTGAATATGCTGAAAAGATTCAAAACCATCCCCGCGGGTACACGCATTCCCAAGTCGGTGGCGCTCTTTCCCCGGATCGATACAGAGAACAAAAAGGAGCCGGACCTTTCGGCCGGTTCTGATGCAGAAGCGACGGGGGGGGCAGGGTTCAAACCACAGATCAGCATCGATGACTTTGCCATGCTCGACCTTCGGGTGGCCACCGTGCTGAAAGCCGAAACGATTCCCCGGGCCAAAAAGCTTTTAAAGCTGGAAATCGATCTGGGAGATAAACGGACCATCGTGGCCGGTATCGCGGAGAGTTACGCACCGGAAGCGCTGGTCGGTAAACAGATTATTGTGGTTGCCAATTTAAAGCCGGTAAAGATCATGGGAATTTTATCCAATGGAATGATGCTGGCCGCCGTCGATGGGAAACAAATTTCGGCGGCCACGCTGGATAAACCGCTGCCCCCGGGGAGTCGGTTGCGGTAACCCCGGCAGGGACTTGCGTTCAAAGGGTGCAGACAGACCCCAGAACGCACAGAGGACACAGAGAACTCCTATTTTATTTATACACAGAAGGGGACGCGGCGCAGAGAC
>ENA-OSEO01003821-OSEO01003821.1-sediment-metagenome-genome-assembly--contig:-NODE-3821-length-16815-cov-7.921317_pt1 | contig 16815 bp, 17 predicted proteins | sample MGYA00237883_ERZ534232 | MGnify/ENA metagenome assembly ERZ534232 | reverse complement strand
TTTGATGCAGAGGTGCTCCAGGAATTCTTCTTTTTGAGGAAGCTGTTCCCACACCTGCGGTAGAAATGTTGACCGGCAATATCCCTGCGACAAGATTACACCGTGAACGCCTGCAACGAGACGCTTCTTCAGATCTTCACAATCGATAAATTTCAACACACGCGGCACCGTTAGTACGCTTATTTCGATATCAACCGCATCGATTTCGTCTTTACCCAGGGGTGAAAAGCGGGGGTCTCGGAAAGCGGCATTGATTGCATTTTCTTCCACACAGGAAAACAAAGAAGTTGTCGGCTCTATCGTTCCAATGCACCCCCTAAGCGATCCGCCCAGGTGCAGTGTTACGAAACACCCCCTCTTTTCCTGCAGCACGGGAGAAACACATTTGGGCTTAACAAAGCCGCTTTTATCTTTCAGCAGTTCGGCGGTTATGACCGATCGGACTAATTTTAACAGAACTACTCGATCTTGATATTCCAACAATGCCGGCGTCCCTATTTTAATTTAAAAAACTACTTTTGTTCAAGACAACCTCAACCTATTCGTTGGGCGTATGGTTTAATGGTCCTCACCTGTTCAGAAGCTCTTTTCAATTTTGATGTCGCTGCTTTTTCTTATATGCGCCAACCAGTCGGTAAAAACCCTGAGCCGCTTCTGTCCCAACAGGTTATTCTTCAGCTGATCCTCCTCTTTTTCAAATCCGGCCCGGTCCGGAATGGTTTTTTCTTTAAAAATAATAACGTAATACCCTTTGGCCCCTTCCACGACTGTATCCGGCAGTTTTTTTTCAGTTGAGAGCAAAAATGCCGTACGGCTGATCTCCGGTTCATATCCAATTGCCGGAACCTGTTCATTGCGTTTGAAAAAGCCGGTGCTTTTTACCTGCAGCTTATAACGCTTTGCCTCGTCCTTAAGGGGTTTGCCGTTTTTTAAGGCTGTCAACAATTCGTTTGCTTCCTGGCCGGCTATTTCTTTTTGTTTTTCTTTTGTCAAATCCGCTTTGACTTTTTCGGCAACGGTACCGGCTTCAGGAATACTCTCCGGAATTTTTTCGAGCAGCTGAATAATATAAAACCCGTCACCGAAATCCTGCACATCACTGATCTCCATTTCCGATAGCGAAAAAGCGACTGAAGCAAATTTGGACTTTTCCCTAATCTCCTTTTGCGGGCCTTCCAGCGTAAAAAATTCGGTAGTTTGAACGGTTACATTATGCGCTGACGATGCTTTCTCCAAATCGTTCACTTCAAAAGTCAATTCGTATGCCGATTCGGCGTCATCATAGGCCTTTGTTTTGGCTCTTTCAGCGGTCAGTTTTTTAACTATCTCGGCCCTGGCTGCATCAAGTGAAAGCGCACTGGCCTCATTTGCCTTTTCCACTTTGATGAGGTGCCAGCCGAATTGGGTTCGAACCGGATCACTGACCTCGCCCGCTTTCATCGAGAACGCGCGCTCTGCAAACGGTTCAATCATATCTTCTCTTTTGAATGTTCCAAGATATCCGCCGGCATCTCTGGTTGGCCCTTCGGAATATTGTTTGGCAAGTTCACTAAAATCCTTCCCCCCGTTAGCCAGTTCCCATACTTTCAGAGCTTTCTGTTTGACGTTTTCAACCGTCTGCGGATCTGCATCCTGTTCAAGGGCGAACAGAATGTGCCTGGCTTCCACCGTTTTCGGCTTTTTAAACTCCTGGCCGTGTTCTTCAAAATAAGCCGCGACTTCCTCCTCGACTATCTTAACCTGAGACTCATATGCCTTCGGATTAAATTTAATATACCGCACCTTTACTTTCGGTTCGGTTTTATAGGCTGCTTTGTTTTTTTCAAAGAAAGATTTGGCTTCGCTGTCCGTCACTTGGATATTTTGATAGCGATCAGGATCAAATTGAACAAAATCGATATTTACGGCCGTGTTTTTCCAATTATACCATTCCAGTACCTCTGCTTCTGAAACCTTTACGCCATCCTCAATATATGCTTTCACACGTTCCAGCAGCATGGATTTCCTCTGCAAAACTTCAAACTCTTCCGGAGTCAGCCGGTTACGTGTCAATACCCTTTCATACAAATTTTTGTCGAAAATACCGGCGGACTGGAATGCGCTTATTTTATGAATTGAGTCGATCAGTTCCACATCGGTAACTCTGAAATCCAGCCGTTCGGCCTCCCGCATGATTAGGCGCTGGTCAATCAACTGGTCGATAGCCTGTTTATCGACCTGTAGCATTTCTATCAGGCTGTCATTTAAGTTATTCCCGAACTGCTGCCGCAGCTGTTCGATAATGTTGTTGTAAGTCTGGCGATATTCCTCAATGGTAATGGCCTCACCGTTGACAAGGGCCACCCGGTTTGCCGTTTGGGAACGAAAGCTGCCGACTCCCCAAAACACAAACACGACGACAACCGCACCTAAAATAAACTTGATCATCCAGCTTGACGCATATTTCCGCATTATATTGAGCATCAGATCTCCCTCTTTATGTGACGGGACGGAAGCCGCCTCGTCAGCTCACATTTATGATTACACGATAACACGAACAGGTTTGGTTTGCCGGTCAATCTTGGTTCCGACCGATTCGGAACAAAACGTACACACATATTCGTATTTGTCCCCTTCAGGTATCACCAGCAGCAACCGTTTTCGCACCGGTACAGCCCTTTGACAATGCGAGCAATACAGCTCGGTAGCATCAAATTCCTTATAGATCCCCGCCCGCGAAGACTTTTGGCGCACGGCTTCCCCTGGGAAATAGCTGTTTTCAAATTTCATGTTCGCACCTGTTTGCAGATGGTTTATCTTTTACGGCAATTGCCTGCATGCGCGTTGCAAACCCGCTCCGAAATCATGCATCATATTTAAAAATTCAAAGCTCAATCTTATAAATAAACTTATCAAATACTAATTTTAAACTTTAAGTTTGTCAACCGTATCCCCCAGTTAGAGCGACTTCCAGTAAATCCCAAGTGGTTGCAGAAAGGCCATCGAAAATAATTATTGACACGATTTTCTGTATTTGTTATCCAGTCGCCCGATGCTTGGGGCTGTAGCTCAGCTGGGAGAGCGCATGACTGGCAGTCATGAGGCCAGGGGTTCGATCCCCCTCAGCTCCACCATTTTTTTAAATTTTATAGAGGGTTATGCCAGGCACGGCTTAGTCCTCTATTTTTTTCTGCCTGCTTGAAATCCGTATAAGGCTTTTCCATTAATCATTCACAAACATCCATGGCTTGTCGATTCCGATAAAGACAGATTCGGTATTTCGACCTCACAGTGAGTGCAAACGAGACAAGGCGATCTGAGACCTTTGCAAGTTTAAGCCGGGTAAACGGCATGGATTATTTTTATATATTTCACTGCAGGATTTGGCGGATCATCAGGATTGAGTGTGTTTTCCGGATTTAATGCGAACAATATGAACGCAAACATCGGCAGCCCCCTGACAAAAGCAGGGCGACAGTATCAAATTCATCGATAAATGTCGCCCTGTCTAACGAAGGGGGGGAGATTAAAAGTCTATTTCTTTTTTGCTGTAGTGGCCTTTTTCTTTGCCGCAGGTTTTTTAGCTACTTTTTTTTTTGCAGGTGCCTTTTTCTTTGCTGCTTTTTTAGCGGGTGCCTTTTTCTTTGCTGCTTTTTTAGCGGGTGCCTTTTTTGCTGCTGCTTTTTTCTTGGCGGGTGCTTTTTTCTTTGCTGTAGCCATGATTTCCTCCCTTTAATAGTTAATTGATAAGGCCCACTACCCCTCCCTTTTGCAGGAATCGTTAATCCTGCATGATCGCACTTATTGTGGCTTGATTTCTATTATTATACTATATATAGTATGTCAAGTTTTTTTAAATAAAATGTTTATATTTTTATCATCCATAGACCGGGCGGTTTCATACATTTCAATCATCAGATGTGAAATGCTGTGTTGAACGATGGTTTTGTGTTTATTCCCCATTTTTGACAATATTTAACGGCAAAGCGATTATATTTTAAGGTTCCTTCCCTGAGCCCCAGTTCTTGGATCCGTTTGAGCGTATCATTCCTTGACAACCGATACGTATTGGCATAAAAGCGTGATCATTTTGGTAACGGTCGCAAATCCACGACCCATTGAGGCCATAAGGATCTGCGCTTTCCAATGAAAGCCAACATGCTGCTGGTGCGATGACCAAACAGACCAAATTAAACAGTATTCGAAATATCGGCATTATCGCGCATATCGATGCGGGCAAGACCACCGTCACCGAACGGATACTGTATTATACCGGACGATCCTATAAGATGGGCGAGGTCCATGACGGGGAAGCTGTTATGGACTGGATGCCGGACGAACAGGAGCGCGGCATCACCATAACGTCTGCAGTTACCACCTGCCGGTGGAAGGAATGCGATATCCAGATTATTGACACGCCGGGTCATGTTGACTTTACCATTGAGGTCGAACGATCTTTGAGAGTGCTGGATGGCGCCATCGGCATATTTTGTGCCGTCGGCGGTGTCGAGCCCCAATCGGAAACAGTCTGGCACCAGGCCGATAAATACCATGTCCCCAAAATAGCTTTTATTAACAAGCTGGACCGGATCGGCGCCAATTTTTTGGGAACGGTTCAAATGATCAAAGACCGATTAAAGGCAACACCGGTCATATTGCAACTTCCCGTCGGTTCCGAAGATCATTTTGCCGGGGTTGTCGATTTAATCGAAATGAACCAGATCATATGGGATGACGATACGCTGGGAGCGACCTACACCCGATCCGACATATCGATCGACCATATTGAAACAGCAAAAAATTACCGGGAAAAGTTGATTGAAGCCGCCGCCGAATACGATGATGGCATAATGGAAGCATATCTATCTGAAAAACCGATTACCCCCGAGGCCATTCTATCCGCCATTCGCAAGGCAACCATTGATTTAAAACTGGTTCCGGTTCTGTGTGGTTCAGCCTTGAAAAACAAGGGTATCCAGCCGCTTCTGGACGCGATTGTCAATCTGCTTCCCAGCCCAGCCGACGTACCGCCCATCCAGGGGATAGTTCCCGACAGCGACGAGGTACGGGAATTTACAGCCAGAGAAACGGGGCCGCTGGTCGCTCTGATCTTCAAGGTGTCGGTGATGGAGGGGCGCAAGCTTTCCTTTGTCAGGGTATACAGCGGTAAGATGCATGCCGGCAGTGAAGTATACAACGCGTCCCGCCGGATTAAAGAAAAAACAGCTCGCATCCTTCGGATGCATGCCAACAAAAAGGAACGGATTGACGTAGCTGCGGCCGGCGCCATCGTCGGCGTTGTCGGTTTGAAGGAGTCCTCAACCGGAGAAACGCTTTGTTCCGCGGAGCATCCGGTATTACTCGAAAAAATAGAATTTTATGAACCCGTTATTTCCGTGGCGATAGAACCCAAGACTCACTCGGATCAGGAAAAAATTGATCAGGTTCTGGGTAAATACATGTCCGAAGATCCCACCTTGCGGGTTCGGAAAGATGAAGACACCGGCCAAACTATACTGTCAGGAATGGGAGAGCTCCACCTTGAGGTCGTCATCAGCCGGATGGTGCGTGAATTTAATACCAATGTAAACATCGGAAAACCCCAGGTTGTATATCGTGAAACCATCGGGAAAGAAGCGACCGCAACCGCCCAGTTCGACCGAGAGATTTCCGGACAACGACACTTCGGAGGGGTCAGTCTTCGGCTCAATCCGCTTCCGCGGGGAAGCGGCAATCGCTTTCGATCGGATATTACGGAAGATATCATCCCCGGCATATTTATCGCAGCCGTCGGAAATGGGGTCATGGAGTCTTTTGAAAGCGGCGTACTGATGGGTTATCCGGTCGTCGATATTGAAGTCGCCCTTATCGGCGGTGAGTATAAGGACACGCTGGGAACAGACCTGGCTTACCGGGTCAGTACGTCCATGGCTTGCCAGAAAGCGCTTTTGAAAGGAGAGCCTTTCCTGCTGGAACCGATCATGGACGTGGAAGTCTTTGTGGCAGAATCCTTTATGGGCGACGTCATTGGTGATCTGAATTCCCGAAGCGGCAAAATCGAATCCATATACCCCCAAATGGGCGTTCAGGTAATCAAAGCCATCGTCCCTTTAAAACGCATGTTCGGTTATTCCACCGCCTTAAGATCCGCCACCCAAGGAAGGGGAACCTTTACCATGAAATTCGCCCGTTTTGATCAAAGCTGATTCCCCGCCGATAAGCTAAGGCAAACCCGCTGGCATCTGTTTTAATTCAGCATTGATCACTTTCAGCAAATTTTCGATTTGTTGCTTTTTAGCCGGGTCGGCTATGTCCGGTAATGCCCGGTTTAAATGAAAATAGGCGGTTTTAGGCTTCCCTGTTTTTCTATAATAAAGCCCCAGATAATAATGGGAATCGGCCTGCTTTCCCTGCCGGCCGAAGGCCTCACCCAGTGCATAATAGGCCTGTTCATAATCCGGGTTATTGGCAACCAGGGTCATCAGTATTTCAGCGGCTTTTTCGAATCTTTCCATACCCACAAGGGCCCTGCCCAGAAAAAACAATCTTTCAGGATCACCGGGATCGATACTGAGGGAACTTTCTAAAATACTCACCGCCTGTGGGTAGCTCCCTTCCTGAATATATATTTTACCTAAATCGGTCAGTATATAGGGGTCAAATGCCCTTTTTTCCAGAGCCGCTTTCAGATGAACAACGGCATCCCTGCGATTGCCGGTTCTGGCCATAATCAAGCCCAAACCATAATGTGCCAAAGGATCTCCGGGCCGGTTCGCAACGGCATCTTTGAATAAATTCAAGGTCAGATCGACGTCCTGGTAGTTGGCAACCAGGTAAGTATGCGCCCGTCTGAATTCATAAGAATCGGTTTGATCAACCGGATTCGAGCGACGGTCCAGCCAGGTGTCAATATAGGCAATGCGGTCTTCAGAAGCCGGATGCGTCATTAAATAGTTGGGGACCTGTTCCGAACCAAACCATTGCTTACTCCGGATTTTTTTTAAAATGGATATCAAACCCTCCCCGCTGTACCCGGACTTGCCCAGGTACTCCAACCCCCTTTGATCCGCCTGAATTTCATCTTCCCGGCTGTATGCAAGCATGACGGACTGACCGGCTGCCATCGATCCGATCGTGACCGCATTGGCCGCCGTCGCCGCTCCGCCGGCGCCCAGCAAAAAACCGGCGGCAACCCCGGCCAGGGTCGCGATGTTCACCTTTTTTGATCGCTCTATCTTCTGGGAGATATGCCGGCTGACAACATGTGAAATCTCGTGGGCAATAATTCCGGCAAGCTCATCTTCGGTCTCCATTGCGGCAAACAGGCCGCTGTTGATGTAAATATGACCGGCAGGAGTTGCAAACGCATTATATACATCTTCTTTTACGACATAAAAGCGATAAGCAAAGGGTTGCGCCGGCATCACGGCCAGAATTTTTTGCCCGATTTGATTGACATAGTTAACGATGATCGGATCTTTTATCAGCTGAAAATGACTTAGCACGAGTTTCTGGAACTCTCGTGACAGCTCTTCTTCTTCCTTAATGGTAATGGCGACTGCGCTGCGAGGAAAGGTCAGGCCGATAAAACAAAACAGCCCTATGCCCATCAGTATCCATTTATTCGATAATCTTTTTCTGAAATTCATGTCCTGTCCCGGGATGCAAAGCTTCCCGTCCCCATGCGCTTGAGGATAGCCCAACAGAAACTTTGACATAATAATAAGGTGTTCAGGCCCTGCAAACAAGAATATTATCTCACATTCTTAAGTTCTTTTCAAACCTGTAGATTTGTGATACAAATTTTTTGTTATGGCTGATATTATCTGTATATCAAATCAGAAGGGCGGCGTTGGGAAAACCACAACGGCGATCAATCTTTCGGCTTCTCTGGCTGTTTCAGAGAAAAGAACGCTGCTGGTGGACTGTGATCCCCAGGCAAATGCCACTACCGGCATCGGCATCGACAAGGCCAGGATTGAGAAAACACTGTATCATGCAATGATCGGCGATGCGCCAATCCGGAGTTTGATTGCAGGCAGCAGCATTGAAGCTTTAAAGGTGATTCCTTCCCGGGTTGAACTGATTGGTTTTGAAGTTGAAATGATGTCGAAACCGAATCGTGAGAAGGTTCTCAAGAACCTGTTGTCCGAATTGAAAGATTCTTTTGACTATATCATTCTGGACTGTCCGCCGTCATTAAGCCTATTGACCGTAAACGCCATGACCGCCGCCGATTATTTGCTGATTCCTTTGCAGTGCGAATTTTATGCACTGGAAGGGCTGGGTCAACTGCTGCAAACCGTCAAGCGGGTTAAACTCGGACTCAATCCGGACCTGAAAATCATCGGCATCCTGCTGACCATGTTTGACAAACGAACCAATCTTTCCCACCAGGTCGCCGAAGATGCTGAAAAATATTTTAAATCCCTGGTTTTCAAAACCACCGTTCCCCGCAGTGTCCGGCTGGGCGAAGCACCCAGTTTTGGAAAACCCATCCTGCTTTATGATGCCGCATCCGTCGGGGCACAAAGCTATTTTGAACTGGCAAATGAAATCATGAATAATCCGGCGAGAGCACTCTAACCGCAAGCTTTATTTTTAAAGGAACGACATGCAGAAAGGCAAAGCGCCGCAAGGGTCCGAATCTTCGACAAAAAAGAGAAAAAAACTGGTTCTGGGCAAGGGTCTGGAAGCCCTGATACCGGATTTCGATTTTGAAACAAACCGGCCCGCCGAATATTTCCTCTGCAGTATTGAACGGATACGGCCCAATCGGTATCAGCCCCGGCGACGGTTTGCCGAAGACGAACTGAATGACTTGAGCCTTTCCATAAAAACCCAGGGAATTCTTCAGCCGCTTCTGGTCCGTAAAGACGACGCCGGTTACGAGCTGATAGCCGGTGAGCGAAGGCTCCGGGCTGCCAAAATGGCCGGATTAAAGCAGGTGCCGGTGGTAATCAAAAGCATATCCGATAAAGATATGATTGAACTGACCATAATCGAAAACATCCAACGGGAGGATTTAAATCCACTGGAAACGGCCGAAGCTTATTTCCGGTTGATTAGCGAATTCGAACTGACCCAGGATCAGGCGGCTGAAAGGGTCGGTAAAAGCAGGTCGTCGGTTGCGAATTTTTTAAGGCTTCGCCAGCTTTCTGAGCCGATCAAGGCCAGCATTGCCGATGGCGCCCTGAGCATGGGACACGCCCGTGCACTTCTGGGCGCGCCCACCGCCGCCCTTCAGACCGCTGCGCATCGCATGGTTGTTTCCAAAGGATTATCCGTCCGGCAGACCGAGGCTCTGGTAAAACGCTTAAATACCGGAGCCTCCAAAAAACCCAACCCTTTGCCGAAAACCAGAGACAGACATTTTTCCGACCTGTCGGAGGAACTTTCACGTCAGTTCGGAACGAAGGTTCAGATCAAGCGGCGGGGCAAAAAAGGCAAAGTCGAAATTGAATTTTACAGCGATGAAGATCTTGACCGACTTTTAGGCATTTTCAATCTGTCGTCTTAACCCGTCGCAAGCTGTTTCGCTGAGAAAACATGGCGCTTCACATTATTATTGACGGTTATAATCTCATCCGCCAATCGCCACGCTTAAAGCGTTTGGACCATCAGGACATCCAGCTAGGACGCCAGTCTCTGATTGAGGAACTGGCTCGCTACCAAAGGAGAAAACGCCACCGGATAACGGTGGTCTTTGACGGCGCCAAGGCGCCCGTAAACAACCGGCCGCAAGATCGTATCAGGGGAATTGACATCCGGTTTTCCCGTACAGAAGAATCGGCCGATATCATTATTAAAGGAATGGCCGCCAGGGAGAAGGAAAACGCACTGATTGTCAGCTCCGACAGGGACATTGTCGTTTTTGCCATGTCCCAAGGAGCCGCCGTAATCAGCTCGCCTGATTTTGGCGAAAAGATTGCGCAATCCGCCCTTTCCCCGGATGACAGTCCCCTTCTGCACGAAATTAAAAGCTGGAACCCTTCAACTAAAAAAAAGGGGCCCAGCCGGCGGCTGTCAAAACGCGAACGGAAAAACAAATTGAAAACTCGCAAACTTTAATACTATGAAAATTATATGTGTCATTGACGGCCAGGGCGGCGGTATCGGCAGCACAATAATAAAAAATTTATACGGGCTCGGCAATGATATGTCTGAAATCATTGCCTTGGGCACCAATGCCATCGCCACCGCCCAGATGTTGAAAGCAGGAGCCAATCGAGGTGCGTCGGGAGAAAATGCCATCGTCTATACGGTTCCCAAGGTCGATATCATCATCGGACCCGTGAGCATCATTGCGGCGAATGCCATGATGGGTGAAATAACCCCTAAAATCGCGGAAGCGGTGTCATCGAGCCCGGCGCGCAAATTTCTGTTGCCGCTGACCCAGGAAAATATTGAAATAATCGGTGTGGCGACGCTGCCGTTGCCGCATCTTATTCAAACCTTGATTAAAAAAAGCCTGAAAAGTTTTTTGTCGGAAACGGATGCAAGCGATCATTCTACCGATTGACTCTGGAGTATAAACAAAACCATACGATATCAATTGATATCATATCGAAAATTTAATGCGTTCTAGATTAAATTAATTGAAGCAAGGAGATCCGATCATGTGTGAAGCAAATGCCTACCTGGTAGATGAAGATTCAAACAAATTGGTCATGGAGGCTGTTGATTCCGTCGAGCCTGAAGGCGATGGCATCAAATTAATCAACATATTCGGCGACCAGAAAATTTTAAAAGCCCGCATTCATTCACTTTCACTTGTTGATCACAAGGTCTATCTGAAAAAAGTATAACCCCTGCTTTAGGTATCGGAGGCTGTTCTGCAAGGGGATTTGACATAAATCCGCTGATGGGAACGCCCGTTGCGAGCAATGGTATGAAGCCGGCAGGCCCTGCAGGCCTTCACCCGGATGATGCCGGATGGAAATAAACAACTCTCGGTGCAGACAAAATACACCGGCATGGCAAACTTTCATCATTACGATTCATGCCAACAGCAGCGACATCCGGACAACATAACCGAACATTGATCCCATGAAAATCATCATTGCCAAAAGCGCCGGTTTCTGTATGGGCGTCCGCAAAGCCGTCGAGCTGGCCCTTGATACCGCCAATAAGAATCCCGGGTCCATCCATACCTTCGGCGACTTGATTCACAATCCCCAGGCAATCGCCCTTTTAAAGGAAAAAGGCATTTCCGTCATCGACCATGTCCCCGAACAAGGCAGGGGAACCTTGCTGATCAGGGCACACGGCGTTCCCCCTGAAACACGGGAACTGCTTGAAAAAGCCGGTTTTACCGTAAAGGACGCCACCTGTCCGAGGGTGATTAAGGTTCAACTCATTATTCAGCGGTATGCCCGGCAGGGGTATACCGCCATCATCATCGGTGATAAGGACCATCCCGAAGTAGTCGGCCTTTTGGGTTATGCACAAGCCAATGGGTTGGTGATCGACAATCTCAGGGATCTTGAAGCCCTTCCCGGTTTTGACAAGGCCATTATTGTCGCCCAGACAACCCAGAACACACTTTTTTATGATGCGGTCAGACAGTGGGCGGCCCGAAAATATCCCCATTACAAGATATTCGATACCATTTGTGATTCCACTGCAAAGCGTCAACGCGAAGTCGCCCGGCTGACTGAAACCGTCGATGCGGTTATCGTGGTCGGCGGCCACCATAGCGGCAATACCCAGCGGCTGGTGCAAGTGGCCCGGAACAAAGGCAAGCCCGCATTTCACATTGAAACAGAAGCGGAGCTGGACATACAGGCCCTTGAAAAGTATCAGGTTATCGGAATAACGGCAGGCGCATCGACGCCCAACTGGATAATTAAGAAGGTGTACCGAACCCTTGAAACGGAGCTCAGCAAAAAAGACCAAAAATGGCGCCAAATTCTGTATGCCGCCCAGCACAACCTTCTTTTGACGAATATATATGTGGCCATCGGGGCCGGGTCTCTCTGTTATGCCGCCATGAAACTGATCCAGCGGCCGTTTTCATTCGCCAATATCCTGATTGCCATGTTCTATGTTCTTTCCATGCATATTATCAACAACCTGACCGGAAGAAAATCCGACCGCTACAACGATCCCGAAAGAGCCCGCTTCTATAAAAAGTACCGCCAAATGCTCGCAGCTTTGGCCATCATTGCCGGCGCATCGGGTCTGGTTAAATCCTATCAACTGGGAACGGTCTCTCTGATGATTATTCTGGCGATGAGTGTAATGGGCCTGCTTTATAACATCCGGCTGGTGCCCGACAGCTTTGCCTCCATAAAATTCCGAAGAATCAAGGATATCCCCGGATCCAAAACCATTTTAATCGCCGTTGCCTGGGGCATCGTAACGACCGTTCTTCCGGCTCTTACAATGGGTTCCGACCTGCTTACCATTGAAATTCCCCTGGTCTTTTTGTGGAGTTCCAGCATGGTTTTCGTCAGAACCGCCTTTTTCGATATTTTGGATATGCAGGGGGACCGAATCGTCGGCAAAGAAACCATTCCAATTCTGATGGGTCAACAAAATGCCATGCGCATGCTCAAAGTCCTGATCGGCCTGAACTTTGCCCTTTTGTTAATTTCAGGCGTCTGCGGAGTTTTCTCAACCCTTGGTTATGTCCTGACCATTTGTCCGCTTTTTTCCATGGTCGTGATGCTATCCCATGAAAACAGCCTCATGCCCCCCGGAATCAAGCTGGAATTTCTGGTCGAAACCAATTTTGTGCTGGCCGGCATTTTAACATTTTTATGGCACGCGTTTTTAGGAAAATAGAAGCATGAGACCAAAAAAACTTTTGATAGTCGGCGGTGTCGCCGGGGGTGCTTCCTGTGCGGCGCGTTCCCGGAGACTTTCCGAAGAGGCCGAAATTATAATTTTTGAACGAGGGCCCTATGTATCATTTGCCAACTGCGGGCTCCCGTATTATGTCGGCAAAGTTATCAAAAAAGAAGCTGACCTGCTGGTAGCGTCGCCGGAGCTTTTTAAAGAACGTTTTAATATTGATGTTCGAACTCTTCATAATGTCCGTCAGGTGTATCCTCAACAAAAAGAAATTGAGGTGCAAGCCTTAACCACCGGAAAAATCTATCGCGAAAAATATGAAGCGCTGGTGCTTTCCCCCGGTTCGGAGCCCGTCAAACCCGCTTTGGAAGGGATTGGCTTGCCGGGTATTTTTACGCTATGGACCATCCCGGACTCCCGCGACATCATCAGCTGGATAAAATCCAGGCCGGTCCGGCGGGCGGTGGTTGTGGGAGGGGGCTTTATCGGGCTTGAGATGACCGAAAGCCTTAAAAAACTAAACATTCAGACAACCATCATTGAAATGCAGCCGCATCTGATGCCTTCCCTGGATCCGGAGATGGCTGCATTTCTACATGACCATCTGACAAGCGGCGGGGTCAGGCTGTATCTTAATTCAGCCGTTACTGCATTTAAGAGCGATGAAGACGCACTTACGGTCATATTGGCATCCGGACGGACCCTCTCAACCGATCTGGTTATTCTCTCCGTGGGCGTTCGCCCGAGGACCGAACTGGCAGCGGCTGCCGGCCTCAGAATCGGAAAAACCGGCGGTATCTGGGTCGACGACCGGATGCAAACCAGCGACGAAAATATCTGGGCGGTGGGGGATGCCGTTGAAGTCAAGGATTTTATCTTGAATTTAAAGCGGTTGATTCCCCTGGCCGGTCCCGCCAACCGGCAGGGCCGCATTGCCGCAGATAATATTTTCGGCAATGGATCAGAACCGCACCGCTTTAGAGGCTCTCAGGCAACGGCCGTATGCGGCGTATCGGGTTTAACGGTTGCTTCAACCGGCGTTACCGAGAAGTTTTTAAAGCAAATATACGGAACGGACAAGTTGCCGGATTATGAAAAAATCTATCTGCACCCCGATCATCATGCCAAATATTATCCCGATGCCAAAACCATAACCATGAAACTGATTTTTTCCAAAACTGACGGCCGCGTTCTGGGCGCACAGGCAATCGGCCTGGCCGGGGTTGAGAAAAGAATCGACGTTATCGCAATGGCCATCCAGAAAAATGCAACCGTATTTGACCTTGAGGAGACCGAACTCTGTTATGCGCCCCAGTTCGGCTCTGCCAAGGATCCGGTCAACCTGGCCGGAATGATCGCAGCCAATGTCCTGCGCGGCCACGTATCGGTAGGTCACTGGCAAGACATATCGGATCTGCAGGCCCTTATACTCGATGTTCGTACGCCGCGCGAATACCGCAAAGGCCATTTAAAAAACGCGGTAAATATTCCGCTGGAAATGCTCCGCGCCCGCCTGGATGAACTTCCGCACGACCGGGAAATCTGGACGCATTGTTTTGTCGGACAGCGTTCCTATTACGCAGCCCGGATTCTGCAGCAGCATGGTTTTAAGGTAAAAAACCTTTCGGGCGGATTCCTGCTCTACCCGGCAGTGGAGAGGTTTAAACAACTGCTGAAATCAGGTCTGTGAAAGCGGGGTTATTTATCTTTCCTTTTCCAGATGACCGGTTCAGTTCCGGAAATCAGCCGGCGGATATTTTCCCTGTGGCGGACATAGATGAATACGGTCATGATACCGGCACAGGCCGTGAAGACTCCAACGTTTGTTGACCACCAGACCGCGGGCGCCAGCGCCGCCACGGCGGCAAGCGATCCGACTGAAACCCGATTTGATATTCCGGCGAACAGGATAAAAACCATCATTGCAATCCCCATAGCACCTGGTGAGATTATCAGAAAGCATCCGGCCGCCGTCGCGGCCCCCTTGCCGCCGGTTTTAAATTTTAAAAACACAGGATACAAGTGTCCTCCAAAAGCGCACAATGCCACAACCGACACATAGGATGCGTCCAGTAATTCAAGCTGAGCAGTCATTCCGACGGCAAGCCATACCGGCAGGGCGCCTTTGGACAGGTCTCCGATCAGTGTCAGAATTCCCAATCCCGCACCGGTTGTTCTTAAAACATTGGTTGCGCCGATATTTTTACTTCCGGCCTGCCGGACATCAACGGCGCCAAACTGGCTGGCCAGAATCAACCCCCAGGGTATGGATCCCAGCAGGTAAGCGAACGCCGCAAGACCGATATATTTTACACTCGCGATAAACTCCATGTCCTATTCCGGAAATCTTGCAATCAGCTGTAAGCTGTGTCTTAATGATCCGTAATGTGATGGGATGTTCTTATACGGCCTCATCGGTTGAGGCAAGCTGTTACTTGAATCATGCGGAATTAATACCCCTGCAGCCCCGCAAAACGGGATCTCCGCTTCGTTCCGACAAGCTGCGGGGAAGGCGCTCGCTGTTGCGAAGCAGGTAATAATTACCCCGGGATCTGGAGTACGACCGTGAAACCTGTAAAATTGCCGATTGCGGACATGCTGGATCTGCACACCTTTAACCCACGTGAACTAACCGATCTTCTTGATGATTATTTCATAGCCTGCGTTGAAGCAGAAATATATTCCGTTCGTCTGATCCATGGCAAGGGTAAAGGAATTCTCGGGAGTCGGGTTCGGGGGATCTTGAGGCAGCACCCGCTGGTGCACTCGTATGCCCCCGCACCTCCGGACGCCGGCGGCTGGGGCGCCGTTCTGGTGGAATTGAAACGGCAGTAATACTGAATCTCAATCAGACATAGACGTATATGCCATATTCGGTTTGTTCACCCAGCAGAGAATCAATCAGGTTTTGGATTTCCAGTCGCTGGTGGCTGGATGCCCATCGCGTCCAGTCCTCTACGGAATCCCAGGTACTGATCACCACGAATTTACTGGTGTCTTCGTAATTCTTTAATGTCTCTCCGGAGATATAGCCCTGCTGGTTCATACAAACATTTCGCATTTTTTTGAGAAGCGGGGTCAGCTCTTTGACTTTATTCTCGGGCACATTCCGTCTGATGATAATTTTAGCTGTCATTGTCACCCCCTTTGTTGACGAACGTTTAAAGACGAAGCATATAGACACCCACCTAAAAAAGTTCGGCCGCAATCAGAGAACAAATCCGGTGAACATGACCCATGCCGTCCGATTTTCAATACAGCAACCGCATCAATATGTTCAGGCCCCAGACAGATAAAATTGGATGCTCATGTGAAACCAGAGGATTCGATGGAAATAATTATACTTTCTGGCAAAAAAAAGTCAAGGGAAACAAGGGATGACCATCCATGACGGATTTCAGAACGATCTCGAATAAAAGATGGGGTGGTCCAAGGGAAGACCACCCCGGCATGAGGAAAAGAATGAAGCCACTGGGTGATTAGTGACTCTGGGTTTACTTTATACACCGCAACGGGTCTTGTCAACAAAAAAGTGCTACATTGTGCTATTTTTTGCAGGGCCTCATTTACGGCCATGCGACCCTGTCGGCTTTGTTGAAACACCTTGAATAAACCGACTGCAGCAAACTAACGGTTTAACGGTTTCCACTCCTCGGATAAGATCTGCCATTTGCCGTTGTTATGAATCAAATGGATGGTCTTTTCGCCAATATCTGAAAATTGTGCATCCCGGTAATGCTGGATGAAGTTTGTAATGGCAATATTGCCTTCAATAACAACCCACAGGTCGCTCACCTTCAGGGAAACACTTCCGGGTTTTTTAAACAGCCGGGCCTTTTTATTCTGCCAGCCGGAGTAGTCAAGCTCCCCTGAACGAAAACTGCGGCTGTAATACGACATGTATCGTTCAATGTTTTTTTCCTGCCAACTGGCCGCCCAATCAGAGATAATCGCCCGGACCGTATTTATCGTTTCAATATTTTTATCTTTCCAGGCTGAATCCGTTACACCGGCCGTTGCCTCAAGACTATTGGAATC
>ENA-OSEO01003820-OSEO01003820.1-sediment-metagenome-genome-assembly--contig:-NODE-3820-length-16818-cov-3.981722_pt1 | contig 16818 bp, 5 predicted proteins | sample MGYA00237883_ERZ534232 | MGnify/ENA metagenome assembly ERZ534232 | reverse complement strand
CCAGCAGTGACTCGAAATAGGCCATGCTGGCGGGGTCGTGCGGGTCGGGCGGCCCGGTCAGTACCAGTTTTGGTCGGTAGTCCAGCTTCTTGAGGGCTGCCGCCACCCGCATCGCGTACTCAATGTTCTTGGCCTGGGTTACCCGCACCGGCATCAGCAGGATCAGATCCGCGCGCCACAAATCCAGGCGGTCAATCAGGGCCAGACCTTCAGCCGTCAGTCCCAGCAGGGCTTGCGGGTCGACCCCATTGTAGATGATCCGCGCTTTTTCCGGCGGAAAGCCAAAGGTCTCGGCCATTTCAAGCTGGCGCTGCCGGGAAATGGTGACATAAGTGGTATTGGGAAGCGGTGTTTTGAGCAAATTCCACGGGTAAGCCGGAAAAACCTTGTCACGCGAGTTGGGGCTGCTCCAGGTCAGGTCGTGGCACCAGGCCACACAATGCTTCACCGTGCCATCCTCCATCAGGCGGAACAGGGCCGCGGTCAGCGGCAGGTTGAAGTGTTTGGTGAGCACATTGTGGACGATCAGGTGATCAAAACCCGCCAGCAGCGGGCGCAGTTGGGCGGTCAGGTTGTCCAGAAGGCTCTCAAAGTTATCCGGAACCTGGCCGGTGTTCAGTACGGCGGTCGCCGCGGCGATCTCAGGGTGAAGGGTATCCATCTCCGGAACATGGATGAAATCCACCCCGTCCGGCAGGGCGGCAGCCTCCCCCCGCCCGGCGATCACCGCCAGCGGCAGCCCGGCAGCGGCAAACTGGGCGGCGTGCGCCCGGATGACCGCTTCCACCCCGCCGATCACCGGCGAGGCCGAATAATGCAAAACAGCCGTTTTCATCGCGTGTTCTCCAGGGTATGCATAGGCCTCAGTATCCCAGCCGGTGGATTTCCCGGATCTGGTCGCAGAACCAGGCGTTGATGTCGTTTTCCTCCACCAGACGGCGCAGGCGGTTGGCGCGGGTCTGGCGCTCGCCGGCCGGCATGGTGAGGGCCTGGTGGAGGGCCTCGGCGGTGGCGTACACGTCGCAGGGCGAGATGACCAGGGCGCCCGATTCCAGCTGCTGGCTGGCCCCGGTGCGCTCCGAAAGGACCAGCACGCCGTCTTTCTGGTTGATCACCGGGCCTTCCTTGGCGACCAGGTTCATCCCGTCGGCGATCGAGTTGACCAGCAGCACATCGTAGAGCTGCAAGGCGGCCACCGCCCGGGTGTAGTTTTCTCCGAGGATGACGCGCACCGGCTCCCACTCGCTGGTGCCGTAGCGCGAGTTGACCCATCCGGCGGCGGCCATCAGCTCGTCGTGGTAGGTGTGGTATTCCTCGACGTCCAGCCGCGAGGGTACCAGCAGGGCGATGAACTTCACTTTGCCGAGGTGTTCCGGGTGCAGTTCCAGCATTTCGCCGAAGGCCTGGAACCCGCGGGCGATGTTTTTGCTGGGCTCGGTGCGGTCCACCCGCAGGATGAGCTGCTCTTCCTTAAACATCTCTTTGATCTGTTCGCGGTATTCGGCAGCCTCCGCCGATTGGGCGAGGGTCTTCAGCGCGCTGACGTCAATCGAAATCGGGAAATCGCGCACTACGGTGGCGTGGTTGCGGTACCAGATGCGCCCGTGTTTGTATTTCACATTGGCTCTGGGGAGGTGGGACTCAACCGAACGCAGGAAGTTCAGGCTGTCCTCACGGGTCTGGAAACCGAGCACATCCACCGCGGTCAGTCCCTCCAGAATGGCCTGGCGCATCCCGGATGGCAGGATGCGCAGTTCTTCCGGTCCGGGCCAGGGGATGTGCACAAAATGGGTCAGGGTGAATTGTTTGGAGCGGCGCGTGCGGCGCAGCAGCTCGCGCAGCATCCGCGGCAGCAAATAGAGGTGGTAATCCTGCAGCATTACCAGCGCCCGCTCCGGGGCAGCCCGCACATGCTGGGCCACCGCTTTGGCGAACTGGTAGTTGGCGGCCACATAGCCTTCTTCCCAGGCCTGCCAGGTGTCGCGGGTGATGGTCGGCCCGGTGACAAAATCCCACATCGAGTGCTGCAGGAACCACAGCAGGGGGTTGGAGATGGTGTTGTAATACCCGTCGTAAACCGATTGTTTAAGCGGCACCAGGTGCAGGTCAATCGAGCGCCCGCTCTCGTCCAGCGCCAGGGTGCCGCGCCCCCATTCTTTTTCCAGATCGTTGAGCGCCGAGGCGATCCAGGTGATATCGACGTTCTGAGCCAGCCCCAGCAGGGCTGTTACCAGGCCGCCCCCGCTGCGGTGAATCTGTGTGCTGCCGTCTTCCGCAGTGGAAAAGCCCACCGGGCCGCGGTTGGAAACCACGATCAAAGACCGGCCACTTAACAATGTTTCCGGATCGCTGCCGCAAAGGGCGTCATTCCTGATTGCCTGTTTATCGTTATTCATGGGACCTCTTTTCTTCATCCCACGGTTCACGGCTGGCTTGAATGGCCAGGTCGATGAACACCGCGGATGTCCAGCCAAAAATATTGACCGCGCGGGGCGGGGCCGCCCCGGTTTCGGCGTCGTAAAACTCGTAGATATCCCGGTGCCCCATGATCATTTCCAGGGTACGCTCGCGCAGTTCGCTGGCCAGTTCGTTTTCGCCGATCTGGTGGAGGGCTTCGATGAAGAAATAATTGATGTTGGCCCACACCGGGCCGCGCCACATGGTCTGCGGGTCGTAGTGCGGGTCGCTGCGCGCCACGGTCGGGATCACGAATGGCCCCCAGAACATTTCGGGATCCCGCAGGTGCGCCAGCAGGCGGTCGCGGATCTCTGCCGGGAGCTGGCCGGTCCACAGCGGGTACAGGTTGAAAGGTGTTACCACCCGCACCGGTTCGTGGTTTTTAAGCACCCAGAACAGCCCGGCCTCGGGGTCCCAGAAGTGTTCGATCATCCGGCTCACCATGGCCGACGCCCGCCTGCGCCACATACCGGCCTCGGCGTCCATTTTCAACGCTTCGGCGATCATCGCCAGCGACCCCATCTGCACGCACAGATAGGTATTCAGCTCCGGCGATTCCACCGGCATGCCCTCGTCCCATAAGGGGCTGTCATCCAGCCCCGAGGAATAGGGATGGTTATACTGGGCCAGCCCGTCGCCGTCGTCATCGTTCATCGAGGTCCACCAGGCGTTGAGACGCACCAACGGCACATACACCTCGGATAAAAAGTCGATATCCGGGTCAGTTTCGTGCAGCTTGAGCACCGCCCACGCCAGGATGGGCGGCTTGGTCACTTCGCCAATGATCGGGTGGTCGATGGTAGCCACAATGCCTTCATCGTAGATCGCGTCCGGCAGCATGCCGTTGGGCAGCTGGTGGGCCAGCATGGCCCGGATCTGGTTGCGGGCCAGTTCCACGTCGATATGGCGGTAAGCCAGGGCGTGCAGCGCGCTGTCCCACAACCACAGCCCGACATACCCCAGTTTGGAGGGGGTCATCGACTCGTAGATCACATTGCCCTGCGGGCTGATCAGGTTGTTGGCCATCACCCACCAGGCATAGGCATAAGTCCTTCCATATTTGGGGTGAACTGGCGGCACGCGGTCGAACCAGGAGCGCCAGCGCTGCTCGGCAGCCGCGCGCAGCTCGGAAAACTGCCGCGGCGGGCTGGCGATGCGCTCGGTGGGATAAATGCCAATCGACATGGTGCTGTCTTCCCCGGCCTTCACCACGAAGTCGACCTCATAGCCGCCTTCCACCGGCATAATGCGGTTGTCTTCCACTTCGCCGGTGGTGCTGTAGAGCAGGTTGCGCACTGACATGAACTTTCCGCCCTGGGGAGTGCTCCGCCAGTACTGCGGAAAAGCCCGGAAGCGCAGCCCGCACACCACACCGGCGGGCAGCCCAAAAGCCAGAGTCTGCTGGTCCTGGAAGACCAGTTCAAAATCACCCAGCCGGGTGTGCAGCCGCAGGCAGTACGGGCTGGTGGTCACTTCAAAATCCAGCTGAAAACCATCGGCGTCAATCAACTGCAGGTCCTGGATGAAGGGCGGGCGGTGGAGGTAAGCCTCAATGTCCGGCTCCAGCCGGGTCAGGCGCTCGGCCAGCTTGATATACAGCCCGCTCTGAAAGGGGTAGCGGAACACCAGCAGGCGCGAGCCGCGGTCGCTGAAGGGCACGTGGGCGATATCGATATGGTTGTGCAGCGCGTTCAAATAATCTGTCGCGTTCATAGACGTAAAAAAACCTTCCGGTCTCTCGGTTTTGTCCTCCGGGAAGACATATGGAATCCTTTAACACTAAAATTAGTGTACCTTACTCAAAAAGCGCTGTCAAACCATCTGATTTACGGGAATCTAATAACGCAGCGAATCCAATCTTGTATGCTTTAATGGATTGACCACATGGGACAGTGCTATTCGATCCAAACGGGGTGATTGATTTTTGCGGACGTTTTACATGTCCTCAAGGGTAGAAGTCCAACTATTTATTCTTGTGTCCCATCCTTATTTCCCATGGTCACAACTACCTGGTGTTCCTGTTTGTCATCGACCAGAGCAACGGCTTCGTCAATCAGCGGCCGCCCATCCACCAGTATGTGGCGGACATGGCGGGACACGTGTTCGGGGTTGCTCACCTGAATATGGTACACAGATTCTCCAAATTGATATCGAATCTCAAATCCGTCCCAGGCAGGTGGAATTACCGGAGCAATGCGCAGGGTGTTTCCAATTTTTCGGAAGCCGAGAATTGCCTCCAGTCCAAGGCGATACATCCAGCTGGCTGAGCCTGTGTACCAGGTCCACCCTCCGCGGCGAATATAGGGTGCCTTGCTGTAGATATCTGCGCAAACCACATATGGCTCTACACGGTAAACGGAGGCTTTATCTTCAGTGTCGGACTGAAAGACAGGATTGAGCAGGTTGAAGAGTGTCCCCGCTTGCTCTCCATCTCCCAGACAAGTAAATGCCCATGCTGTCCAGGTGGCAGCATGTGTGTATTGCCCGCCGTTCTCCCGGGTGCCAGGAAGATAGCCCTTGATGTAGCCAGGGGCATGTGGGGTTTTGTCAAATGGAGGCGTAAAGAGCAATACCAGCCGGTCCTGTGGGAGAACTAAATGCTCCAACACGGATTGCATGGCCTGGCGGCTGCGTTGTAAATCGCCTGCTCCGCTCAGCACAGCCCAGGATTGGGCGATTGCATCAATCTGACCTTCCATGCTCTGGCTGGAGCCAAGCGGTGCCCCGTCGTCATAGTAGGCCCGCCGGTACCAGGCGCCATCCCAGGCGGATTGCTCAACGGCGGCAGCGTATCGCTTGGCTCTGGAAAGATAACGCCGCGCTGTTTCGACATCCCCATGCTGTTCACAGATCGCGGCAAAGCGTTTTAGCACATCACAAAGGAACCAGGCTAACCAGATACTTTCCCCTTGCCCGTTCTCTCCCACTTGATTCAGACCATCATTCCAGTCACCGGTGCCAATCAATGGCAGGCCGTGCGGACCGGTAGTGGCACCCTTTTCGATTGCGCGCAGACAGTGTTCCATCAATGAGCCGGGTTGCTCAGTCTGCGGATATTCGCTGTATCGCTCGCCCTCGCCTGCTGCAAGAGGTGCGGCACTCCGAAAAGGAATTTTCTCGTCCAAAAGACTGTTATCACCAGTTGTTTCGATATATAGCGCTGTAACGTAAGGCAGCCACAGCAAGTCATCCGAAATACGCGTCCGCACTCCGCGGCTGGAAGGTGGATGCCACCAATGCATCACATCACCCTCTTCGAACTGGTGTTTGGCAGCATTGAGAATCTGGGCGCGGGAAATAGCCGGGTCAATAGGCAGCAGAGCCAACACATCCTGAAGCTGGTCGCGGAAGCCAAATGCTCCGCTGGATTGGTAGAAACCCGTACGCCCCCAGATTCGGCAGGAAAGAGTCTGGTAGAGCATCCAGCGGTTGAGGATCAGATCGGCAGACGGTTCAGGGGTATGCACCTGTACAGTGTCAAGCAGATGATCCCAAAACACGCGGGTTTTTTCGTAGGCTGCGCCTACGTAAGCGGGATTATGGTATTTTTTGGCCAGGGCCAGGGCATGCTTTTTGTCCTTTCCCTGACCGAGAACAAAGTAAATCTCATCGTTCCCTCCGGGCAGCAGATCGATGTGTAACTGCAGGACAGCACAAGGGTCCTCGCCAGGGGTAATTCGGGTTTCCAGCCCCAGACGGTGCAGCGCGGCAGGAAAAGCAGGTGTTCCGCCGCGCCCAAGGAACTCTGTGCGGTCGGCAGTAAGGCCGTGGACTGCTTTGCTGGCAATCAGGAACGCGACTCGTTTGCCAAATTCAGCATTGTAGGGGTTGGTAGCCAAAAGGCATTCCAGCGCTTCGTGATATTCCGGGATGATATAGTCCATACTCGCGGTATGTGTTGTCCCCAAAACCCATTCCACATACTGTGTAGCAGTGATCCGGCGGGTGCGGTTCAAGGTGTTCTCTATTTTCAGATGGATAATTTTGACCGGGTCTTCCGGGCTGGCAATAAGCGTCAGCCATTGACGGAGGCCATGCGAGTTGTGCTCAAAGATCGTGTAACCCGCGCCATGGGTTACGCGGTAAGGTTGGACTGCCCCGGAAGGGAGGGGGGTAGGAGTCCATACTTCGCCGGTTTCCTCATCCCTCAGGTAAAGTGCTTCGCCGGTTGGATCGCGGACCGGGTCATTCGCCCAGGGAGTGAGGCGGTTTTCGCCGCTGTTCAACGCCCAGGTGCATTGACTGCCGGCTTCGCTGACCATAAACCCAAACTCCGGGTAACCAATCACATTCACCCATGGGGCCGGGGTGGTTTTGCCTGGTGGTAATTCGATAATATATTCACGCCCATCGGCGCTAAAACCCCCGTAACCGTTAAAGAACTTAAGGTTATTCTTCTGATCCAGAGGAGGAGATTGAGGTATAAGAGCCGCCTTCGCTGTCACTTCTGCCTGCCGAATGGGTGCAAATTCTGGCAGGTGGTGCACCGGAATCGAATAGCCCGGCATCTGATCTCTCAACGACCCCTTTGCTCCTATAAGTAGCACACGTGCTGCTGTCAGCAGCAGGGTGCGCTCCTCAGGGCCCATTTGATCCCCATTAAGGATATAGATTCCGCCGCGCTGGTTCAGCCACTCTTCGCCGTTCATCCTGCTGACAAGGCGGTAGATCATTCCATACAACTCCGCGCCATAATCTGTCTGCTGGCGATTGAGAATTACCACATCCATCTTAAATCGGCGGCTGCGCAGGAGTTTATGCACCTGCAGGGCTTCACGCACCAGATCAATCTGCTTGGAACTGTCTAACATTACCAACAGAATAGGATAATCGCCAGAGATACCAAAGCGCCACAATCCGGGCTGACCGAGCCGGTTGGCCGCAAACGTTTGTGACGAAGCGCGAACCGCTTTGAATGAATACACCAACCCCGAGAGGATCTGAAGCGTATTCTTGAATGCCTGGGTGGTGATTTCTTGCTTTCCCAGCCAGGCCTGAGCAGCGATGTCGGCCTGGTGGAAGGAGTGCTCCATCAGATTCCAACTGCGATATCTTCTGGCCAGAGCAATAATCGCTTCACGGCTCTCGGCAGCAAAGGTAAGATAGGCTAAATCAGTGGTTTCATGCGGGCTCAGACTTATTTCCTGTCCAAGGGCAAAGATAGGGTCGAGAGTTGCCCCCGTCGTACCGGTGAGATACTGCTCCGAGGTGAGGGCGGCCGGGCTGCGCAAAGTGCGATTACGGCCTATAAAGCGATACCGGTCTGCTTCATGCCGTGAAACAGCCTGGCTGTCCTTGACCACCAGCATATGAGCCATAAGGATAGGAGATTCCTGATCAGAGCGATGACGGCGCGTGAAGATTTGCATGTTCAGATCCGGCACAAACTCACTTTCGATAAACAGCTTGTTGAAAGCAGGGTGGCGGGTATCAGCAGTCTGAGGCGCGAGGATCACCTCCCCATAAGAAGTCAGGCGGAGGGTACGTGAATGGTGGCTGTTGTTCTGCAGATGTACCCGCCGAATCTCTACCGGGTCGTCGGGGGTGACAGTAACTTCCATGGTTGAGGTGACACCATTTTCGATACGCCGGAAGACCACCATGTGTGCAAAGTAAGTAACCTGCATATTTGCCGCGTCTCCCGGAATGGGTTGGTGACCTGCTGACCAAAGTTTTTTCCTGGTTTGCGAGTCCTCACCCGATTCCTGGATGTAGATCCATGTTCCCCACGGGTCCAACACACCGTCAGCCTGCCAACGTGTCAAGTCGATATCACGCCAGGTGCTGTATCCACCACCCGCATTGGAAAGAAGTACATTGTAGCTGCCATTTGAAAGGAGATGCATCTGGGGAATGGGGGTCTGCACCGGCACACTCCAGGGAATGATTTCTTCTTTCCCTGTAGTTAACCGTTGTATCCCTTTGACATCTTCCACATAGGGATCTTGCAGCGGAACGCTCCGGGGTACTTGCTCCTGTAGGAGCAGGTCTACACTTTGGATACGTGGATCGCTGTGCAATCGCCGGCCCATAATATTCTTGTGGAAGAAATTGACCATCGCCATTAAAATCATACCCTGATGGTGTGACATGTATTCGCCCACTATTGCGTGAGTTTCATCCAGAGGTAAGCGGTCGGTGGAGAAATCAATTGCCTCATAAACGCCATAAAGCCCCATCATTTTGAATTTAATCAGATTGGCAAGATTGCGAACCACAGCAGGAGGATCATAGCCAATCGCTATGAGCGAAGCATAAGGAGCAATAACAAGGTCATCACTCAATCCCCGCTTAAAACCCAATCCGGGAACGCCAAAAGCGCGATATTGATAATTCTGATTGGCATCGAACCGGTAAAAACCGGATTCGGAGATGCCCCAGGGAACACCCTTCTCTTTACCATAAGCAATTTGGTGGAGAACTGCTCCCTGGGCACTATCTTCCAGCAGTGTGCCCGGATAGGAGCGTAAAAATAACGGCGGCATCAGGTATTCGAACATCGTCCCACTCCACGAGAGCAGGACGTATGAACCTTCAACACCTGTTACCGGCCTGCCAAGGTGCAGCCAATGAGTTTGTGGAACTTCACCTTTTGCGATGGCTACAATGGAGGCGATCCGCGCCTCGGAAGCCAAAAGATCGTAATAATTTTGATCGAGGATGCCAACGTCGAGGTTAAAACCAATATGAAAGACGTGCCGCTGTAAGTGATAGAGAAAGCGGAAGTCCATCTCATTCACAAATTTCTCAGCCTGTGTCATGATTTTTGTGAATCTGGTTATCAGCAAACTCGAGTTCGTGTCTGCGTGTGTAAGCGCCTCGACCATTTCTTCCAACCACCCCCGCGCTGTTTGTTTCTGCGCATTCCCTTGCTCTGGAGCGGTTTGCTTTACGGCAGCAGCAAGGATATCTTCTTCAGACAATAAATTAAGCAAAGTTGTTATGTGGGGTTTGGCAGCCTCAACATTTGCGTGAAACTCTCCAAGCGAAAGATTATAGGGTAGATTGGCTCTCAGCGAAGCCATTGCCTCAACAAATTTGAGGTCGTTGAACTGCTCAGGAACATTCTCGAACAGGGGAATCCACGGCACCAGCTCGGAGATCGTACGCTTCACAGCGGTGTGATGTTGATCAACCTGTGCAGCGACTTCTTGCAGTTTCTCCAATGACTCGAGGTCGAAAGCGGAACGTCCCACCTCCACGAGTTCCATCAGCCCGCGGGAAAGATCATGCCAGAAAGATCCACTTGCTTTCAGATAAAGTGGGTACCATTGATCTGGCTGAAATTGTACCGCCAGGATTTCAGCGTGAATCGCAGCGATTTGCCGGTTGATTTCTTCTACCTGTTGGTCAAACTCTGCCTTGCGCATCCCCGTCAACGTTTCAGTCAGGTTGGAAAGTGTATCCAGGTAACCTTGCCATAAATCCCAACGGAATACCGGTTCATCAGGCATGGTCTTACACGCCTGGGCGGTGACAATGAGACTCGCGGCCAAATTGCCGCTGTCCACAGTAGAGATATAACGCGGATGGAGCGGTTGAAGTGTTAAGGTATCATACCAGTTCAAAAAATGGCCACGGAAGCGCTCTAACAGGTTGAGCGTTTCGATCGTGGTATCCAGGCGGGTTGCCAGTCCGAACTGATCCAAATAACCAAGATCGTAGGCTGCCAAAGTCGATGTAAACAGCAGGCCAATATTCGTTGGCGAGGTGCGGTGGGCAATAATACCGACAGGAAATTCCTGGAAGTGGTCGGGCGGCAGCCAATGATCTTCCGGCCCCACAAATCTTTCAAAGAAACCCCAGGTTCGCCGGGTAACCTGACGCAAGAGGTTTACCTGCTTCTCATCTAAAGGATCAATATGTTTGGTGATAGGACGATTAATCCACCATACGATTAATGGGGAAAGCATCCACAGCAGCAGCACAGGTGAAGCATAGGACAATGTTCGCGCCACCGCACTCCCGGTTAGGCCGGAATAAAACTGCAGCCACGCCGTGAGAATCAGAGCCAGCAGAGTAGATGCCCCCATTTTCTGCCATGCATCGGATGGGCGGTTTTGTAAACCGAACACCCGGGCGGTTTGGGCAGCAGTCGTCCACTGTAAAAGATTGCGATGGCTAATGAGCAGGCGATAGAGCGTGGTGAAAATTGCGTCTATAGAGATATATGCCTCATACGGCAGGAAGGCTACCGCCAATAGCCAGCGCAGGAGGTTCCAACCCAACGGACGAAAGGCAGTCCTCGGATGCTCACCACCCATGATTTGCAGCGCGCTGCGTACTGCACCAGTCAGCACAGGGATACCCAGTGAGAGCAGTACCACGGCTGTCCATATTCCGGCGAAGTCGGGCAGAAAAATCAGGCCTGAAATAAAGATCAGAAGAAGAGATGGAGCAAGCATCGCGCGGCGCAAATTGTCGAACATCTTCCAACGATCTATCACCGAGAAAACCAGTCCATCCCGATTGGGACGGAACAGCCATGGCAGGAGCTGCCAGTCTCCGCGGATCCAACGCCGCTGCCGCATTACCTGAACGAAGTAATTCTGCGGGTATTCCTCAATCATGGTAATATCGGTAACCAGCCCGGCCCGGCCCATCAGTCCTTCCAGCAGGTCGTGACTGAGCACGGTATTTTCAGGGATCCGTTTATCCACGCAGCGTTCGAAGGCATCCACATCGTAAATACCTTTGCCAACGTAGCTGCCCTCTCCAAACAGGTCCTGGTAGGAGTCAGAGACGGCAAGCGTGTACAGGTCCAATCCGGTGTCTCCCGCAAAGAATCGCGTGAACCAGGAATAATTTGTGCTTTTGGGGTGAATCTCCATACGTGGCTGCAGCACAGTGTAGCCGGAAACAACCTGTCCGGTAGTATCATCGAACACGGCCCGGTTAAGTGGGTGAGCCAGCGTGCCGGCCAGACGGTGTGCCGCCCCACGCGGCAGGATGGTATCTGTGTCGAGGGTAATAACAAAACGCACGCGTTGAAGCGCACCCATTCTGGTACGCGTGTCGCCGGTCAGAGAGATGAATGACAGATTTGTGCCGCCGCGCAGGAGCAGGTTGAGCTCATGCAGCTTTCCACGCTTGCGCTCCCAACCCATCCACTTTCCTTCGTTTGGGTTCCATAACCGTTTCCGATGAAGGAAGTAAAAGAGATCAGCATCATCCTGGCGCATGCCGTTCACATGCCCATCTTCTGAGGTATCTATGGCATTTTTGCCAGAAAAAGAATACTTATGTTTGAGATTCAATGCCTCAATTGAGGCTAAAGTATACTCAATCAGTTCTTCATCCTCAGGCAAAGTTTCACTTTCCGCGTCGCGAAAATCTGTTAGCAAGGCAAAAAGCAGCCCCGGTTCAGGGTTGCGAAGATAATGTAATTCGAGCTGTGCAACGAGTGAATCGATTTCCTTGCAGCTAGTAATCATCGCGGGAACAACAACCAAAGTTTGGAATGAATCAGGAATTTCATCCTTGAAATCAAGTTTAGGCAAAATACGCGGCGGGATTTTCAGTGTGATCAGCCAGTTGATCAGGCTGGTGGCAATGGTCAGCGCCGGGATCAGCATTGCCAATGCGATGGTGAATACTGCAACCCGTCGTATTGGAGCTCCCCCCACGTATTGGGCAAGGCCCCGGAATAAATACCCAAAAGACAACGAGGCGGCCTTGAATATTTCTTGCTGGTGCATTGCTAATGGAATGGCAGCAAGGATCAGCATGGACAAGAGCAGGATGGTGGAGAGATAAAAAGCTTTGGCATGCCGGAGTCCCCAGCGCTTAATGGCCAGTTTGGCATTTGGTCGATAGCCAATCTGCTGCTCCAATACAGCCCGGCCTTTCCCAAACAGATACTCACCAACATGCGCATCGGGGTATGCCGGAACTGGATCGTCCAGGGTGCCTGCGCGGTCATCTGTCCCAGAGGGCGTGTCGATCATGAACGCTGCCGGGCTGGTCGCTGTGTCCTTCTGAAAAACGGCGGAGCGGGCCAGTTGAAGTATGATTTCGGATACCTTGTTCTGGTCTCTGTCGCTGGCAAATGAGAGTACTTCAATCTCTTTACGGTACAGATCGCGCGTTTTGAAATCCATCAGGGGGTAAATCCCTGCCGGATCTGCCCGCAAAATTCGTTCCAGATAGCTTACCGATTCAAAGAAATCGCTCCAGTTCTGTTCAGAAATGGTTCTCAGGCTGAGGATGATGTTGGCGACGCTGTTATTGTTTGCATTTTCTCCGGCAGCAGTTTCCCGGGTTGCTAAAGGATCACCAGCCTCTGGCAGATATGGAACATTTTCGGGTAAATTGGGCGGGGCGGGGGGATTAATCACCAATACAAGCGCGTTTGCCAGAGCCTCTATCAATCCATAGCGCAGAAAGATCGGCAAAGCCCACAACTCACCCATCCTCAGCGGAACCCGTTCCTGGTATTGGATAAGAATAGTCTGCAAATCTATTGGGTCTAACAAAAGATGTTGATACGATAATACAGCCCGTGCAATGGCATAAATACGCGGAAAATCTTTCAGTGGACCGCCGGTCAATTTGGGTAGTTGTTTGTAATACCCGGGTGGTAAATCCTCTTCGATCTGATGTATGGCCTGGCGGATTATGTAATAGTTGTCCAGTACCCACTCTGAGACATAGGTAAGAGACACCTTCTGCTGTGATGCCTCGCGGAAGGTGTCGTGGGCCTCGGCCAGCCAGGATTCATACCTCTCCAAATTGCGACCCGGTATGTCTCGCCCGGGCAAATCATTCTTCCATGACCGGCCTGGTTTGCCTCGGAGAATCTCCTGATAATTGTCTGCCAGGGCATTGACCAGTTTCTGGATCTGTTCTGTTTTGGAGACAGGGAAATCTGAAGAGTCTTGCCCCCGAGCTTGATTTATGTGGTCCTCTGTCATGCTCATCTCCCCCCGGATTTTTCGGCAGCAATCTCCGCAGCAGTTGGCGGAACAGTGGAGCGTGGCACATCCTGGATGACCAGGACAGGTTTTGTGCCATAATCCATGTAATTGCGAGCGACACTTCCGTAGGGGAAGGTGGACTTACCGGTATAACCATGAGCGCACAACACAACCAGGTCAACATCTCCCTCCTGACTGGTCAGCTCCTGAATCGCGGAAGATACATCCTTGTTCTCAATCACACGAGTCTCGCATTCTACGGATAAGCGCTCTTTCATCTCATTTAGATAGTTACTCGCAGCCTGGCGGCTGAAGTACATTAACTGTTCAGACAACTGTATGATTTCAACAGGAAAAGGTTCAGGGATGGGGTATTCGGGTGGTTTGATCACGGTGGCCAGGATAAGCTTCGTCTTGGGAGAGGAGGCGCCAGCCGCTTTTGGGTGATTTGAAAAGTCGGTTGTCTCAGATGCCAAATCCATCGACATCTCTCCCTCTGCCAGAGCGACCCCCGCGGACAGGGCGTACTCCGCACGGCGCGAGCTGTCAATTGGGAGGAGAATACGGCGATAGCGCACCCTGTCGTCCTCAACCCTGGGGGGGCAATAGGTGCGGATGAGGAGTACAGGCAGATAAATCAGGTTGATTACTTTTTGCGTAACACTGCTGATATTCCAGCGGCTCAACCCGCCCGAGCCATGAGTACTGATAACAAGCAGATCAATGTTTTCGCTGTGGGCAAAGCTGACAATGTTTTCCGCCGTTTTTCCCTCCCGGATTGAATATTCTACACGTGACCTTTTTTTCTCCTTGTCCCGATTCAGCAAACCTCCAGTATCGGTTGTGCTTCCACCCAGGTTTTCACGAAGGCGCGCCGCAACCCCACTCATATATATATCAGCCTCGGCTTTACGAATTTTCCAACTCAACGGGTCAATGGAATCGGGGTTTTCGTGGTAGGAAGTGGGATCAAGCACCTGCAACAAAAAAATACTTGATCCAAAAATACGCGCAAACTGCTCAACGTGTGGGAGTGCTCGCTCTGCAAGGGTTGATCCATCCAATGGGACCAGAATTCGATTAAACATATTAGAAGCTCCATTTATAGTGAGGAGTGGGCATAAATGCCTGAATGTCATTCTTTGCAGCCATCACTCTGTACCGTCCCCTTTGGGCAGGCGCCAGGTTTGCGAAGCGGCTTCATAAAATGACAAAAAATTGACAAATTACGCATTGTGCACACTCCTGATTACAAATTGCGCAATGCGTAAACAGCGTCAAGATACGGATTATTTTTTTCCTTGCAGTACAAACCAGCCCCACCCACCGGAATATGAACGATGGGAAAACAAAGGACTAAATTAAAACGCACAACCTGTCACTATTTGAGCAGCTTCCTCGGAACTTTCCAGACGCTTAATTGAGTGAAGGATGATCAAACTGTAAAAGGCTTGCGTGATTTCCAATTTATGGAAAACACAAAAAGGTGCCTGAAAAGGCCCCTAACTCATTTTACATAAAAGAATCTATCCATATCCCTGATACAATCTAAAAAATTCCTATATTACCCAATCACTACCCGCGTGGAATGTGCCAATGCCTGTTCCATCCTTTCGATCTCCGCTGGTGAATCAATGCTGTTAAAATCATCCGCATGGTTTTCGCGCACATGTTCCATAGCCAACTTTGTTACTTCTTCCAGGGTTTCGCCTTTCACTACAAAAGAACATTTCAATCCCATATCTTTGCATTTATACTGGATCAACATTTTCGCCTCATTGGGCATTTCCATAAGATAAACCCACGCGCTCAGGAAATACCCAATATCTCAACGCGAGTGCTCTTTTGCTCTTGTGTAGACAATATATATTCATCTTACCCTGTATCGGGGATTATTACAAATTCAACGTTATCCCGGGGGTTGTGCCAGCGTGTTTTGGTGCATGTCGCCGCGCCGCATCCACCCTGCTCAGACAACTTTTTTTGAAAAAAAACTGCCGCAGTTATTCCGACGACAGCCCCACCCCATGTCATTCCAACGACCTTCGGGCGTCGGAATCTTCACGCTGCTTCCCGGCAGCTGCCCCTTCCCTAACTGGCATACCCGGCACATCCCCTGGCCCGGCACCCACGCTACAACTGCCAGGGTTGGGTGAGCAGCGTGTCGCCCAACCTAACCCACAAAACACTATCGTTTAAAACACGTGGAGCCAGAAAAAGTCTGGCTCCACGCTTATGTGCATTGAGATGCGGTTATTCTTTAACCAGGAGATCGACAAAAGCCGGGGGAGTGGCTGGCTTGAGAGCAACCAGGCCCTTGTTAGAAAGATGCAGTTCTTCGATGACGATCAACCCCAGCAGGCTGAGGGTCATCTCAAAGGAGTCGTAGGGGCAGCCGGCTTTCTTGAGGGCGTGCTCGACCTCGTTGACCTGGCGGGCGGCCACTTCGACCGACTCGAGGGACATCAGACCTGCCAGCGGGAGGGGCATGACGGTCTCCAGCTTGCCATCCGCCACAATGGCGATCCCGCCGCCCTGTTTGATGAGCTCGTTGGCGGCCAGAGCCATGGCGGCATTGTCTGTACCCACTACAAGCAGGTTGTGACAGTCGTGGGAGACGGTGGAAGCATAAGCACTGCCGGGTTTCAGCTGCACCCCGGTCACAAAGCCCAGCCCTCGCGTGCCGGTAAGTCCCTCGCGCGGCTGGTGCCGGTAGAAGATACCGATTTTAGCCAGGTCGCGGGAGGGGTCGGCTTCGAGTTTTCCGTTTGTGGGGGTCATTTCCACCAGCGCTTCCTGAGTGAAGACCATGCCAGGCACCACCCGGATAACGCGCGCCTTCACCGGGTCATCTCCGGCGGGGATATCAAAATCCTTCCCGGTAAGCGGGTTGAGGTGCATCGAATGCAGAGCCCAGTCCGGGTAGGCGTAGCGGGGGAGTTCCACCACCAAGTGGTTGTTCTCGGCCACCAGCACCCCATCGGAATAAACCTGGTCAATAGACACTTTCTCCAGATCACTGATCAGCAGGATATCCGCGGCCCTGCCGGGGGAAATCGAGCCAATCCAACGTGCTTTCTCAAGGAGCTGGGCCGGGTTGATGGTGACCATCTGGATGGCTTTGATGGGCGGCAGGCCCAGTTCAATCGCTTTGCGCAAAACGCGCACCAGGTGGCCTTCTTCGGCCACAGTGGCCGGGGTGACGTCATCGGTGACCATGGTGAACAACCGGGTGTCCATATCCGGATTTTCGAGGATGACCGGCAGCAGGTTGGGCAAGTCCAGCCAGGCGGTGCCGTAGCGCATCTGGGCATACATCCCCAGCTCGGCTTTGCGCAGCGCGCCCTCGGCAGTGGTGGATTCGTGACAGGCAGTCAGCCCCGAGGCGATGAAAGCGTTCAACCCGGCATTCAGCTCCAGACTGGCATAGTGCCCGGTCAGCACC
>ENA-OSEO01003819-OSEO01003819.1-sediment-metagenome-genome-assembly--contig:-NODE-3819-length-16818-cov-6.947434_pt1 | contig 16818 bp, 24 predicted proteins | sample MGYA00237883_ERZ534232 | MGnify/ENA metagenome assembly ERZ534232 | reverse complement strand
GTTGAGATCATGAAACAATACGACGACGGGCGGATGGACATCATGGTGCTGGGGGAGCAGCGCTTTTACATGGAGCAGACCGACGACAGTCGCCCCTGCCTGGTCTCCGATGTTATTTATATCGATGACATGGAGGAACCGGCAAACGCGCAGGACCCGGCCCTGTCCCAAAAGGCCGCCGATTTGCTCGGGGATCTGGAAGAACTGCCAGGGTATGCCGGGGAAAGCGACCGGTTTGACGCAGGGGATCTGAAGCGTCTGTCCTTCATGGTTCCCGGCATCGAGGGCTTTACCCCGGAAGAAAGACAGCATTTCCTCGAAATGACCTCGGTCCGCGAGCGCCTCGAGAAAGGCCTGAAGGTCCTTGAAAAGGTGATCGCCAGGGTGAAAATCAGCCGGGAGGTTGCGGAAATCATCGGCGGAAACGGACACGTCCGGGCTTTTCTGGCAAGGCAGGGGATGGCGCCGTAACGGAACAGGTCGAAATTGCATTTTAAAACAGAACGAAAAGGAAGTATGAAACGCGCACGATCGCCCCTGAAAAATTTTTTTTATCTCCTGATGATGCTGTCCATCCTGAACTGCGCCGGCAGGCAGCTTCAAAGTGATTTGCAGCGGAGCGGAAGCACGGAAACCGGCCTGGCATCGTTCTATGCCATGAAATACCACTTAAGAAAAACCGCCAGCGGTGAACGCCTGGATCAGCAGGCCCTCACCGCCGCCCATCGGACCCTCCCTTTCGGTACCCGGGTCAAAGTGACCAACCTGAAAAACGGAAAAAGCGTGACGGTAAAAATCAACGACCGGGGGCCTTTTGTAAAAGGCAGGATTATCGATCTGACTCAGACGGCTTTTAATAAAATCGGCGCTATTGAAGCGGGTCTGATCGAGGTCCGCATCGAGGTTGTCAAATAAATACTACAATTACTGCAGCAGATCTTAAAAGAAAGGAGAGCAGAACGAATGAAAATAACACTGAAAACCCTGTGTGAAAATACTGCAGGCGCAATCGGCGTGCAGGCGGAGTGGGGCTGGAGCATCCTGGTGGAAACCGACAATGAACGCGTTCTGGTGGATGCCGGGGCCGAAGGGGCGGCAGTGCGGAATGCCGACAGGATGGGGGTGAATCTTCAAAAAATTGACCGGATTCTGCTGAGTCATGCCCATCGGGATCACTCCGGCGGCCTGAGGCACATGCTCATGCGCACGGGTCCCCTGGAGGTAATCGCCCATCCGGCCGTATGGGAAGAAAAATGCAAAACGGATTCCGACGGCCGCAATCCGCAGTACAACGGCATTCCCCACGCAAAGTCCGAGCTTGAAAAACTGGCGCATTTCAATCTGCAAAGGGAGCCGGTGAAGATCGGGGCGTTCATGACCACGACCGGTGAAGTCCCGCTGGAAACAAAATTTGAGATTATCGAGGCGAATTTCCTGGTAAAAACCGAAGACGGATTCCGCCCGGATTCGTTTCCGGACGATCAGGCCCTGGTGGTGAAGCACCCCAAGGGACTGGTGGTCGTACTGGGGTGCGCCCATCGCGGCATGATCAATACCCTGCTGCACGCCCGCAAACTCACAGGCGAAGACCGCATCCACGCCGTTGTCGGCGGAACCCATCTGTATCCGAAGAACGAACGGCAGATAAAGGAAACCGTGCAGGCATTAAAGGCTTTGCAGGTCGAACGTGTGGGCGTATCGCACTGTACCGGGTTTACGGCCGCGCGCAGGCTGGCGGATGCCTTCGGCGCCGATTTTTTCCTGAATACCGCCGGGACCGTCACCGTCCTGCAATGACCGCGTTTAATACATGACCCGGACGCATTTCACGTTGGATCCATTCGGTTTCCTCCCGACACCCCGGTCGTCATCGCTGGCACCTTCCGGCAGCACTGTTCCGTTTGATGCACGATTCGTTTGCCGGGAATTTTCAGAATGAAGGCCCCCCTGGCACAGGCGGCGGATTCTTTCATATATGTTCATTTTTATTACATGTTCACTATAAATGAACATTATAAGTTAGCGGACAAACTCCCATAAAAAAAATAACATTATTTAATAGTTATTTTATTATCAGATGCTTATTGACATTTGTTCATTTTTTATTTATGTTCATTATTATTGAACATGATTATAAATTGTACAGACAGGGTTAAAATTACCATGGTAACAAATGATAAAAACATAAAAATAATGCATGAAGCCTTAGATGCTTTCAAGAAAACAACCGATTTTAACGCCGAAATTATTACGACGCCAAGGGCAACTTATACCCCTCAAACCATAAAAGATGGGTTAATACAAATAACCATACAAGGGGAGAAGTTGCTTTTTGAGGGGGAGGTTATCAATAACCTCACACGTGCAGGAATTATCCTGACTAAATTGGGGTTTGACAAATTGGACAGGAGCGGTCTTCTTGTCACAAGATATGCAACTCGTAAAATAGCTGATCAGCTCAGAAAAACGGATGTTCAGTTTATCGATACAGCTGGAAATGCATTTCTTAATCATCCCCCGGTATATATTTTCATTAAAGGGAACAAACCGGATAAACGATATCAACCGGCACGACCGGCGCGGGCCTTCCAGCCAACGGGATTACGGATCGTTTTCGCACTGTTATGTAATCCGAAATTGGTGGAAGCTCCCTTGCGGGAAATTGCCGAAAAAGCCGATGCTGCTTTAGGTACGGTCGGATGGGTTATGCGCGATCTAAAACAAATGAACTTTATTGTTGATATGGGAAGACGCGGCCGGCGCCTGATGAACAAAAAAGAATTATTAAAAAGATGGGTTGCCGCTTATCCAGAGAAGCTGAGACCCAAACAATTAATAGGACGTTATAGAGCTAAGGATTTTGATTGGTGGGAAAAAGCCGAGCTTTATAATTTTAACGCGTTTTGGGGTGGTGAAATTGCGGCAGCTAAATTAACATCGTATTTAAAACCGGAAATCGCAACAATTTACATAACCCAACCAATTGAAAAATTACTTCTAAATTACAAAATCACAAACGACCCGGCTGGAAATATTGAAATTATTAAAGCATTTTGGAACTTCGATTTTGACTTGGAGCAAAAAGAAATGGTTAATCCGGTTTTAATTTATGCGGACCTGTTGGCAACCGGCGATCCCAGAAATGTTAAAACAGCAGAAATGATATATGCGCAACAGCTTCTTAGATTTATCCGGGAAGATTGACCCGATTAAAGTAGAATTTTTTGAAACTATCAGTACGATAGCGAAATCAGTTAATATCTCTTTTTTTGTTGTCGGGGCATTTGTCCGCGATATGATATTGACAACTGTTTACAATATTGAAGTAAAACGCCTTACCAGTGACATAGATTTGGGGATTCATGTGAATGCCTGGAACAAATTCGAAGTTTTAAAAAACGAATTGATTCATTCGAAACGTATTGAATTTGCACAAAATCCAAATCGTTTTAAATTTAAAAAAATCCTTATTTTCGATATAATTCCCTTTGGAGAAATTTCTTCAGCCAACAAGTTTATAACCCGGCCTCCAGAGCATGAAATCATTATGGGAACCCGGGGAGTTGAAGAGGCATATAATCATTCCATTACGGTAAGAGTTAAATCGAATCCTATTCTTGATTTGCAATTTACTTCTTTAAGTGGACTGGCTCTTATGAAATTAATTGCATGGGATGAAAGATATCCTGAAAGAAAACAAGACGCCATCGATATCAGGATAATTCTTAAGAATTATTTAGATGCCGGGAATGAAGAAAGACTATACGAACAAGAAATCGATTTGATCAAAATGGATTACAGGACAGTTGGCGCAAGGATGCTGGGCAGGGATGTTGCTGATATGTGTCGCCCCGAAACAGTAAAAAAAGTGCTCGCAATTTTAGATCGAGAAACAGGTGAACAAAAGAATTATAAACTGGCTGTTGATATGCGAGAGGGTTTCTTGGGCAAAGATTTTGAAGAAAAGTTGCAACTGTTGGAATGCTTTAAATTGGGGGTTCTGGATATAACGAAGGGGTAAACTTAAACTGAGATCGGTTTATCGGTAAAATTGCGATTCCCGAGGCCAAAAAAAGGGGCCGGTTTTCTTCAGTTCACATATCCGCTGCCGAGAGCGGAAAAGGGGAGTTTCAGCTCCAGTTCAGGCACCTGCTTTGCAACCCAGGCGGTGAAGGTGTTGCTGTTGGGCCCCGGAAAGCCCTTGTAGGTCGTTTTCCAGGGGTAGGCATGGGCTGCCCTGTCGACGGCATCGATCAGCCCATCGACCCCCTCGCCGCGATACGCTTTAATGAGGCGCGGCTTTTCACCGAACCAGTAGCGGTCGGGAATATCCTGATCTATTCTCAGGACCGGCAGACCGCGGCGGGCGCGCCACCCCACCACTTCGTACAGGGTATAGGAGGATTCGCCGGTCCGCTTGGCCGCGATCCATGTGTGGATGGCGAACCAGCCGCGCCACCCCCAGGTATCGGCCCCGTAAACGTGAATGATCGCCTCGCGGGTTGAGGCCGGATCGGGCGCGATCCTTGCCGATTCACGGCTGGCGGTGCGCCAGCCGTTATCCGGCGAACAGTGCAGCAGAATCGATCCCAGCAGGACAACAGCTATCGTCAGTTTTACGTTTTTCATGAATTCAGCAATTTGCTCCTCCCTTTTGCAAAGCGAGGCCGGGGACGGATTTTAAAACGTAAGCGCATGGATGCCAACATGAACTCAGGCTGAAACCGGTAAATTCCGCAGCGGTTCGAAAAGATATTCCAGGCCGTTTACTTTAATCTCATAAACCATGCGCAGCATCTCCCCCAGTTCGCCTTCCGGATATCCTTTCTGCGCCAGCCAAATCACGTAAGGCTCCGGCAGATCTATCAACAGCCGATCCTTGTACTTTCCAAACGGCATCCGCATCCTGGCCAGTTCAAGCAAAACCGCGGCATCCGGTATGCACTCATTTTCTTTGTCCATCGGATCCTTGTCAATCCGCCGATGCGAGCCGGCGCCCGGTCAGGGTCGCCTTTTTGGCAACCGTCATAACGATGCCGCCGGCTTTCATCCTGTCCCGTTTCCGTTGAATACACCTCGTGATTATTCCGGCTTCAGGGGACGGCTGCCGTTCAGGGCAGCAGCACTCTGATAAGCGATAGAAGCATCCACCTGAAAAAGCGGATTACAGGGTCCAGCACATTAAAATAAAGCAGCGCGATGAGAATAATAAGACCATAGCGCTCGAGCCGGAAAAAGGCGTTCTGAACGCCGGGGGGTGCAAAACCCATGACAATTTTCGATCCGTCCAGCGGCGGCAGCGGAATCAGATTAAAAGCAGCCAGGATGATGTTGATCTGCGCGAAATAATAGAACAGCACCCCCGGCATTCCCGACGGCGAAAGGTTCAGCCACCGGATTAAAAAGAAAGCGGCAAACGCCAGCAGCATGTTCGTGACGATTCCTGCCGAAGAAACCAGGATCATCGCCTTGTGCCGGTCGCGCAGCCGGCTGAAATCCACTGGTACCGGCTTTGCCCAGCCGAATCCGAAAATAAAGAGCATGAGGGTGCCGACGGGATCAAGGTGCCTGAGGGGATTGAAGCTCAGGCGACCGAGCAATTTGGCGGTCGGATCGCCCAGGCGGTAGGCGGTCCAGCCATGGGCCAGCTCGTGGAAAATAACGGCATACAAAAGCGGTATGGCGATGAGGATGAACGTCATCGGATCTTTAAACAGCAGATTGAGCAGGCCCATGGTTTGCCTTTCCGTAAGGACAGTGTGAAAGTGGATTTACCTGAATATTACACGGCCGATGATCTTAAAATTAGAAAAATTAGCAGGAAAAAGCTCAACAGTAAAGGATTTAAAAAGAATCGTGCAGAGGCCGGAAAAATCATGGTATCGGCCCTTCAGGCGGCAGGATATCGAATATAACAGCCCTCTACAAATTCAGGGGCTCAATAGCGCGAAGACCTTTGCACCAGGCATCCGTAAAGGTCTTACCGGACTTTGCTTCCACCGCTATCAGCTCCGTCCCCCGAACCAGGAGAAAATCCACTTCGATCCCGGACCGGCCCCCGGACGCCCAGTAATACATGTCGTCGCAAATTCGGGGCTTTAAAAATTCTTTTCAGCATTTTGACTACCATGTCGTCATTTTGTATCACATTTTGACGACAAGATAGCCGGATACCCCCAAAATGTCAAGCGTGACCACTTTTTAGAATTGAGCAGGCTCATGGTTTACCTTCCGGAAGCAAATTGTGAAAGTTGATTCAGAATTCCGGTTTCGTGAGCTGCCCGAACGGCAATTTAAAACCTCCCCGTTTCGACCGATCGGAACTATCTGCACCCGCGTTTCGTTTGCCACAGCTGTGACCACCGGCGGCAACAGCGGCTCCGGTTCTTAAGCCGTTGAGGAAACTCCCGCTTGACAATACCATTTAAATGATCTATTCAAGGCATGTTTAAAAGATCATATAAAGGAGCTTATCAATGCTTACAAAGATCCGTGCGGACTATGCAGTCAGCATTACCGACTTGAAAAAAAACCCTCAAGCGATCATCGACGATGCCGGCGGTGAAGCGGTTGCATTGCTCAACCGAAACAAGCCGGCCGCTTATATCATCCCTGCTGAAACCTATGAGACTCTGCTGGATCTGGCCGAAGATATCGAGCTCGGCCGGATCATCGAAGATCGCAAATCTGAAAAAGGAAAGGCTGTCGAGGTCGGCCTGGATGACCTATAAACTTAAATTTCTTCCGAGCGCCCTGAAAGAATGGCACAAACTGCCGCCGGAGCTTAAATCGCAGTTTAAAGCGCAATTGGGCCGACGGCTTGAAAATCCTCATATCGACAGCGCCAGGATCAGGGGGTATTGCCACCATTATAAGATCAAGTTGAGGTCCGCGGGGTACCGGCTGGTTTACGAGGTTGAGGAAAAGGCGGTTGTCGTCTATGCCATATGTACCGGTCGAAGGGACACCATTTATAAAATCCTTAAAAAGCGTAAATCAAGAGCCTCCTCCGGAAACAAAGCATAAGCCTTGAAAAAGGCCGCCCGACAACCCGTTGTTTTTCAGCCCCCACTTTAAGCGCCGGCAAGCTTGGCAGCATATCCGTGTTTCACAAGTTCCTCGAGCAGGGCCTGGCGGTGATCCCCCTGGATCAGAATAACGCCGTCCTGGACCGACCCGCCCGCGCCGCAGCGGCGCTTCAACCTTTTGGCAAATTCCTGCAATTCTTCGTTTTCAAGGGGGAGGCCGAAGACGGCCGTTACCGTTTTGCCTTTACGCCCTTTGACCTCCCGCCGGATACGGATGACCCCGTCCCGGGGATAGACTTCCCCCTGCTTACCGGGTTTATCCGCCTTCCCTTTTTTACAGGCGCATGCAGCCGCCGGCCGGCCGCACTCCGGGCAGATCCGGCCTGTTTCGGTTGAATATACTAAGCGGCTGTCATTCATGTTTTATTTGCCCGTTTCTTATGAATAAAATGGGTTGTTTTTAAAACCCAGGCAATTTAATTTTACAAATAGAAAACCCGTCCCGAATATTCATAAGCGTCAAGAGCAGGCTTGATAACTTTTTATAAAGGATCACTGGTACCTTTGACCTTGGTGTTGTAGCCAACCATCTGTATGAGAGCCATTTGGATCTCGATGTGTCCAATGTAGAACACCTCCCTTTTCATTCCATTCGTATTCGCCGTAAAACTGAATGGAATCACCTTCTCTAAGCGAGCTGATTCTCGGGGCAAGATCAATGTTGTGCGAAATTAAGAGCGTTTGACCGGAAGACAGTCTAATTATGAATTTTTGATGCCTGCTGCCATCGTTGTCATCCGGCAACAGCTTGACGACGATACCCTGGCCGGAAACTTGTAAATCACTTTCATGGTTAGCAAATGCATTTGCGATGCTTGCATCGGATTCGACGGGACTTTGATCTGAGACTGATGATAGGTATTCGCTTACCGTCGGACCGTATTGGCTATTAAAAAACATATAGCCGGCGAAGAGAATCGCCGCAACGAACAAGAGTTTTTTCACGTGCTCACCACCCATCAAAATTTTTCAGAGGCGACCAGGAAACCGATCATTCATGATTTGCCCACCCGTTTCTCCCGAAGGGAAAGGGCTGATTATTTTTGAACATACTCGTTACATTGGCTAAACGATCAAGAGCGCCGTTCATCTTTCATACAGCACCTCGCCCTTTTCGATTTCCCTGATAAACGATCCTTTCTCCGGGCTTCGCCATATGGGAATAACATCTATCGGAACTCTGTTTGCTACCGCCCTGAGCGTTTTCCGATACCTCATGCCGAGAGGATAGTAGCCTTCATCAGAGTCCTGATAGACGGCAATATCTATATCGTGAGGGTCGTCCGAGTCCAGAAAGGAGCCGAATATGACCACCTTGCGCACCTCGGGAAGCTCGAACAATCGGTCAACGATCTCCTTCTTGTGCTTTTCCTTGTTGCGCATTGAATATTCATACTCGTTCCCCCATGATCTATCTTTTCAGGTTCCTGCCTCTGCGCCCGAGTCTTAGCAAATCACTTCCTGGGTTTCTTTTCATAATCTTTGAGCACCTGATTTTAAGAATATCCCGTTTGTCCTGTTTGTTCTTTTGTCACTGTTAACTCCGAATTTTCCCCATATAAACTTAAAACTTGCCGGCATCCTTTTGAAAATCGTCTTTGCGTTTCAAATCGATTTGATATTGCCTTTCTTTTTCCAAACGATCAGACCAGAGATTGTTTTTATAGGTTACATCGACAGCACTGATAGAACTGACAAGGCGTATAATGTTTCCACCTTGAATGGTCCATTCCAAAACGCTTCTTTTAAACAAAGGAACCGCTATGCTTTGAGGTTTTCCATATTTTTGTCCCAACATTTCTAGGACATCGTCATTCGGCTTTCGACCAGGCTTGTTTTGATTGGCATTAAACCTAACAACAATATGTGCCAACCGTCTGGATTCAGGTGTAAACGTCAACAGAACCTTTGCAGGATAGCCGAGGATAGTTTGCTGGTACTTAAATTTGGAATGTGTTTGAATATACGGGCGGCATAATTTTGCACTGAAATGATTGTTTGAGGTTATAAATCCCTCTCGAAGCAAGGGAATGTCATTGCGCTCAGCGATTTCCACCACGTCCTCAATCATTGTTCCTATTTTCCAATAATCGAAGCCAAAATTCATCACCTTGTCATCTCTCAAGGCAGGACTGTCTTCGATACGCTTTACTCTCTCCAAAGGTAAACCAACGGTGATTCCATTTTTTTCATATTTGAGGAGCGCCCCTTCTTCCCAGTATTTTTCTACTTCGATTTTGTGACCATCTTGCAAGACAATGGTGGCTGCAAAAGCGGACATCGCTTGCAGCCACATAATAAAAAACAAAATTAATATTTTAATCTGCAACTTCAAAAAAGATCCTCCGACATCTATAATTCTCGTAATCCTATTGATTGTAAGTATTCAAAAGTCGAATCATAATAGCTTGGGCATCTTGTTGGATCGGACTCACTCCCATGAGGAATGAATATCACCATTCCCTGCCGTGCCCTTGTGAGAAGGACACGATAGGCATTTTTGAGGTATGTTTGTCTAGAAGCTTTTTTAATGCGTTGCCATTTGGTGCCGCGAAATGAGAAGTGCATCCAGTTTCGGTCGTCATAACGGAAATCCCCATCCCAGGATACGCAGACCCAGTCCAACTCAAGCCCTTGCACATCAAATTCGGTTGCCACGTCTTCAAGGTAGTATGATGATCGCACATGGTTTTTCCCTTCGAGAAACCACTTTACAGGGTCCACTGGAGATCGAACATCAAGGGCATACGGTTTCAACCGCTCTGCTTGAGACGATACAACTATTCCAAACCGTTCGCTGCCGCGAGCTTGATCACGCAGCCATTGTCGCGCATTGTCTAAATTACGGGTCAAAACGATTGGATAACGGCCCTCTATCTCATTTAAAATATATCGTGCTCTAGCAATTTCGCAATCCAAAACTGACTTAACGAAGGCTGACACGTTTTCAGCACGAAATGACCGCATTGAAACAGCGAGATGAAGTTCAGGCAAGTAGTGTACATTAGCTCGCCCCTTTATTGCTTCAAGAATCTTTCCCGCACCGTATTCGCTATCTGTTAATGCTGGAGAGATGAATAATTGCCAGTCGCCAAACGCACGTTGTACCGCCTCGATCCATTCGCTAATGCCTGTTTCGCCAGTATTAATCTCTTGCCCACCGCCTACAAGGCAAACAATAACTGCCCAATCATTGCGCCTGTTCATGCAGGAAATCAAGAATTCAGGCTCTGAAAATTTGAATTCAGTAACACCTCTTTTACGCCGCATAAACGAAGCCGTCTGCTCCCGATTCCAAGCGCGCTGGGCCTCATCAAACAAGGCAACATGATCAACCGGGGGTCGATTATGATCCTGAAGACATTCGTCGCGGAAATGATGCACATTTTGGATAAACGCTTTCACCCGTGTGATAGCTTCACCTTTCTTGAGCTTCTTTCCTTGTATATGTTCCCGTCGGATGCTATCTCGCGCCAAGGCTTCACGAAGGATCGCAACTAGGGGGCCATTCCCAGAAAGAAAAACGCTATGCAGTTCGCTCTCAGGGTCATTATATTTCGTTGCAATATCAAGTCCCACTAGCGTTTTTCCGGCACCCGGAACACCGGTAACAAAACATATCGCTTTTTGCCCCAAAGACTTTGAGGTTTCTATGATTTGCATCAACTTTTCGGTCGTTTCTTTCAGATTGGTGGCTCCGGCATCGTTGCGGGAAATATCGGCAACACCATGGCCCGCGTAAAGAGCGCGTGCGGCTTCAACGATTGTAGGTGTTGGGCAATATCGGGATGCTTCCCATATATTGGGATCGACATGCTGCGCAGGCAACTCCTTGACCACCTGACTGATGGTAAATGCCAATTCTTCAGCATTTGTGCAAATGGGCTGATATAGGCCTGTCACTCTCGCATGGGAGACTAGTAGGAAGGGACGGATTTTTGATAGTGAAGCCACGAGGAGGGGGACTACTGAAAGGTTGTGGCTGCCCTCATGAAAATACTTGAGATCGATTGCGTAATCATATGCCTGGTCGATATCACTCAGCAAGTACTCTTTCGAATCTATTTTAAATTCAACCGCCAGGACAATCCCATTGATTAATACAACTGCATCTACACGATGGCCCATCCTAGGGATTGCGAACTCAAGATAAACCTTTCCCACATGTCCGGCTAAGGCCTTTCGCAGAAGCGAAATTTCTGCGAGCCAAGCATCTCGTTGAGTTTGCAGAATGTCAAACAAACTGCGCCTAAAAAGTTCTGCTTGAACTTGATCATCGGAAGCTTTCTGAAATTCAGCGATGCTTCCAGCATACCATGCACGTCTAAGTTGAGATGTTGGTGTTACATCTTCCATCAGAAGCCAAGCCTTCCATCTTCCTTTCCAAGAACGATTGCAAGGGCGAGTGCGTTTCGTAGCATGAATGATCCGTATTGATTGGTTAGGCAAATGATAGCTTGTGCGCCTTGCTGTGTCCAATCATGATTTTTTGATAAAATTGAGACAATGCGGTCGGTGTCCAATTCTCCATTTGTTCTCAATTTTTCCAAATCCGAAATGTTTCTGTATTCAGAAATTGTAGATTCTAAGAGTTCAATCTCATTCACACTTTGCCTCCAAAAATATATTGTCTCTTAAAACAATTCATCTGATGCCATTTGCAAAGAAGCCACCCATGTCGGATTCATTTTCTGACCAGAATCATCGCCCTTCGTTCAGGCGGTCGGCTTGCTGTTTATTGATGGCGTCGATATCTTTTTTCGTCTGGCCCACACGTTCGAGACTTTTCTGCCCGCTGAGGTCTTTGACCGTATCGTCCACCTTTTCACGGGTCTCGGTCCCTTCGCAGCCGGAAAAGGCCAGGAAAGCGAGGAAGATTAGCGTCAGGGGCCAGCGTTTGAAAGGAGTCTTTATGGATACCATGGTGTTCCGCCGGTTAATAAGATTTTCAGGTTGGGAATCGATTTTCAATGCCAGCGATGCCATTAAATCGCCCTCCCTTTTTCAAGAGATCTTTCCGGGTACTCTTTATTCCTTGACCCCTCTGTGGTTTGAGGGACAATCATGAAATATCGACATTTATGCGCTTCGATTAAACCCTGATTTTCGATTAAAGCTGCCGGTTTTCTTTTTACGCCCCCTTTTGACCTTTCCCGATAGCTTTCTGTTTTTTCCTAATATAAAGGGGTCTGCTCTTGACTCTTACCTGCTAATTCTATTCATTTTCGATCACCCGCGCCACACTCCCGCCGCAGCGGGTGCAAACCCCTTTCAATACCAGCATTCCCCTTTCCACCTTTCCGCTTACATTTCCGATACCGGTGACGTCTCTGCAGCCGACACACCAGACGTTGTTAAGAATTTTCACCTGAAGATCACCGGCCATGGTATCCCACATCCTTCGGGCCTGGGGTGTCAGCGAAAAGCCGCCCGATATCCTTGAGGGACTGGATTTAGTGTAGGCTCTCTGCTTTTTCATTATTTTAAACCGATCTCCCTGGTTAGATGGCTGCTCGCATAAATCTAACAGGGTAAATCTGGGAAGGACATTACTTGTTGTCGTATGCGAGAATTACCATGTACTTGTTTTTGTTTTTAACCAGCCTTCCAATTCTATCTTAAAATCTTTTACTGTTTCTAAAAGTTCAACTGCTTCTTTTTCTGATATCGTACCAACGGCGTCATATTCGCTGATATTTCTTTTTCGCCTGCAATTGTCCAAATAATTTTTTAAAGCTGTAAATTTTTCGCCCATAACCAGGGGCAGCGTCTGAATCACACGATAATGTTTACTTTCACCTCTTCCGGTCCGATAACCCGCTGCCAGCAAGGCAATCGTCGCAAGCTGCAAACCGGCATTGTATGCTATGTTAAATTTCCAATCGATTGATATCACTTCTCTGGAAGCTTCCTCGATGTCCCTTTCAACCAGCGAAAGAATACCCTTTATTTCTTGCACACTGGTTTGGTGTTTCCGAAGCCATCCATTTTTTTCCCAAAGTTCAAGACTCATCACTTTGTCCTATGATATCAATTTTAGGCCCCTTAAGAACCTGGCTTAAAAAATGATCGTTGCTTTGTTTTCGCCGGTCAAATTCATCGATACCAAACTGTGATATATTGATCGCACGACCGATCTCATTCTGTAAATCACCCATTAACTCCGCGACCTCGATACCGCTTAGCTTCGTCACCATCAAAAGGTCCACATCACTCTCATTCCCGTAGTCCCCGGATGCAAACGATCCATAAACAAACGCACGGTCTATCTTTTTTTCAGCCGGTTTCAGCGCTTTTTGAATAAGCTGTGCAACCCCGACCGTTTTGATGATGATTCCTTTTATTTCTTTTATAATCGGACAGTTTTCATCAAGTTTATAGAGATGCTGATTTCCGATGATGTTGCGCTTTAATATGCCTCCGGACAAAAGATTTTTTAGTTCTTTTTCGACTCCCCTGGGCGTGGATCCAATCTGACGGCTTATTTCGTTTATATTAAATTCGCTAACCGGCTCCATAACCAAGAGTCTTAAAATTTCGATTCGAATTTTTGAAGATATGAGTGTTTGAATGCTGGACATTACGACCTTTCATATACTATTATTATATAATCATGGACTTTTTATATATAAAATTCTGGCTGTGTCAAGTACAAAAGAGTCAATCGACGTCCGGAGTCACCCTTTTCGATCACCCTCGCCGCCTCCACGCCGCAGCGGGTGCAAATCCCTTTCAATACCAACATACCCTTTTCCACCTTCCCGCTGACATTTCCGATGCCGGTGACGTCTCTGCAGCCGACACACCAGACGTTGTTGAGAATTTTCACCCGAAGATCACCGTCCATGACATCCCAGATCCTTCGGGCCTGGGGTGTAAGCGAAAAACCGTCCGATTCCTTTGAAAATCGGGACTTGCCATAGGGTTTCAGTTTTTCCTTGACCGTAAATCCAACTTTCTTGCGCGGTTTCGCCTCGGTTTCCAGTAATTGCTTGATGGCCTCAAAAACGATCTGGAACTGCTGGTCATACTTTTTTTCCATGGCCTCAATTTTCTTCTTAAGATCCTGATGGGTTGACAGCATCTGCCGGAGCTGGGTAAAGGCTCTCATGATTTGGATATTAACTTGAATCGCTCTCTTACTATTGAGAACACTTGAGATCATCGCCACACCCTGTTCGGTGAAGCAGCGCACGCTCTTGGAAAATTTGATTTCAGAGGATATCACAATTTGTGATATCCCCATGATCTCTTTACGGGTCAAAGAAAACATAAAATCAACAGGGAATCGCTCTATATTCCGGCTAACCGCTTGATTAAGGACTCTGGTTTCCACACCATAGAGCTCAGCCAGGTCGCGGTCCAGCATAACCTTTTGTCCGCGAATGAGGTAAATTTTGCCGGTTATTCTTTCTACAGTTACTGTAGTCGTCATCTGATAAATCCCTTCGCATTCTTGGAAACGTTGTTCACGAATTACACAAATTCAAACCGCTTTCTTCCCTTCTTGATCCTCACAAATGAAAGGCGGTGATCCCTATGCATAGATCACCTCAGGCTCAATGATGGGCTTCAGACGCGGTTTGATCGCATCGTGCAGCACCAAGTCCACCGAAAGACCTAAAATATCCTCCAGATAAAACTTAAGGTCCATGTAGTGGTCAAACGTCGGCTCCTTCAGTTCAACCAAAATGTCCACGTCGCTTTCCGGACCGGCATTGCCCCTGGCGAAAGAACCGAAAATCCCGATGCGCTGCACCGTGAAACGACTGAAAAGTTCATTGCGAACCTTTCCGATTGTTCGAATTATCTCGTCTCTTTCGTTTGCTTGTTTTTTTATCGCGGTTTTTCCCCTTCGATGATCATCCGACGCTGCGCGGAGTCAAAATTAAGTTTTGGCCCAATCAATGTCTTCGCGGGCAAAACGCTCCATCAGATCGATCTGATTGCGCCGCACAAATTCAGGAAGATTCTGCTGTCTCCTGAAGCATTAAGCATGGTTGCAGGAATTTTTACCATTTTTCGGAATTGTCCGCAAGCATCATCACTTTCTCCGTTTTGCCTGAAACTGTAACCGATTCGGGTCGGACCCTGTCTGGTTAACATTACGGCAAATACGCTATTTTCGCTCCTCTTTCCGGTTCACCGCGCAGAGAACGCTATTTTTTCTCACGGAGGCCACAGAGGCTCAGAGATTTTTTTCAGGATTTATAAGAGGTAATTCGATTTATTTGCCTGTCTTGTATGCCTGATAAAAGCACCAATGCTGAAATTGCACCCAGTAATGCCAATGCCATATCTGATTGGGTATCCCACACATAGCCTTGCGTGCCCAGAAAAGCATCAGCGGATTCGCCTGATAATATTGCCACCAACCATTCTATAAGCTCATAAAATGCGCTCAAGGCAAGACAGATACAGACAATGATAAAGTTTTGCCATGCCATGCCGTTTATAATCGATTTTCTGATTAATATTTCACGTGCGATTATGGCGGGAATAAAACCTTGAGCCAGGTGCCCGACCTTGTCGTAATTGTTCCTTGCATGCTCAAAATAATCCCGTATCCAATCAAAAAGCGGAACTTCCGCATAGGTATAATGGCCGCCAATCATTAAAATAACGCAATGTGTCAATATCAGCGTGTAGGTAAGGGTTGTAAGGCGAAACTTTTTGTATGTCACGGATACTGCAATAAACCCTGCTAAAGCAGGGGCTATTTCCAGAAACCAGATTAAATAGTCTTTCGGATGTATCCCTGACCAGATTAAGACAATAAAAAAAATGGCAACCCAGGCGGCTCGCATCATTTTGCCCTCACATCCTTTATTCACATAAATTTTAACCCTGCGGGCGCGCCGGGGCTTTCATCTGCTGCGTTATTAAGGGTTTGCATTAGTTCACTATGGCGGCACCCTTAAATGCCTTGCAGCTGAAAGCCGGCGACGCGTGCAAAATTCAGGTAGTACAACTTCAGAGTTTGTTTATCCACGGTGATCATGTTGGCGCCAGGCCTGTTGTTTCAGGTGTCTTTGAAATTCTTTATGAACAAACTTTTCGGGAAAATCAGGCTGAGAAAAATAGTTTAACGTGCTTTTGATAAAAGAATCCATCAAACCGTGCAGCAACGCGTCTTTTTTCCGCTCGTCGATATAGTGGCGTTCCCTTTTCTGCTGGAAACAAACGGTTTTCCCCAGCGCATTTCTAATTTCATCAACACTGTAATTTAAGAGCGGCTGATTAGATAACAGCGAATCGGTCAGTGGAATATCGATCCGCGCAATCATCCCGACGTACCACCGGTCGCCGGCCAGTATGCGGGAAATGTCATAAAAGTTTAATTTCAGACCATTACGGAGTTCGATTGTTTTTATCAATGTCTGTTCCATCCCGCATTCACCGTCTTAAAACGCTACAGTCTTCCCATTTTACCCTGTACCCGGTTCATTTGTAATGGCCGAGGCCCTGAGCCTTCTTCCGGGGCCGGCAGCGCCTGATTTTAAAAGACCGGCTAAAACCTGAAGGTAAAGCGCGAACTGCCCCTGTGAACAATCTGGCCGAACTCCCTGATCCGGCGGTTTTCTTCCTCCGACAACGGACATTTTCCCCGAAGATTGTCTAAATTCTCCTGAAGCTCAGCACGGCTTTTAGGACCCGTGAGCACCAGATCCACATGGGGGCTGGACAGGCAGAAGCGATAGCAGTCCGCTGCGGTCATGACCGGTCCGCT
>ENA-OSEO01003818-OSEO01003818.1-sediment-metagenome-genome-assembly--contig:-NODE-3818-length-16822-cov-3.241804_pt1 | contig 16822 bp, 15 predicted proteins | sample MGYA00237883_ERZ534232 | MGnify/ENA metagenome assembly ERZ534232 | reverse complement strand
GCTGTGGGAAAAGCCGTTTTGGATGGCGGTTTCGATATGGTGGGGCGCCTCGCTTCTGCTGCCCCGATACAGGGTGTTGGTGTCGGTCAAAAAGGGGACCCCCTGTAGGGCCTTTATTTTGTCGACGATGGGGCGCAGATACACCGGGCGGATAAAGCCGGTGTTTCCCCGTTCGCCGAAATGGAGTTTTACGGCGACAAACTCCCGGGGGTTGACCACCTCGTGGATCCCGGCGGAATCCAGCAGGCGGCCCAGCCGGTCGATCAGGTTGTTCGTGTAGGTGGCCCGAAGGTCCATAAAGTAGACGGTGCTGTTCATCTGGGGCTCCGTTCCGATTTTTCCGGTGCGAGCGAACAGTACCGGCCGGTGGGGTTGAAGTCAAGCGGGTTTGAGGAAAAAATCAACGGCGCGGAGGGGGCAAGCGGATTCGGCCCCACGCCTTTTCCGATCGTTCCGGTTCTGATAGAATCGGCCTCGATACTTTCAGCGCCTTTTATTGGGACGATCACCGATGAATCGTTTGGATGCAAAATTGGCGGCACTCGACCGCGTTTTCCGGATTTACGATCAATTTTTATCCTCCCGGCGGATCGCCTGTAAAAAGGGATGCTCCCCTTGCTGCACCTGCAACGTGACCCTCACCACGCTGGAGGGGTATCGGATCCTGGAGCGGTTGTCCATACCCGGTACCGTCGATCCCGTGGAGCGGATATCGCGGTGGAAAGGCCGGAACCGGTTTCAGCCCACGGTCACCTTCAACATGCTGGCCGATCTGTGCGCCCAAGGGGCGGATACCCCCGAAGCGGAAAGCGAGCCGCCTCCGGGAGCCTGCCCGCTTCTGGACAGGAATGTCTGCCCGGTGTATCCGGTCCGTCCCTTCGGGTGCCGGTGCATGGTGTCGGAAACCGTCTGTGTCGCTTCCGGTGCGGCGGAGATGGACGAATTTCTTTACAGCGTCAACACGGTATTCGTTCAGGTCATAGAGCATCTGGATGTCGATGGATTCACCGGAAACCTGATCGATGTGCTGGCGCTGCTGGCATCCGATACCCGCCGCAGGGATTATGCTTCGGGCGCGCCGGGGCCGCCTGCAGGCGGGTTGATCTCCAATCGTCCGCTAAAGCGGCTTTTCATCCCCCCCGAGCACCGAAGTCGAATCGAACCGATTCTTGCCGCCCTCCGGACGATCCGTCTCTGATTCTTACGATCTCTAGGGTTTTCGGTAGATCGTCGGCTGGATGTACTTGAAGGGGTGGGGGATGCTGAGCAGACTTTCGGAATGCCCGATAAACAAATAGCCGTCGGGGTTGAGGCAGTCGTAGAATTTGTTTACCAGCGCCTCCTGGGCCGATTTGTCGAAATAGATCATCACATTTCGACAAAAGATGACATCGAACCTGTTTTCGAAGGCAAACGGCGCCATGAGGTTGAATCGCCTGAAATCCACGCACCGTTTGACCCCGGGTTTGACCCGAAAGTACCCCTCCCGATGTCCATGCCCTTTTTGAAAGTATTTTCGCAACAGAGGCTCCGGGATGTTTTGAATGCGGGACTGGTGATAGATCCCCGACACGGCCAAGCCGATGACCTTGGTGGAAATGTCCGTGGCCAGAATTTTAAGATCCCCCGCCGCATCGACCGGCATGAACTCCTGGAAGCAGATGGCCAGGGAATACGCCTCTTCGCCGCTGGAGCATCCGGCACTCCAGATGCGCAAGGGCCGGGGTGGGCCCGGGCGAAGCCAGCGGGGCAGGACTTCTTTTTCAAGGAATGCAAAATGGTTCTGCTCTCTAAAGAAGCTGGTCAAATTGGTGGAGATGGCATTGAGCATCTCTGCCAGCTCCTTGCCCGTGTCCTTGTCCATCAGATACCGGTAATACGCCCTGAAGCTTTTGAAACGGGTTTCCCGGAGCCGCTTCCCGATTCTTGCCCGGACCAGTTCTTTTTTGCCTTCGTGGAGCGAGATGCCGCACTTTTCGCAAACGAGTTTTCGAAAATTTTCAAAGTCGCTGTCGGAAAGCTCAAGCTGTTCAAAATCAAGCATCTGAAGGGCGCCACCTATCTTCCCAGAATCGGGGGGGGCAGGGGGCATGAACCGAACCGGGATCCGCCGGATGCCGTCTGCAACCCTTCCGAGTTTACGCTTTGACATAGATCGGCCGCTGGGGATCAAAGGTTGAGCAGGTGCGCTGCGTTCAGACCGCAGATGGCACGGATATCCGCTTGCGATGCCCCCGAGGCGTTCATGTCCGAAACATACCGATCCGGGGTCAGCAGCGGATAGTCGCTGCCGAACAGGATCTTTTCGGTGCCGAGGATCCGAACGGCGATGGGATAGACGGAAATGTCATAGAGAAACGGTGATGCCGCGGTATCAAAGAAAATATTTTTAAAATAGGTCTTTACCTCTTTTTTGAGAAGATAAAAGAAAAATATGCCGCCCCCCCAGTGTGCCAAAACGATCTTGTTTCGGGTATACCTCTTGATGAGTTCGTAAATCTGCCTCAGGGTCATCTGGGTTTTTCCCGGGTAGCAGTGGCCCACGGGTTCGTTTGCATGGATCAGAACGGGAAGATCCCTTTCCCGGCACAGGGTCATGATCGGATCCAGCGCGTCGAAAAATTTTCCTTCGGTCCCCGGCCCGTAGCAGGCCAGCTCCCCCACCCCGGCAAGCCCCGCGGTGATGCACCGTTTGGCTTCCTCCGGCGCGCCCTTCTGGGTCGGGTCCAGGCAGCAGAATCCGATGAGACGCGTCGGATGCCGTTGGACCGATTGGAGAATGTAATCGTTGTGCCGTCGAGCGGTTTCCGGATCCCTCCAGGGAAACCCGAACACGACCGACTTGTCGACCCCATGGGTGTCCATGGCGCCGATCAGCGCTTGGGCCCCGGACAGGCGAGAGCGGGGAGATTGGTACAGGAGCTTGAATTCCGGTTCGGATGTAAAAAAATTTTCCCTGCTGTTTCGTATGAATGCCGGAAAGATGTGGGTGTGAAAATCGACGATCATCTGTTTGGCAGCCTCCCTTGACTGTACCGAAAATTCTTATACAATACCGATCTGTTTTTCAACCCCGCGCTTGGCCCTCCTGTCGAAGATCCACCCCCGGTGGAACGGGGCAGGGAAGCCCGCCGAAGGCGGATGGCGATGGCGGGTGGGGGTCGATTTTCCCGTGCTGCAGGTGTGATTCATGTTTTTTCTGGTTGCCGGTATTTCTCCAAAGGTCAAAAGGCTTGAGGCCGCACCGCGGATATGCCCCAACTGCGGGCTTGCACAGGCCTATCTGAGCCGGGTGGACCATTATTTGAACCTGTTTTTTATTCCCATCATCCCCGTAAGGCGGGGCCGACCCGTGCTGATGTGCAATCGATGCCGGTATATGGGCGGCGCCGATGCACCGGCGGGGGCAAAAGCCCCGCCGGGGAAAGATGCCTTGATCTGCAGGCAGTGCGGTCGGTCCCTTGAATCGGGATTTGCCTATTGCCCGTATTGCGGTGCGAAAAACAAGTAAAGAGAAGCGATGCCCGAGCAGGCGCTGCACATCCAACGGCATGTCGTGCTGGTCTCACCCGAAGTGCCCTGGAACACGGGGAACATCGGGCGGACCTGTTTGGGGGCAGGTGCCTGCCTTCACCTGATCCGGCCGCTGGGGTTTTCCATCGACCATCGGGATGCGAAACGCGCAGGACTCGATTATTGGCATCGGGTGAAACCGACCGTTTGGGACGATTTCGGGGAATTTTACGGGGCCATGGCCCCCCAGGCCGGAGAAATCGCGGTGTTTTCAAAAACAGGACCTCTGCCCTGCTGGGAACTGCCCCCCGCCGAAAGACTCTTTCTGGTTTTTGGATCCGAGACCCGGGGACTTCCCAACAACATCCTTTCTCGGTTTCGTGGGTCGGTCTACCGAATCCCCATCACCGATGAGATCCGGTGCTTGAACCTTTCCACCGCGGTGGGCATCGCCCTGTACGAGAGCCTGCGGCCCCGGGGCTGAAAAAATTACGCGCAGATCTCCTCTTTTACCGAAACGGCCATCTTAAAGAGTGCGGTCAGGATCAAAAACCCGGTGGCCCACACGCCCAGAGCGATGAGAATTTCAGGCGGTGTCGGTACGTACTCGCTCACCTGGTGAAGGGGGTTGGGGACGAATCCGCCCGCGATCATCCCCATACCCTTGTCGATCCATGTCCCCAAAAACACCAGCACACAGCAGACCGCCAGGATTCCCTCATCGTTGCGCGTGGCCGGTATGACCAGCAGAACGATGGCGATCAGCATCAGCGCCAGCGAGGTCCACATCCAGGGGACCAGCGCCCCGTGACCGTGCAGCCCGGTAAACAGGTACTGAAGGTGAACCTTGTGTTCCGGGATATTGCTGTAAAAGGCCACAAACACCTCACATGCAAAGAAGAACACGTTCAGGATGATGGCATAGGTGACGATCTTGGACAGGGTTCGAATCTGCTCTCTGCCCGGATCGAAACGGGTCAGCTTGCGCACCAGCAGGCACAGCAGGATCAGAAAGGCCGGGCCGGCGGCAAACGCGGAGGCAAGAAACCGCGGGGCCAGAATCGCGGTCAGCCAGAAGCCTCTTCCCGGAAGACCGCAGTAGAGAAACGCCGTTACGGTGTGGATGCTCACCGCCCAGGGTATGGACAGGTAAATCAGCGGCTTGAGCCACATCGGCGGTGCGATCCCGTTTCTTTCGGCCGCCAGCACCTTCCATCCGATAACGATGTTGAGCACCAGGTATCCGTTGAGGACGACCATGTCCCAGAACAGAATCGAGGTCGGGGTGGGGTGAAGCAGCACGTTGACCACCCGCATGGGCATCCCGAGATCGACGAAGATAAACAGGATGCACATGGTCACCGAGGCGACGGCCAAAAATTCGCCGAGGATGGTGATCCTGCCGAAGGCCTTGTAGTTGTGCAGATAATAGGGCAGCACCAGCATCACCGCGGATGCGGCCACACCGACCAGAAAGGTGAACTGGGCGATGTAGAACCCCCACGATACATCCCGGCTCATCCCGGTGATGCCCAACCCGAAGTTCAGCTGCCACATATAGCAACCGAATCCGACCCCGATGACGGCGAGCAGAAAGGTCATCCATCCGTAATAGCGTTTGCTTCCTTTGAAAATCAGCTCAATCATGACACCCTCAATCTGTTTTCGATTTTCGTATTGTGGCTTGTCCGCCGTCTGTCCGGCGGATTTTCGATGGATCCACTCCCGTGCGTGGAATCCTGTGTCGTGTTTTTTTCAATTCCCGGCACCACCTTCAAACGATGTAATAGATGCAGGGTTCGGTACCCAACTGCTGCTTGCGCCGGATGGTGAAATTCTCCCGGAGCAGCTTTCGCACTTCGGATTCCGGATCTTCCAGGTCCCCGAAAGCGATGGCGCCGTCGGACGCCTCCACACAGGCCGGCATTTTTCCCACCGCGAGCCGTTCGGCGCAGAAATTGCATTTTTCCACCACCCCCTTCATCCGGGTGGGAAATTCCGCGTTGTAGTCTCTGATAAAGGGCCGGGGGTTTCTGAAATTGAAGCTCCGCGCGCCGAAGGGACACGCGGCCATGCAGAAGCGGCAGCCGATGCACCGGTGAAAATCCATCAGCACGATCCCGTCGCTCTCCCGCTTGAAGGTGGCCTTGGTGGGGCATGCCCGGCAGCAGGGCGGATCTTCGCAGTGGTTGCAGAGCACCAGAAAGGGCAGGTCCTTGACCCGCGTGTTGAGGAACCGGTTTTCCTTGTTCGGAAAGGCATTTTCAAACGGCTCTGTCCAGATCCATTTGATTTCATGACGTTTGTTTTCAAGCCTGGGAACATTGTGAATCTTGTGGCAGGCATCGATGATGGGTTGAAAATCTTCTTCGGTCCGGAACCTTCGGGTATCGATGACCATGGCCCACTGCTTGGCCTTGAGCGCATTTTCCCCCTGGACGATTTGGGGCTGGGGCGCGGCCCCCCCGGAGACGATGCCCAGGACGGGCTTTGCCCCCAGACCCAGGGTGCCCAGGCCGGCCAGCTTGAGGAAGCGTCTTCTGCTCCGTTCCATCACTTGATCTCCTTCGGGTTTTCGATGTGGCATGTCCAGCAGAACGGGTTCACGGAAGTATAATTGTGACACCGGTCGCAAAACTCCGCCTTGTTCGAATGGCAGTCCAGGCAGGTGTTCTGCAGGCTCATGAGATAGGATTTGCCCTCGCCGTTTACGTAGATGCGCTTGCCTTCGCGTTGGACGGCATCCCGCCAGACATCCAGAAGCTGCATATGCTCGGCCCGCATATAGTCGGTGGACCGGATGCAGACCTTTGCCGCCTGTGCCTTTTCCGTCAGGATCGGCTCCGGTGCCGGCGCCGCCTTTCCCAGGTTGTACCAGAACGGAAAGGTGACGAGTATTCCGAAAACAATAAGGCCGAAAACGATTTTCCCCTTGTCGTAGATTGTTTTGTTATTCGGCATCTTCCTCCTCCATGCCCGGCAGGGGTTCCCCGCGAAGATTCGTCGTGCGCGCTTTCTCACCCGGCAAGATCAGTGCATTGGCCACCAGTTCCGAAACCCCGGTCACCCCCACCTCGGGCACCCAGTAGTCCATCAGGGCGGGAAAGACGGCCCGGTCGATGGCGCAGATGCAGGCCAGCATGTTGACGCCGTATTTTTCATGCACATGCTTGACGGCGTTGGCCCTGGGCAGCCCGCCGACCATCCGGAGCTCCATGTCCTCGCCCGCGTTCAATCCGGCGCCGCTGCCGCAGCAAAAGGTCTTTTCCCGGATGGTGTTCGACGGCATCTCATAGAAATGGTTGCAGACGTTTCGGATCACATACCGGGGTTCTTCCAGCAGCCCCATGCCCCGGGCCGGGTTGCAGGAATCGTGGTAGGTCACCACCAGGTTGTCGTTTCGGCTCGGGTCCAGGTTCAGCTTGTCGTGTTTGATCAGGTCCGCAAGAAACTCGGTAATATGGACCATCTTTGTCGATTTGGCGTTTTCGAACCGGGTTCCCGTGATGGGCGAAACCGGGGCGTCCAGAAACTCGGCCGGCCCGTTCATGGTGGCCATGTACTGGGTGATCACCCGCCACATGTGCCCGCATTCCCCTCCCAGAATCCATTTGACCCCCAGCCGCTTGGCTTCCGCGTACATCTTGGCGTTGAGCCGTTTCATGGTCTCATGAGAGGTGAAAAACCCGAAATTTCCGCCTTCGGAGGCATAGGTGCTCCAGGTGATGTCCAGCCCCAGATCCTGCAGGTAGTGAAACAGCATCATATAGCCCATGCAGGTGTAGGTGCCCGGGTCGGCAAAGACATCCCCGGAGGGGGTGACAAACAGGATTTCCGCCCCTTTCCGGTTAAAAGACGGGTTCATCCGGACCCCGGTGATCTCTTCGATGTCGTCGACGAAAAATTCCAGCATGTCCTTAAAGGCATGGGGTTGAATCCCGAGGTGGTTTCCGGTTCGATAGCAGTTGGCCACCGGGGTGGCGATCCAGTCGATGTTGAGCCCCAGAAGGTTGAGCAACTCCCGGCCCATGATGGTGATTTCAGCGGTATCGATCCCGTAGGGGCAAAACACCGAGCACCGCCGGCATTCGGTGCATTGAAAGAAATAATACCACCATTCCTTGAGGACATCTGCGGTCAGGGGACGGGCTCCGGCGAGTTTTCCGAAGATTTTGCCTGCGGCGGTAAAATCGTTCCGGTAAACCGATCGGAGCAGTTCGGCGCGAAGCACCGGCATGTTTTTCGGATCCCCGCCCCCCAGAAAGAAATGACATTTGTCCGCGCAGGCGCCGCACCGGACGCAGATGTCCATAAACACCTTAAAGGAGCGGAATCGTTCGAGGCGTTCCTTAAACCCCTGGTGGATGATTTCCTGCCAGTTTTCGGGCAGCTTCCAGTCATCATCCAAAGGATTCCATTCCCGCGCATGGGGAAGCCCCAGGGCCTTGACGCTCTTGGGATTCGCCGCATAGCAGTACATCCCCTTCCGGATGTTGGCCGGGGTGTCCATCCAGTCCGGTCCGGATGGGCGGTGATCGATTCTCGCGAACAGTTCATCCGATTGCGGAAGATCCGACATGCCTTACTCCTTTTCCACTGGCAGACCAGCTTCGATCATTTTATCTCTGAATTCTTCTTCGTATTCCGGGTAGGTGTGCACCTTTACCGGATAGTTCCACGGGTTGACATGGTAAACTTCCCGGCTGTTTCCCGTCACATTCCGCGTGGGGCTCAAAAAGATGCCCCCCAGATGCATCAGCTTGCTGAACGGGAAATAGGCCAGCAGGACACAGACAAAGAACAGATGAACATAAAAGATCCCGTCGATCCCGGCCGGCACCGTGGGCCGGAAGGTCACCAGCCCCATGGCGAGGGCCTTTGCCGCGGTGACATCCACCTTGGTGAAATACCGCATCAGCAGGCCCGTTGTCGCGATGCCCATGATCAGAAATAGCGGAAAGAAATCCGACCCCAGCGAAATGTATTTGAGCTGGGGGATGAACAGACGCCGCAGGAACAGATAGAATACGGCGGCCAGCAGCAGGACCCCGCTGAGCAGCACCCCCGGAAGGCCGATTTGAAGAAACCCGTCGAGCGATTCGACGATCCGAACCCAGAAGGGGACCGGTTCGGTGAAAAACCGTAGGTGCCGGATGAGCACCACCAGAAAACTGTAGTGGAAGGCGATGGCGCCCAGCCACAGCCATTTTTCCATCTCATAGGAGAGCTTGCCGCCATCGCTGACCCGGGCCTTTGAGTTTCGGAACAGGGACCGGAAGCAGAAAATTTCCAGGGCCATTCGGATGACGACGCCCAGCTTGCCGGAAGGATTTTCGATTTTGCTGGACTTGATCCACGGCAGGCTCTTTTGCTGGCCGCAGGTGGAAGGGATCCGGAACGGAACCGGCGATCGGGCCCAGTCGAGGATGCGGTAGACAAATCCTGCGGCAAAAACGATCAGCGCGAGATAGGGCAGGATGATGCCGAACAGGACATCAAGGCCGAGGGCTTCCACACCCAGATAGGCGATCAGGGCAAGCACCAGTATCGCCAGAAAAGAAACGATGTAGTTCCGATTCATCTGTCTGTTCCTCACTCTCCGGCCGACGGAGATTTATCCGGCCGATACGAAAGTTTTTTTCGGAAATTCCGTTCAGTCCGCAGGGTCTTCCCGCAACAGATTGGCCCGTTGAAGTGCACGAAATGTTCTGTTTCTGACCTCATTCGCTTTCAGCTCAAAGAGTTTTTCTCTGCATTGCATGAAGATATCAAAGGCGATCAGGCAGAGCCGATCGATTTTCGCCTCAAAGGCCAAAAATTCATCCGGGGCATGGGAATCGGCCGCATCCTTGGACAGGATTTCACGAACCACCGATTTCAGATCGAAAATGAACGATACCGCTTGGGACGGGGTGAACCCCTGTACGGCCCGCATGCGTACGATCGGGTCCAAAAACGATTTGATGGTTTCCGTATCCATGCCCTCGAGAAGCTCTTGCAGCACCGCTTCCAGGCCCCTTGAGATGGTCGTGCCCACCGGGTTGGCAAATTGATCCTTCTGACGTTTGAAGAATGATGCGGTGTCTTCCGGATAGGTCTCGATGATGTGACGAACCCATCGTTTCAGGATCACCTCTTTTTTTTGAGCCAGTCGATGTTCCAGCTGCATTTTCCGGACCGCTCCCCAAACCGATCACACCCCCCAGGATGATGTAGAAATCCAGATCGCCGACGGGTGATTGCCATATTAAAGGTGACAAAATAGTTAAATTGAAAATCCTTGTCAAGGACTAAGAAAAAATATGAGGGGTATTGGTGTTGCTTTGTGGTTTCGTGTCTTGGTGCCAAGGCGACTACCACCAGGGTTCCTGCAAAATTTTGTATTCCGGGTCGCCGGGTTTGGGGTTTGACGCCCCGCTGACCCAAAAAAAACGGGCCGATCAGTCACGCTCTGATCAGCCCATTAAGGAGGAGAACAGATGAAGAAATCATTCAGTTCACTGTTGGTCTTAGCAAGATGCTTGCCAGGTTCGTTCATCCCTGCCCGGTTATCTATTTTTAAAAATAATATCAAATAGTTATAAAAAATTAAAATTTGTATATCCCCCGCAGGGAGGTTTTCCGATGGGCCCGTGTCGGGCTCGTTGGGTTCATGTTTTTAAACCCTTCTTACGACTATTTTGAAAAGGTGCTGTTATTTAAACAAATTTTAATTTTTGTGGGAGTTCAGAATTATGAACCTGATTTCATGCCGGCGGCCATTAACCGATTAAGTATATAAAATCTTTACCAATAAATAGTTTTTAAGCTTGAACTTTTCTCGGGATGGCTTCAAAAGCGGGCGGATCCAAAAAGGCGGCCTGTTGCAAATTCCGACAGGCCGCCTTCGGATGAAACAGGAGAACGGTTCAGCCGAGTTCGGGCGCGGGGGCCATATCTCCGCCATACACCTTTTTAAGAACGAGGGAGCTTTCGATAACCATCCAGATTTCCAGGACGAACACCGCAAGGCCGATGAAAAACAGGAGCCAATTGGCCTTGGCAAAATAGGAATTCAGATTCAGTATCATCGCCCAGCCGGTCATAAAGATCATAAAGACCATCGGAATCAGGGTGTATACCAGCGGTGCCTTTTTATGGGCCAGATAAACGGTGATGACCAGCAGCGCCAGCCCTGCCAGCAGTTGGTTGACCGATCCGAACAGGGGCCAGAGGGTCAGGGCGCCCTGCCCGCTGCCGTTGTAGAAGGCCAGGATAAAGGCGGTAATGACGGCGATCAGGGTCGCCGGATGCCTCCGGGCTGCGGTGGGAAAACCGTATGCCGTGGCCAGTTCCGCCACGATATACCGCTGGAGGCGGGTGGCCGTATCCAGGGTGGTGCTGGCAAACGAGACGATGAATACCCCCATGATGGTGATGGTGATCTGATGGGGAATCCCCAGTTTTTCGATCATGTTTGCGGAGCCCACCACAAAGGCGCTGATATTGGCCCCGAGCCCGGCCGCGGCCCCCCAGCTGGCGTAGTGTTGATTGAAGGCGGCAACCCCGGTAAAGGTCTGTCCGCCCTTGGTCAGCCCGAGGGCGAGCCCGGCCCCGCAGGATACGATGACCAGGGTCGCCAGCATCCCTTCCATCAGCATGCCCCCGTATCCGATGCTCAACGAGCTGGTTTCCGCATCACACTGCTTGGAGGAGGTTCCCGAGGAGACCAGCGAGTGAAAGCCTGAAATGGCCCCGCAGGCGATGATCACAAAGATCATCGGCCAGATGGGGGGAGCCCCTTTCACCGAGAAATTCGTTGCGGGGGCCACCATGGTCGGATGGGAGACCAGCACCCCTAGGGCCAGCAGTCCCATGGCGATGAACAACTGGTGGGAGTTGATATAGTCCCGGGGTTGCAGCAGGGTTTGAACGGGAAGCGTCGAGGCGATATAGGCATAAATGAGCAGGATGATGACCCAGACCGCCACCGGATTGAGCCCGAACATCGCCGGCATCTTGATCGGAACATAGGCGCCGATGACAACGGTCAGATACATGACGGCCACGGCGATGATGCTCAGCCGGAAATGGGGCGCCCCTTTTTTGTACACCATGTGGCCCAGCCAGACCGCGATGGGAATCTCCAGCCATACCGGGATGACCGCCTGGGGATACATGTTGAAGATGATGGCGATCACGACCCCGAAAATGGCCACCACGATCCAGAGCTCGAAAAAGATGATCAGCAGAAACAGCGTTCGCACCCGTTTGTTGATGCAATCCGAGGCGATGTCCCCGATGGACCGTCCCTGGTTGCGCAGCGAAACCACCATGGCGCCGAAATCGTGAACGGCCCCCATAAAGATCGAGCCGACCAGCACCCAGATGAGCGCCGGAACCCACCCCCAGATAATCCCGATGGCAGGTCCGACGATGGGTCCCGTACCGGCGATGGACGTGAAATGGTGGCCGAAGAGGATGGGTTTTTGGGTGGGGACGAAATCGATGTTGTCTTGAAATTCTTTGCTCGGGCAGACGGCTTCCGGGTTCAGTTTGAAAATTTTCCGCCCCAGAAACTTGCCGTAGGTGTGGTAGGCAATCAAAAACAGGGCGGCTGCGCCGATGGATAAAACCAGTGAATTCATGAATGCCCTCCTTTATCTTGTGGGAAATTGAAAACGACGGCACTCCGATGAACAATTTCATTGTTTGCTCCTGCCGGGTCGATCACCTCCTTTGCACCTGAAACATTTTTTGCGAACCGCCCGATCCGAACGCACCTCCATGCGGCAGCCCGTGGGGAATTGAATAACCGATAAACTATAGGAAAAAGTGCAATCGTGTGTCAACAAAAAAGGGGCCACAACATGTTGGGGCCCCTCTTCACTCGATGGACAGGATGGGTCAACGGGAGAGCCGGTTCCAGAAATCCTTCGCCTCCGAAAGGCTCCGATCGGTCTGCGGTCGGCCGCTTGCGCTTCCGGGCTGGCCTCCGCGAAGCCTGCGGATGCGCTCTTCCACCGGTGGGTGGGTTGAAAACAGACCGGCCAGGCTTTTTCCGGAAAGGGGATTGACGATAAACATGTGGGCGGTTGAAGGGTTCGCATCCAGAGGGACCCGTTTGGCGTAGGCGCCCAGTTTTTCCAGCGCCCGCGCAAGCCCTTCGGGGTTTCCCGATACCCCGGCTCCGGTCGCATCGGCCAGGTACTCCCGGGACCTTGAAATGGCCATCTGGATCAGCATCGCCGCCAGGGGCGCGATGATCGACATGGCGATCAGACCGATAAATCCCATGCCGCCCCCTTCCTCGTCGTCGCTCCGCCCCCCTCCGAAAATGGCGGACCACCGGGCCAAGTTCGCAAGCAGCATGACGGCGCCGGCCAGGGTGGCCGCCATGGAGCCGATGAGAATGTCCCGGTTTTTCACATGCGCAAGTTCGTGGGCCAGGACGCCTTCAATCTCCCTGGGGTCCATCAGCTTTAGGATCCCCTCGGTGACGGCAACCGCGGCATGCTCCGGATTTCTTCCCGTTGCAAAGGCATTCGGTGCCGCCTGGGGGATGATATAGACCTTGGGCATGGGAAGACCCGCCCGTTGGGTCAACCGTTGAACCGCAGCATAGACCTGGGGGGCCTGCTGGGGGGTCGCCTCACGGGCATTGTACATCCGCAGCACGATTTTATCCGAATACCAGTAGCTGAAAAAGTTCATGGCACCGGCGAACAGCAGGGCGATGACCATTCCCTGGCGTCCGCCCAGCAGTTGGCCGATCCAGATGAAACATACGGTCATGACCGCCAGCAGGATCGTTGTGCGAATCTGATTTCCCATGGTTTGAAACACCTCCTCAACGCGACCTGGACTTTTTACGGCACGATTAAAATGAACAAAACAAAGATAAATTGGATTCCGGAAAATGCAAGCGCCATGATGAAAACGGCGGCGTCCGTCCGGACGCCGCCTTCTATTCCGTACCCAAAAAAAGATGGATGAATCCGCCTACTGCCCGCCCTCGTACTTGAAGGAGATTTTGACCTTGGCGCGATAGGCGACCACCTTGCCGCCTTCGAGTTTCATGTCCATTTCCGACACTTCCGCGACCCTGAGGTCCCGCAAGGATTTGCTGGCCAATTCCACCGCATTTTTGGCTGCCTGTTCCCAGGAGACGTCGCTGGTTCCGACCAATTCGATGATCTTGTAGACACTTTCGGCCATGATGGTCCTCCTTTGGTTTTGGGGTTATCGGTTCCTGACGATTATCCCGTATTCGCGAAGGTGCGGCGTGTCGCCTCGCGTTCCGACGGCCGCCATCGATGCTTCACCAACAGGATCTTCTAACCGATCATCAGCAGAGGAAGGATACCCGGATCCGATGGGTCGGACACGGAAGCGCCGCATTTTTGGAGCGCCGTTCAGTCTGAAAACCAATCGCGCGTCAAAACCGCCGCAGACACCATGTTGCGATTCTATCAGCAAACCGACCGAAGTCAAGCCGGAAGTTCCATCCCCCGCCCCAACCCGTCGGCGCTGGTGAAAACATGCTGTAATCACGGTTTTTATTTCATTTTGGGGTCTTTTTGACGGGGTCCGGAACTTTGCTGTTGAAAACGGATATTTTTTCTGCCACAAGTATGCGTGCAAATCTTTCTTGAACGGTGATTGGTATCCTTTTTCGTTAATACAACTCATGCGAACACCCATGCCGATTCGGTGTTGGGGTGAGGAGCGCCATTGCGTATGGTTGCCGCCGGTCTTCCGGCCGTACCTGTTGCGCTCCTTTGCCCACGCTGTCAGCGTTGAGGAAGAGAACCATGGAAAGCGCTCGTTCAGTGCCGGTGCAGGGCAAAACGGATGGTAAAGACGACGATGGGGAAAAACTCCTATCGGGTGTCGAAGAAAGAAAAGACAAATCGGTCGGGAAAAGACATCTCATCAACAAGCTCAACTATATCAACTTTCAGGAAGGTACGGTTCTCGTCAACCTCAAACACCCCCGGTTCGATCGTATCGTGTCGTTTCCCGCCCAACCCCTGCCCTGCCTGGAAGATATCCTTGAGTGCGTCTGGATCTCTCCGGAAGCTGTCCGCGACAAACTCAGGGCGTATCGTTTCCAGAATCTTTATGTTCCGGACGGCCAAAAACTGCTCTGTGTGACCACCGATGCGGTTCAGACAACCGATAAGGGCATCCGGCTCCGGCTTCCCGAGACCTGCCTGGAATTCCGGGCGAGAAAACAGCTCCGCCACTACTGTCGGGAGGTTTCGGTCCAGTTCATCCAGAACAGCGTTGTATTTTACGGCCGGCTGATCGACTTTACCGCCACCTCCTTCCGGATGGAGGTGGCGGCAAAGCCCCCCCAGACCTTCCAATGGGTCTGCCCCGAATCCACGGTAAACGTTATTTTCTCCAGCGAATCGGAGACGCTCTACGCCGGGGACTGCCGGATCATCAGGCAAACGCTGGGGCAACGAAGCCGCATCTTTGTGCTCGAGCCGCTGAACCAATCCGTCCACCGGTTCAGCCCCAAGCAGTTCCGAAGCCTCCGCTACCAGCTCGTGCCTTCTCCCAATATCGTTTTCCGGCACCCGCTGACCCGCAAAACGGTTCAGCTCAACGTGATCGATGTGTCCGGATCCGGCCTATCCGTGGAAGAAGACGAAAACGTGCCGGTTTTGCTGCCGGGTATGATGATACCCGACATGGAGCTGAGTTTTGCCAGCACGTTTAAAATCAAATGCCGGGGTCAGGTGATCAACAAAAAGACCCTTCACGGCACAGATGCAGAGGACCATTTGACCGTATGCGGCCTGGTGTTTCTGGATATGGATCCGGGGGATCACTCGAAACTGCTGGCCCTGTTGAACCAGGCAAAGGATAAGAGGGCCTATATATCCAACCGGATCGATCCGGACGCCCTGTGGAATTTTTTCTTTGAAACCGGCTTTATCTATCCGAAAAAATATGCATTTGTCCAATCCAACAAGGACAAGATCAAGGCGGTCTATGAAAAGCTCTACATGCAATGCCCGAGCATCGCAAGGCACTTTGTTTACCAGGACAACGGCCGCATCCTCGGGCACATGTCCATGGTCCGGTTCTTCGGAAATTCCTGGATGATCCACCACCATGCGGCCAACACCTCGGCCTACCATCGGGCCGGCATTGCCGTGCTCAGCCAGATCCACCATTATCTGAACGATACCTACAAACTCTATTCCGCACACCTGGACCTGGTCTTCTGCTATTTCCGGCCGGAAAACAAATTCCCGATGCGGGTTTTCGGCGGGGCAAGCCAGCACATGAAGGATCCCAAGGCCTGTTCGGTGGATCCCTATGCGTATTTTCACTGCCGGAAACTGTTCAGCAACGATTTGGATATGCCCGCCCCCTGGACCCTGGCAAAGACAAAGACCGAAGATTTGGTGGAACTGGAAGCCTTTTATGAGCACGTTTCAGGCGGACTCATGCTCAATGCGCTGGGGCTGGTGCCCGAGATGCTCGGCCATGACGAGACCTCGGAAGAGTATCAGCGGTTGGGTTTCAAGAAAAACCGGCATCTCTATACCTTGAAAATGGACGGAAAACCCAAGGCCGTTGCCATGGTGAACCTGTCGGATATCGGGCTGAACCTCTCGGACCTGACCAACTGCATCAATTTTATCGTTTTGGATCCGGAATCGCTTCCCAAGGACATCTTCACCCTGGCCGTATCCATGCTTTCGACGACACACCAACAGATCGAAATGCCCGTTTTGCTCTACCCCGTCTCCTATGCCGACACCCAGGGGATCGAATACGAGAAGCAATATACGCTCTGGGGGCTCAACCTCCAGTGCTTCGACGGCTATCTGAAGTTTACCAGCCGGCTGCTGCGAACCGTTTAGAAAGCCAATGACATCCGAACGATCAAATCGGTTTCCGACCCCTGCAGCAGATGACGGGGGTATAGGTAAAACGACGGGGATCCTGAAACGCGTTTAAAAACTCTTCCCGAAAATCACCGAACCCTCCGGGATATTCTTCAAAGGGATAGCCTGAATTCTTTCCCGCCACCTCGATCTTTTTTTTCCAGCTGAATTCATCCTTGCCTGTGAGGGGGCCGTAAATCAGATTGTGCGCCGAAATATCGATGGAAATGTCCCGATAGGCGAGATCGTATAGGTAGGAGTAAAGTTTTCTGCCCGCATAGGGGTCGAAATCGGCATGTCTTTCCAACTGCTCCATGATTCCGCGAATGGCGGTCTCAAGCCGTTTCGGGATACCCTGGTAGATGAGGCAGTTAAAATCCAGATCGATCAGACAGAGAATTCCTCCCGGCTTTAGGATC